>Ga0247727_10010466_pt1 | contig 16437 bp, 27 predicted proteins | sample WisWelCaveWW1625_FD_202498 | JGI IMG/M metagenome (GOLD analysis project Ga0247727, IMG submission 202498) | Biofilm microbial communities from Wishing Well Cave, Virginia, United States - WW16-25 | ecosystem: Environmental > Aquatic > Deep subsurface > Groundwater > Cave microbial mat | place... | reverse complement strand
ACATCTCAACGAGCGCCGGGTCGCTCGTGGCCTTCGACGGCCAGCCGTTCAGCAGCGGGGGGAATTTTGCCCCTGCGGCTATCGGGAATACTTTGAATCCGCGCGCGGCGAGATCCAGCGCCTGCTGTAGTTTACTCATTTACCGTACCTCGCTATGATCTTCGGCTTGGAGAAGAGCGGCAACCCGATCGCCCACGTCGGCACAGTGCGCATCATTGATTCCAGTTTAGCACGGGCGCCCTCGGCCTTCGCCAGCGCCACCTCGAAGTTGATGTCGTCGTACGTGTGCAGAACGATGGCGGCTCCCAGTGCATCCAGTTCCAGCATGCAGTCGGCCAGGAAGTCGCGGCAGAATCCCTGGATGATGTTGTTGAAGAGGCTGCCGCCATACGTGCCGATGCGGCACCAGTTGTTGCTGTTCTTCGCGTCGTCGATGACCTTCATTTTCTTTTTGTCATCGGGCGACGGCTGCGTCATGTACGTCAACTGCAGGCCGTACTCGCCTTGCAGCAGCTTGGGGTACGGGTAACAGATCACGCGCCCGCTCGGCAGCAGGCACCACAGGAATGAACCGACGACCTTGTACTTCGCTTGGCGCCCAGGGTAGCCGCACTCGTAGGCTTGGCCGGGATTGCGCACGGCGTTGATGGCGGCGGTCTGGATCTGGTTCCAGACACCACCCTTGCGATAGCCGCGCTCGTCGCGGCGCCCGGCGATCATCGGGTGCGCATCGCGCCATGCTTCTTTGAACTCGTTCGCCTTGTCGTCGGGCACACGTACGTTGTAGTTCTTGCCCATCGTGTGGAAAGATCCGACGCCACCCTGATAGCCGAACGCCAGTTCGCTCACCTTGCCGACCTGACGCTCTTCACTCGGGTCTTTCACCGACTCGACCGGCACGTTGAACATGCGGCTGTAGGCGAGTTCGTAGATGCCGGGGCCGGTCTTGTTGTCCGCCTTGACGAAGGCGTCCAGCTTCCACTGCTCGCCAGCGAACCACGCCTGGCCGCGCCCTTCGATGTTCGTCCAGTCGCCCGACACCAGCGTCTTGCCCGGCGGCGCGACGAAGAAACTGCGCAGGCACTTCGACACCATCGACAGCGGCGGCCCGTAGATGGTGTCAATCGCCTCGTGATCGGCGCTGCGCACGAGTGCCAGGATCTTCTCGACCGTCTCGGCCTTCGGCATGTCGCGCGGCAGATTGGCGGGCTGCACGCCGCGCCCGGCCCACCGCCCGGTGGCGGCGCCGTGATACTGGTATATTTGGCGCAGGCGACCATCGTCGCCCGCGCGGTTCACCATGACGCCGAACTTGGCATTGCTGGCCTTGGCGGACTCTTGCCGAACCAGCAGCGCGCTCCGGACTGCGCTATCCAGATCCGGTTTGGCAAGCAAGTCAATAACGGCCTGCTTCGCAAGAGACTGAACCGTAACCCCTCGGGTCACCATCCAATCCTTGAGAGCCGCGACAGCCGTGACAGCAGTGACTTTGCCGCCCGTGATCTCGGCCAGCTTCGCATTGTTCACCTCTTTCATCGACTCGTCCAGCACGATCGCGGCTTTGGCGCTCGGGATGTCGATCTGCACGCCGCGCTGATTGATGCGGTAGTCCATCAGCCAGATGCGCCGTTCCTTCGCCGAGAGCGGCATCAGCAGCTTGTCCAGTTCGCGCTCGACCCGCACGTCCTGCTTGCAGTACGCTTGGAGACGCGCCTGCTTGTCGACGGCATCCCACCACACAACGCGCCCGTGGTCGATAGACCTGGGCCGCGCCATGCGGAGCATGAGGCTGCGGCCTTCGGCGTCCTTCAGAACGTGCATGCCGAGCGCGAGCGCCGCGTCTTCAAGTGCGCCGGGGAGTCCCATCGCGTAGCACTTCGCCATCGTGCAGTGGGTCTGCTCGGGGCGCAGCGGTGGGAACCCGTAGCGCGGCACCAGGATCTGGTTCCAGATTTCTAGTTCTAACGGCGCGTTGTGTGCTACGAATTCTTTGCCGTCGGAAACGTGCTGCGTAACGCTCGGCGGCGGTGCCATTCCGGGGGTCCATATCTCCGGCTCCATCTTGTCGTCGATGGCCCACGCCATGCACCACACGTCGGTCGACGGGTGGCGCGCGTAGCGGTGCAGCCCGACCACCGTCAGGTCAAGTTCGCTGCGTGTCTCGAAGTCGTCGTGCAGTGCGCTCAAAGTCCCATCTATTTAGAGTAGAACTCGCCAAGCGCATGCAACCGGATGGCGTTGCCCCACTGTTCGGCGATGGCGTCGGCGATCCCCTGCCGTGTCTCGCTCCGATCGCGTGAACGATTCGGTCCAGGCGGCGCGCGGTGCACCACAGCGTACGCTTTCTTCTCTTCGGGTGTACGGGGGGGTCCGACTATATCCGTCGGAACCAGCTTCGGCAGGTTCTTCAGCCAGAAGCAAGTCGCTTTCGTCTCGCGATGACCGAACATCCACGGTTGCACGATCTGGTCGGGCTTGCGCCAGTACGACGAGAACACGCCGATCGGGTTCTCCATCGCGATGCAGGTAATGTCCGACTCCAACAGGTCGCGCATGAATTCCAATGCTTGACGCTGCAGAACAACGCGACCTTTCTGAATCGCCAGCCACTTGTTGGCGGCGACCGTAACGTAGGTGCACGGCGGGAAAACGATCATGCCGTCCCACGGGCCGCGCTTTTTGATGGCCTTGAACACGTCGCCGGTGATATGGTACGCGCTGTCGCCGCGCGAACCTTGAATGTCGCACGAGTAGGCGTCGTGGCCGCGCTTGCGCAGCGCGTCTCGAACGCGGGCGCTTTCTTCGCAACCGACCAGAATGCGGGCCATTTATAGGATCTCCGGGCGTTTTATGGGGAAAACCCTCGGGCCTTGCAGCCCGAGGTGATACACCGACAGAAGGGTTAGAACAGCGACTTGGCGCCCTCGCCCGTGGCCGCAGCCTTCTCGACACCGGCCTGGGGAATGGCTTCGAAGTCGTCCGCAGCGGCGACGCCGCCACCGGCCAGGCGCTCGCCGTCGCGCAGGAACTGCACGCCGAGAAGCGACGCGTTGATGCGCTTGCCGAACTGGTTGTCCTGCGGCCAGATCTCGACGATCGCGTTCACGTAGCAGCCGGAGTACGGCTTGCCGTCGGCGGCGACCAGCGGCTCACGGGCCGGGCCGATGACGAGCGGACGCGTCTTGTTGCTCGCGTTGATGAAGAGATTGCCGGGGTACGCGTCGTTGTCCGGCTTCGAGTCGCCGTCGTGCAGGCACAGCTTATCGCTGGCCTTCAGCGCGTCGTAGTTCTTGTCGGCGTCCGCGCCCCACTTCTCTTTCGCAGCCGCCCGCATCGCGGCGGCGATCTCGGGGATCGACGGATGCGTCTTGGGCAGGATGAAGGCGCACGAGAACTTCGCGTCGCCCTTGCCCTGCACCTGTTTGGCTTCGAAGATGTTCGCGAACGAACAGCGTACGTCCTTGATATGCACTTTCATGTTTCACTTCTCCTGAAATTGCCGAGGGGGAACTTCTGGTCTTATCCGCGATCCTCGGCGATCACCGCGAAACTTCGATGCTGATCCCCATGACTTTGCACGGCGGCTGCGCGCCCGTGACCATGCCTTTCTCGAAGCAGAACAGCCAGCACTCGAACTTCGAGTACCAGTTCATCGGCTCGAAGCGCACCGGCTGCGCGCATCCCAGTTCGTCCAACAATTGGCGCGTTTCCTTGACCGTCAGCACGATCTTCTCGATCTCGCGCTGCTCGTTGATGGTCTTGCATTAGATGACTCTCATTGCTTGTTCACCACGTCGAAGTCCGCCGCCGTCACCACCTTGGCCGGGGGCCGTTCGTCCGCCACCGGCACGAGCGCCGTGCCCGAGGACACCTTCTCGACGAACGGCTCCAGCACCTTGCCGGATTCTTTTTTCTTCCCCTTCGGCGCGAGATCCGCCAGCTTTTTCTCAAGCTGCGCGGGCGACATCACCTCGCGCGGCTCGTAAGGATCGACCGCTTCGCCGAGCGCCCAAGCGACGACCGCCTCTTCTGATTTCCACTTGCGGTTCGCGCGCTTGTCCACCAGCTTGAAGCCGGGGATCTCGACGCCGAGCGTCGCCTGGTTGTAGGCGAAGCGCTCGATCGCCTTGATGCGTTCCTTCACCATCGGCACGAGCGCGAGCGCGGCGGCCAGCTTCGTGTAGTCGACGACGGCGCCGGGCTTGGGAGCGAGCGCGAGTTCCGTACCGCCCTTCACCGTGGTGCCGAAGTCCATCAACGTGATCGCGTGCTGGTGCTGCTCTAGTTCCTTGCAGTCCTTCGCGTGTGCGCAGAACTTGCAGTGCTCGCCAGCCTTGAACGGCGTGGCGGGGTCGCGCGACTTCATCGCCGCTTCCTGCACGTCGGCGATGAAGTCAAGGATCTCGGCGGCCTTGAAGTGGAAGTCGCGGATCGGCGCGGCGCCGTTGAAGCGCGGCTGGCAGATACGCACCGTCACGTCCTTCACGGGCTTGCCGCATTCGAGCATGGCGCCCAGGGCGTACAGCTTCAACTGCGTGTTGTCGATCACCTCGACGTAGACGCCACTGCCGTACTTGAAGTCCTTCACCAAAAGGTGGCGCGTGGAGGGCCGGTAGCGCACGTAATCCGCCGTACCTCCGAGATCCGGGTCGATCTTCGAGAGCGCTTGCAAGAGCGGCATCTCGACCCACATGAGATCACCTTCCTGCATGTCGCTGTTACAGTCGTCCAGGTAAAGGTTGATCGCGTCGACCATTTCCAGGTCGCACTCCACGTCGAACCCGTCGACCTTGGCTTTCTTGCCGAGGAACATCATCGGCTGCAGGCTGTTGTCGTCCAGGCACTTGCGCCCGATGTCGTGCGCGTACGTGCCGGTGGCGGCGAAGATCGAACCTTTGCTGTCTTTGTAGTTCGCCGAGGGCGGGCAGGCGAGCCAGCGGTCGCCGCTGCTGGCGGACAGCCGTGCGTGGACGCCGCTCAAGCGACCCTCCCGGCCTTGATGGCTTCGCGCAGCATATCGAGCCTTTCCGCCGCTTCGACTTGCCTCCGCTCTTCGGGCGTCAAGTTGCGCAGCGCCAGGTAGCGCAGCAGGCCGCCGATGGCGAGCAGCAGAACGCCGAGGGAGAACGGCGCCCACGACGTGGCCGTCACCAGCCACCATGACCAGTCGATATGGTTGGTCAACTTCAGCGCCACGAACAGCAGCGTGAAGGCGTGCAGTACAATCGGGATCGGATTGAATTTCACTGGTTTTCCTCGTCAGCGATCAGGCTTCGAAGCAGGAGCAGACCGACGGACTCCCGCGTGATCTCCTGGGCTTTCGTGCTGTACAGCAAGATCATGCCCAGGCTGTAGAACTCGGCCCCCACTAGGCAGCCTTCGGCAGCGACGCTTCCGCCTTCTGGATGAAGTCGGCGCGCTGCTCTTCCTTCAGGTCACGGCCACGCGAGACGCCGAACTGCGCAAGCAGATCCTTCACCTTCTGGATGCCGGTGCCCGATTCGGGCGAGGACTCAAACACCTTCTCGATCGCCTTCTGCACCTCGGCCTCGGACGGGACCGGGCCGGAACTCGCAGCAGGACCGGCGGCGGTCGACGTGCTCGCGGTGGAAGTCGTCACCGGCGCGGGATCGCCTGCCGGTGCACCGCTCGCGCCAGGGGCGCTCGTTGAGGACGCGGGACTTCCCGGCCCTGCTGCTTTCGGATCGGGCGCCGGAGCGCTGGTATTGCGCGGCACGCCTTTGTCGGCGCGGCCCTTGCGCGTCTTGCCTTCCGGCGTGATCGCCACGCCGTCGGCCTTCGACAGCTTGGCGAGCGCCACTATGGCGGCGTCGGCGTTGGGGAATTCGAGGGTGATCTTCACGGTCATGGCTAGTAACCCTCCCGGCGCGGCGCGCCATAGCGCTCCATGCACTGGACCGCCAGCGCGGCGGCCTTCCGCAGATGCGGCAGGCAGTTGACGCCGCCGTCCGGCTTGTACCAGGCTTCGCGCGCATCGTTCAGGATTTTCTCGATGCACAGAATGTGCTCGCCCGGCGTCATCGAAGGCATGGCCTCGTGGCGCTTGGCGTTCCCGGCGCCAACGTCCTGATAGGCGCGTTCGCTGTCGATGGCTGCGTAGACTTCATTGCGATTCACGAGCATGTGACATCCGAGGTATTAATACAGTTTAGCAAGTTGTTGCACGCGTGTCAAGATAACTTGTTGCAGCCAGTCGTCGCACGACCCGGCCCACGTCACCACGTCGATCGTGACCTTCGTGTCCTTCGTCATGCTCACGAGACGGTGCACGGCCTGCACGTTGTTGCCAGGGGTCCAGTCCATCTCCAGCATGTAGCCGTGGTCGGCGGCGGACAGGTCGATGGCGGTGCCGCCGGTAGCGATGTTGAGCAGCACCACGTCGATAGTGCCGAGGCGAAACCCGGCCATGATCTCTTGGCGCTTACCATCGGGCGTGTCGCCGTTGATGATCTCGACGCGCAGGTTGCGCTGGTGAAGCAGGCGCTGCAAATGATACAGCGGTTCTTTGTGCCAGCCGAAGACGACCGTCTGCTCGTAGAGTTCGTTGTCGATGCAGAAGTCGATCTCGTCGGCGAGCGGGCCGCACTTCGCCATCGCCACGTCGATGCGATCCTCGCGGCTGCGCGTGTGGTTCTCTTCAAGCCACGCCAGCGCCTGGTCGTCGGTCAGCCCCGGCGGGATCTTCAGGTCGACGCTCGTCGTCGGCGTGACGCGCAAGAAACTGAACCCGATCTCTTCGGAGTCCGGCGCCACGTCCTTCCGGGTGCGCCGAAGCGTAAAAGGTGCGTACAGCGCGCGCAACTCAGGGATCATCTCGACGCGCGTGCCGGTGGCTATCCACGACATCGGTTTCAAGATGCAGTACCGGCGCAGGAATTCTTCGGGCGTCATCTTGACCGCGCCGAACGCCTTCAGCATCGGGTACAGCGACCATGCGGTCTTCGGCGCAGGCGTGCCTGACAGCGGCCAGGTGGCACCGGCGTTCCAGGCGAACCCGGTCTTGCCCCACACCATGCCGGTGCGGGCCGCCGTGATGTTGCCTGCGAAGTGGCACTCGTCAGGGATGAACACGTCGCAGCGCCCGCGCAGGCCGGACTCCCACTGGGCGCGCGCGTGATCGTACGACCAGACCTTGAAGCGAGGCAGCGGCCCCTCCCACCAGCGCTCGACTTCCCCTATCCACTGGGGTACGGCGATGGCGGGCGTCGTCACCAGCAGCGTGCGAGCACCCGCCTTGCAGGCCGCACGGATGGCGGCGGGCGTTTTGCCGACTCGCATGGCGTCGGCGAGCAGCGCGTGGCGCCGGGCCGCGAGGAAGTCGCAGCTAACCTTCTGGTAGGGGCGAAGGTCGGGCACTACTCCAGCAGCCCCGTCTCAGTGATCCGGTTGGCGCGTGCCGTAAATTCGGCGGCCCGGCGCTTTTGCTGTGCACGGAATGCTTTGGCGATCTCCACCAGCGTCGCCAAGTCGTGCGAATCCAGGTCGACCACCGGACGACGCGGCTTGTCGTCGCCGTCACGTCCGATGAACGTCACACGCACATGGTCGTGGCGCTGCTCGCTGTTTATGTAGCTGACGATCATTTCTTCTCCGCGATGGCCTTGCGCACGGCACCGGCGTCAAGGTCGAACTCGTCGCAAAACCAAAGGAAGGACTTCTCTTTCTTCGACGGGCTGGCGATCCACGCGATCGTCTTCTGGTGCTCGATGCGCGCATCCTGCGCGGCCTCGTCTTCGGTGCGCTTCGCCAGGCTGACGCGGCTGGCGAAGATGGCGGCGAGGGTTTCGCGATCGACTTCGTTGACGTTCAATTTTTTTCTCCAGTAGGTTTCGACGCGATATTCCGGACCACCGTTGTAGAACGTGTGCTAGATCACCTGACCCTGCGGTGTGACCCGGCGCACGAATACGCGCCGGTGGTACGCGCGGGCCTTGTCGAACCGGCGCCTCATTTCTTGTACTTCCGCAGCAGGTAGCCGACCGACAGCGCCATCTCGTCGAACTGCCCGTCCTTCACTTCGTGCAGGAACCACATGCCGCGCCAGTGCTTGTTCGCAAGGGGCGACATGTACGTCTCGTTGTGTTGGTAGAAGCTGCCCGAGATGATGGCGGTCAGCGCGCCACCGTCGGCGCGGCGGCTGTATGCAATCTCGCGCCCCTGCTGGTGGCCCGCCACCGCGCTCATGTGCAGCTTGTTCAGCAGGATGCTCGGGCGCTGGATGGGCCGCCCCATCACGCCACCGGGGAAGTAATGGCAGAACGCCACGCCGCCGATGATGATGGGTTGCAGGAACGGCACCACCGTCCAGCCGTAGTCCTCGCGCTTCAGATCCCGCAGCGTTCCCGTGAATTTCTGCGGGTTCGCACGATACGCTCGCACGATGCGATCCTCGTGGTTGCCGTCGGTGTAGACGAGCAGCGGCTTGTAGCCACGCACCTTGGCGATGGGGTTCAAGAACTGCTCCATCGCGTCGCACCCGGCAGCTACGTCGTTCTTGTAGCGGCGCCCTTCAGCCTCCACCGAACCCGGCTCGTCGTGCGCGGAGCACGAGGGCATGTCCCACCAGTCGCCGCCGCAGACGATCACCTCCGGCTGCTTCTCGGCGATGTAGCGCCCGGCGGCGGGGATATGGTCGGTCGGCACGCCGGGCCGGACTTGGGTGTCCGGCACGTAGGCGATGGTCAGGCCGTGCGCCGGACCCTTCACCTTCAGTTCCTTCGCAGGCACCGGCATCGGCGCGCCGATGGTGCTCGCGCGCTTTACCTCTTCCTTGCGCAGATCCTGGGTGCGGCGAAGCTGGCGTTCGAGCACGCCCTGCGGCGACGTGTCGTGGCTGCGGCGAACTCGCAGGCGATAGTCACGCTCGTACTTGCGCCTAGCTGCGATACTTTTGTGTGGCATCAGAGAAGATCCTTTAGTTCGGTTGGCGGGCAAGCGTGCGGCTTGTCGTCTTCGTACAGGACAGCGCCGTTAGGTGATGATCGCTAATGCAGCGTGCCGCCCTCGGCGCCGCACTTGGGGCAGCGCGTAATGTTTTCCCAGGTCACGCCTTCCCGTCCTGCGCCTCGGCCCACAGTTGCAGCGCCGCCAGCGCGCGCCAAGCGCGGCAGACCATGTGCGGTTGGCCGTCGTCCAGGCTGTTCGGGTCGACGGCGACGCTGATCGAGTGACGCGCGATGCAGTCCTCGTGGTCGGTGGACTTCTCGCGGCTCCAGTGCACCGGCTGGCCGGGGTTGTGCTTCTCGTTGGAGCGAACGGAGTGGCGGGCCACCAGCGCAAGCGCGTCAGGGAAATACGCAAAGAGGCCACGCGCCACGGCGATCTCTTTACGCTCGGCGGACGACAGGCTGTCGATGAAGATCCCCGGCTTGTCCATCAGTCCACCTCGCAGGTTGTCATCAGTTTGTTGCGCACCGCCTGCTCGCAGAACACCATGCGGAGGCGCTGTTCGATCATCCTCGCGTCATGGCGCGCTGGCGACGTGACGTTGCCGACGTACAGACCGGCGTAGAACCCGAGCGTGAAAGAGAACGTGACGACCCACGCCCAGGTAGAGATCTCGTGTTTCAACGGTTGAGCACGATGGCAACGGCGTCGACGGCAGCGTCCAGATCCGGCGCGCGGAAACAGATCGTCTCTTCGATCATCGGGTGCCGGTCGTGCAGGTTGCCGATGGGTTCGATGGCGACGACGACGGGTTTCTGCAGCGCGTACGCCCATCCCAGTTCCATCACCGTGCCGAGCGACGCCACCTCGGCGCCGAGCAGGTTGACGAGGATCGCATCGCAGCGCTTCACGTCGTTAAAGTCGCGGGTCATTATCGCGCGACTCGTGAAGAAAATACCGCGATCCTCGTAGGCGTGGAAGTCGTCGCCGATCTTCTGGCGAGCCAAGGTTTCCTTCGCGCGCATCGGCGACAGGCACTCGATGTTGCGCGCCGTCAGCGCCATCCAGGCGGCGCCGCGCCAGTCGAGGGAGACACCGGCTTCGGTGTTGGCGATCGGGCCTGCGAGGTACACGAGGGGTTTGTGCATGGTTTCCTTTTCAACGTGAGAATAGTTTACCGCGAATCGTTTGCCGCGTCAACCTTTGGCGCGAGTATCTACACCACGACGAACAGGCTTGCTCGGCGCGGTGCATTGTCCCCACCGGCAACCATCGGGCGGGCAATGGAACGTCTTGCACTTGCGGCAATATTTCTTGCCGCCATAGCAGGACGGGCAGTAATATTTAGCCACCCTTGTTCCCATCGTCTGCTCGGCGAAGCATCATGGCGTCGGCCAGCAGGTAAGCGGCATTGGCCCATTGCGCATGAACATCCTTCGGAACGCTGCCGCTTGCGTCCTCCCAACGCCTCACTAGAAGGCCGGGGAGCGCCGCCATAGCGAAACCGTCGCGCAAGTCGTTCGCAGCCCCTTCGGCGTGCTGGTGCAGCCACGACACAGCTTGGCTGGCCGTAATGCTGCCGTCCTTCACGCCTTCCACGATCTGCTCGATGGTCGGGATCATTTCGGCTCCTTGTTGCCACCGTCCACTGAGCCGTTCAGGGTGCCGTCGATAGCTTTATCCAGCCTGCCCTCGGCTTCCTCGATGGTCTGCCTTTGATATGTCCCGCAGCAGATTTCGATAATCATGCGGGAGTAGTTTTTGCGCAGGAATTGATACCGTTGTTCGTACCTGCTCGGCTCGATTGCGGAGGGCTGCGTCCACGGATGCCTGTACAGCGGCTCGCGCTCATAGCTCAGGAGAGGATTGCATTCGTTTTCCTTGTCCACAAATTTCCACGGCAGGTCGTGGCCCTTGAGGCGATAGCGCCACGCCACCGGCTTGGCGGCGATGGAGGGTCGCGGCTCCGACGCTACCGCGATACTTTGCAACGCCCAGTACAGTTCGTGCCACGGCTCCCATGTCAGGCCGGGCGCGGCAACCTTGTTCATTGCATCCAGCGCAAGCGTTTGCACAGTGCGCGGCGATGTATAACTCGGACGTTCACTCATGGGCGTGCTCCCCGGATCATCAGCTTGACGGCTTCATGCGCAGACTCAGCGCGGGCGACACCTTCCACGATTGGGTGCGTGGGGTTCGCTGCCTTGAACTTCTCCCAGTCGCACCAGCGCGTAACGTCGCCCTTGTCATTGTAAAAGTAGTCGATCATGTTCCACTCGTCCTCGGTCATCGGCGCTACCTCTGCTGGTTGCGTGTAAATACGCGCGCCGTCGCGGATCTAGTCTCTCGCATCGGAGGGCATCGTCCGTGCCTGACCGGGTACGGCGACGGCGCGCTGTTCAATTCTTTTCCTTCCCGTACTTGGCGATCAAGAGCGCTTCCGCGCGCCCGTGGTGTTTCTTCGCGCTCAACTTGATGTCCGGCCAGTACCGGATGGCGAGCGCACGCGCGAGTTCCTTGTCGGCGTTCAGCCTGAAGTGGCCTTTCCAGTCTTTCGCTTCGACGAGCGTGATCGGCATGGCAAGGGCGGCGCACACGCCGAAGGCGCCCCAAAACGACATGCCCAAGGAAAACATGGAGCCTACGCCCTGCCCTGGGAAGGCGTTGACGCGCTCCATGAAGACGCTGCCGGTGCCCGCAATCGCGTACGGCTCCAGCATACGGGCGAGCGCCCTGCAGTCGACAGCGTTCTTCACGAAGCCTTTCTTCGAGTGCGCCATCACCGGCATGTCGTCAACCCACGCAGGCCAGTCGCGCGGCAGGAAGGCAATCGCCCCCGACAATCCGGGGTCGATGCCGATGACGACAGGGCCGGTGACGTATTTCACAGGATGATCTTGAACTCGGTGTTCGCCGGGTGACTGAACGCCATGCTGACGTTCTGGATCGGCACGGCGATGTCGACCTTGAACTTGTCGCCGGTACGGGTGACAGTCACCCGCTTGCCGCCGACGTACATGAACTGCGTCTCGGGCTTCAGCCAGGCCGCGATGCGGGCGCGCTCCAGTTCCACCGCGCGCTTGTCGCCAGCGACGAAGCGCTTCGAGGGATGGCGCGGGCACTTTCTGCCACCGTGACCGCGCGACTTGTACGGCCCGATCTTGGCGAACTGCTCCTGCAGGAACGCCTGCCGCGCCAACGGCTGTCCGGCGAGCGCGGCGGCAGCGGAGAACGCGGCGCCAATGGCCGCGAACATCACGGCAGCACGGGCGAAAGGCTGAGAACGCATCATGGTGATTTCCTCGTGAAGATGTTGATGACGACGGCCACCAGGCCGCCGAGTGAAAGACCGGCAAGCGCGACGTACAGCCCGCGCAGCAGGGCAAGCAGCCGTAACTGCCGCCAGAAGCGCGGGTTGTTCATGTCCGCAACTCCGTTGCGTAGTGCCTGCGGCCCTGCCGCGTGCCGTTTTGCCTGAACTTCTCGATCTGCTCCGGCATGCTGGCGTCCTGGTCTTCGGGCTTACACAACCCCACCTCGTCGACCATGAAACCGCCGGTTGGCTTGGGGAAGTACCGGCGCGCTTCCAGCGTCTTGAAGTCCAGCGCTACGAGGGCGGGTTTCACGGTCCCACCTCCGCTTTCAGCCGCTCGTGCGGGCAGCGGCTACCGGGCGCGCACTTGTGCGGACAATCCTGCGCAATGAACAGCAGCGCACGCCGTATCTCGCCGTGGTGATCGCCGACGAATGTCGCTAGTCGAGCGCGCGGCGTAGCCACGTCGTCGCCTACCTGGGCGTCCACGTTGTTCTGCAGAATCGTCAAGCGGTCTGCTATTTTCTTAGGCGTGTCGTATTTGTTCATGCGTCGAAGTCCAGTTCAGCCGCCGGGCCGCGCGGCATCGCCCCCATACCGCCGGAGAATGCATCCCGCTGCGCCTTGTCGTCGTCGATCAGGCAGTAGCCGAAGCACTGCTCGCAATCACAGCCTGGTTTCGGGTTGCCCCGGCGCCCGTTGTCGAACACAGCAGAGGCTACGTTATCTATTGAGTTCTTGTCCTTCGCTTTCTTTTGTGCGTTCACCACCTTACCCCAGTTTACCGGATAACCCGGCCAGATGCAACTTGAAGATTCAAGTGCAACGTGAATTTACAGGATTCGAACGCGCATGTCAACAAAAATAAAACGGCCCTCCGAAGAGGGCCGAGTATCGCAGTGTTGTAGGCGTTGCTTTGAGAGCATGCTGCTGTGGACGCCTCGTTCAGTCCGTTCGAGCCTCCGGCTGATAGGTGATTCTCAGGCCACCGTCCGGCACGCTTAACGACCCGTCTAAACCTTTGCGGCAGACGGACTCCCACAACGACACGAACAGTGTAGCAACGAAAAAGCCCCCGGTCAAGGGGGCTTTGGACTCATGGAATTGGCGGATCTGCTGCGCTACGACTTGCGCTTCATGGCGTGCTCCGTGAGGTGGTTGACTGGGGGATCAAGGTTTTTAGACTCGATACCCCAGTGTACCAGATCAGGCCGCCATCTGCAACAGTTGCGGAGCGGCTGGTCGGAACTGCTGCACCAAACGGTTTACTGCGCCAACTATTTGCGACTGCTGCCCCTTCGGCAGCGCCTCATAGACCACGATCAGGTCATGCAGAGGCGCGCCGGTGAGGCCAGCAGGGCCGGTCAGACGCAGCCCACCCAGGCGCGGGTCGGCCTTCGGCACGGGTCTACTGGCGACCCGCGCGGCCTTCAGCGCCAGCCGCAGCGCGTGAAAGTTCTTGAAGTGGCCGACATTCAGCCCGAGACGGAACGCGCCCCGGATCTGACTGACGTGCTGCTTGACCGTGGAAGGCACGCGCTCCAACTTGGCGGCCCCGAGTACCGGCGCGCCCTGCTTGGAATTCCAGCCGTTCGCCTTGTAGGCTTCACGTACCGCAGTGCTGAAAGACTTGACATCTTTCATGCCGTCGGATTTCACGATCGCGAGTACCGAATCGGCGACCGATTCCAGCGCGGCGCCTTCTTCAGACAATGCCGCGAACGCTGCGGCCAGGGTGGTGAGGGTTTTCTTCGTCATGGTGGTTCTCCTAGTGAATACTGCTAGATTGCGGTAACTGGAGAATACCGAGCGCCGGGGCTGCGGTCTGTGCGGTGCCGCACGCTGTCATGCGTCGCCGCAGCCCGACAGCGGCCCTAGCGAGCGCCCTCCAGTTTCAGCAGACGCGCCATGCTGCGCAATTCGCTGTGCGGGATCTCATGGCAGCCAACGTGCAGCGCGCCGTCAGCGTCTATGCCGTCAATCACATAATCGCCGACTTTGCGGCGCGCCAGTCCTTCGGGCACATATACGCCCTTGCGAATGGCGCATTTCACCATCTGCCAAACCATCGGGGCCGCAGCCAACGGAATGCAGGCGCCGTGGCTGGTCTGGATCTCTTCGCCCTTGACGCGCAGCATAATGGCGCCTTCGCGCGCGAGCGTGGCATTTTCGCTGCCGAGACGCCAGGCGGAACGATGACAGCCTGCATTCAGGAACTCCGCGCGCGCCGTCTCGCTACATTCGCGCGCGATCTCAGCCAGGCGCCGCGCAGCGTAGACGGCTTGCCGTTTCTGCTCGCGTGGCGTGCCGGTGATCTCTTCGCGCGCCTCACGGGCTGCGCGCTGTCGTTCCCTGCGCGCGATCTCTTCGAGGCTTGGATTCTCGATAGTCTGCACGCGATCTACCGCAGCCTGCCATGCGTCAGCAGGGAACGCGGGAACCTTGCGACGAATGCCGAAAAACTCACTATAGGTTTGCACATCCTTCAGCGCCTGCGCGCCCTTGCCATTCAGCCAGCGCACAGAATGGCCGGTCTGTGCGCGCTGCGCCTTCGCCAGTGAATCGGCGGAAATGGCAAGCAGGAACGTCAGGTTTTTCGCGTGCGCCTCTTTCATGGCGTAGGACTTCGGGCACGGTTCCGGAACGTCAATGCTGCGCATGTGCCGGACAGCCTGCGCAATGTGCCTGAGTTGGCGCGCCGTGGTGTTGCTGTAGCGGTGCTCAGAGATCAGCACGAGGGCGCCGCGCGTCTTGTGGCGGTGAATCTGCGCAATGTCCGTGCTGTAGCTGGTTATCACGTTCCCGGTAAACCGGAAATTTCCCTGCGGATTGCGGGCGAATGCTTGCGCCTGGTGCGCCCACTTGTACGGGATCTCTTCAGTCGGGAATACTTCGCGAGTGCGGGCCATCGTTGAATACCTCCTATAGATACGGATAGAAAACTAAAAGCCAGAACGCAAGGACGATCAACATTTGCGCTGCGCGCCCTTGCGGGATGATCTGGAATGCGCCTAGATCTCTCACGACTTCAGGCGCGCGCCTGTTCTTCAGTGCAGCTGAAAATAGCGGCTGTGAGTTTCGCACTGCCAATGCAGGCGCCGTTCATTTCCAACCCTTTACAATGATGCCGTCGGCGACATCTTGCGCGCTGCTCGCGTTGAATACATCCAACTCTTCGCTGTGCTCGTGCCCGTACAGCCCGACGCGCACGGGCGCCGGATCAGCATCAGGCACGCCCGCGTCGTCAACGTGCGTAACCAGCATGTAGCGGCTGCCGTCAGCGTTCAGCGGCTTTTCAAATGCCATGCAGCCGCCCCCCGTGTCGATCAGGTTAAATACGTGGATGGTGTAGGCCGTTTCGGCCTCTGTGGCGTGAAAGCCGGATCTGTCTGTCATGGCTGCTCCTACCGCGCCCGAATCTGCCGCAGCGCATCGGGGGCGGGCCGTTTGCGCTGCGGGCGCCCGCATCATGCAGGCACGGAATGCAGGGTAACAGGACTGCGGGCAGATGTCAAATAGCGCCGAATAACGAATTAATAGCGCGCTATTCCATCCGGTTTACTGGCGGGCGATTCGTACGGAATTCGTACGGACTGTACGAAAATGGTACGATTATTGCCAGGAAATGAAATCAAGGACTTAGCTTAGTTTTTTCGTACATTCGTATTCAATTCGTATCCTTTCCGGATACTGTACGGATTGTACGCGCAGCCCTATGGTGCTGTTTGGGGGCCGCGCTGCTACACTGTATTAGATGCCAGATACGCGAATCAGCGACGCGACGCGGGCCAGGATTGCAGGCGCGTGGCCGTCAATCCTCCAAGCCCTAGCTGATGGTGAACTCGTGCGCGACGCGTTAGAAGTTGTCGGGATCTCGCGCGACATGCTGCGCAAGTTCCTAGCTGACAGCCCTGCAGCGCGTGCGGAATGGGATAGCGCGCGCGAACGTAGCGCCGATGCGTTCATGGAGCAGGCAATCGAAGCAGCAAATAATCGCGGCTTGGACCCTGCACATGCGCGCGTAAGAATTGACACGTTAAAATGGGCTGCGCGCATTCGCAATCCCCGGCTGTATGGCGACAAAGCCCAATTAGATGTGAATGTCCGAACTGTGGATCTCACGCGCATCATTGAGGCAGCAAATCAGCGGCTTGCGGCTGCGCAAGTCGGGCGAATCGTTGACGGCCAGGTTTTGCGCGCAGCCCTACCGGCTGAGT
>Ga0247727_10010465_pt1 | contig 16438 bp, 13 predicted proteins | sample WisWelCaveWW1625_FD_202498 | JGI IMG/M metagenome (GOLD analysis project Ga0247727, IMG submission 202498) | Biofilm microbial communities from Wishing Well Cave, Virginia, United States - WW16-25 | ecosystem: Environmental > Aquatic > Deep subsurface > Groundwater > Cave microbial mat | place... | reverse complement strand
CACAGATGCGCGGTTCCTGTGCGCGCACCATCACGGGTAATAATTTCCATTTGGGTTTCAGCGCGCGTTGCAGGAAAGGCAATTCAATTTCGAGTGAATGTTCGGGGTCATTCGAAACGGGAGATAAGCCAAAACCAAGTTCTGATTTCAAGACTTCTTCGAGCTCATGCAGAGCATCTTTGTCAATTGGAACATCCCCAAGCGGCGTGGAGTACGCGTCGTGCGCGGTTGTGATTAACGGTTGAGAGTATGGGTGGTGCATCGGCGCGATAACGGCGACCAGATTTGGGTCCGCGCTTCGACTGCGCTCCCCATAAAGCCGGTCGCTCCGCTCAGCGCGGCGGAGCGCTGCGAAGGCATATCCCGCGACCGAGCCTGAATAACGATGCCCAGCGTGCGGCGCAATGACTCCGACGACCTCCCCATTCAAATCAGGCAATCGAGCCTCATCCAAATATTCATCCACAACGCGAGCCAAAATTTTGGGATCCCCCTCATACCACGTGCCAGCAATCGGCGAAGGACGCACATCAAGCATGAAATGATTCTAGCACTTTCTGTGTTGGGCGGGAAGCGAGCGGCGTTTCTCGCAAAAGAAGAATCGAAGTAAATCTTGACTTGCCATTTGCCTCCATGCTATTATCACTCATCTTGTAAGCCATTTGAGATGTAATTCATAGGAGGCTTTCGTGGGAAAGACAAATTCCAAATTCATGATCCCGACTGTTGCGGGCGTCATTGCGCTCTGCCTGGCATGTGTTTGCTGTGCCATTATTCTGCTTTACTTTTACAGGGATACGTTCTTCAGCCCAACCGTTTCACCCAGCCCCACAGAAAGTGTTCAGCCTGTGATCCCCACCCAGCAGCCAGGCGTGGAACCATCCGGCTTGCCCGAATGGACGGTCATCGTCTATTCTGCCGCGGACGATGAAGTGCTGGAAGAGACCATGTGGTTCGATATAAACGAAATGGAACTGGTCGGGTCGAATCCGCAGATGAACATCGTGGTTCAAATTGATCGTTATGGCGGAGCGTTCACCGGCGACGGAGATTGGTCTGACACGCGCAGGTATCTCATTACACAGGACAGCGACTTGAGTACGATCTCCTCACCTGTCGTGGAAAACCTGGGCGAGGTGGATACGGGTGACCCGCAAACCCTCGTGGATTTCGTCACTTGGGCGGTCCAAAATTACCCTGCTAAGAAATACGCATTGGTGATGTCCGACCATGGCGGGGGTTGGACCGGCGGATTTTCGGACATGACATCCTCTCTTTATTCGGATCTTTCCATACCCGAAATTGTCTCTTCTGTTGAACAGGTACTCCAGAATACAGGTGTTGATAAATTCGAGATCATCGGTTTTGACGCCTGTTTGATGGGACAAATCGAAGTCTTTGGCTCCCTCTATCCATATTCAAATTACATGGTCGCATCGGAAGAGGTCATTCCTGGCTACGGCTGGTCTTACGCGGCATGGCTCGGGGATCTCGCCCAAAACCCGTCAATGGATGGAAGTGGGCTTTCCGAATCCATCGTCTCCACATACGTGATCAACGATACCCTGCTCACGGAGGAGCTCAGGGCATCGGCTGATGAAATTGCGCGGGAAGAGTCTACGACCACGCTGAGCGCCATCGAAAGCGCCCGTATGCCGGATGTGATTGGCGCGATGAACCAGTTCATCTCCGCCATCGTATTGCTCGACCAAAACATTGTGGCTGAAGCGCGAACATACACGCGCAGTTACTTTTCACTTTTCGGCGAAGATGTCTCGCCGTCATTCATTGACCTGGGAAATTTTTCAGAAGCGCTGGCAAACCTCACTGATGATACAAGCGCGCTGCAGGCGGCCGTGCAATTGCAAACCGCCATTGCCTCGGCGGTGGTTGCAGAAAAACACGGACCCAGCATGTCTGGCTCGAATGGGATCGCCTTCCACTTTCCTGATTCGGACCTGTATTATTTCACCGAATACAACAGCGAATTCCCATCCTATGCTGAATCGTCCTACAAATTCCTTGAGCAGTCCTCCTGGGATGAATTCCTTGCCTATCACTATACCGGCGAAGAATTCGTCCCGCAGGAGGGACAAGCCCTTACGCCCTCGCGCACAGCGGAAATTACCGCGCCCGGCGCATCTGAACTGACCATCGGGCCGATCCAGATTTCTGACAAAGAGATCAGCGGCGACGAGGTTGTGACCATATCCACTACAGTGGAGGGAAATGTCGCCTACATTCACACTGCGCTTTATTTTTGGGACCCCACTACCGAGTCTTACTGGATCGCAGACGTCTCGTACTATATCGCGGAGAACACGATCTCGATTGACGGCGTCAACTCCCCAGATTATGGCGAAAGCCCGGTGCAGGTGCAATATGAATGGTCTCCCACACTCTATACCCTCACAGACGGTGAGCATGATGCGTTTGCGCTCTTTGAACCGGTTGAATACCTGAGCGCGGGCGGGGAGACAGTTTATGCAGTCTATGGGCAATATACAGATGCTTTGAGCAATACCCCGGTGGATGCCATGCTGTACTTTAATGCCGATGGCAGCCTCCTGTATGCTTATGCCTTCCCCGATAACGACAACAACGGAGCAAGTAACCCAGTGGAGATTACCCCCCAGATTGGCGACCAATTTACAGATTACGTCCAGTATTATGAATTCGATGCCAATGATAATCCGATTTACAACTACGTTTTGAGTGAGGACACATTCACCTGGGGCGAGCAGGGTTTCTCCTTCTATTCAAGTTACCCGGCGGATGGCGAGTACGCTGTTGGAATCATTGCGTACGATTTCGACAATAACTTCGTCGCGAATTTCGAATTTATTAATTACCAGCGCTGATCGAATACCGCTTATCTGAGCAAAACCTTCTTTGTAGCTTGAAACGCCAGCGGGGGCAAGTCAGCACGCGGGAACCACTCCGCGGCATCGGCGTCATCGTCAGGCTTCAATTCGCCGCTGATGAATTCAGCCTCATAGACAATGACAAAGTCCGCGCCGTTTGGATGTTCGCGGCCGGCGACGATATCAAATACACGCGTCACGCGGACGCTCAAGCCTGTCTCTTCCAAACATTCGCGCGCGGCCGCCTCGGCGGGGTCTTCGCCGCTATTGATGAATCCGGCGGGAAGAGTCCATAAGCCGCGGAAAGGTTCACCCACGCGCCGCACCAGCAGGACGCGGCCATCCTGCTCGACGAGCACCGCCGCGGCAACTTTGGGATCGATAAAATGAATCCACTTACAATTTGGGCAAACGGCGCGCACTGCCCCATAACGTTCCTCATGGTTTACAGGAGTGGCGCAACGCGGGCAATATTTGTAATTGGAAAGCGTCATACGGGTAATTATGACACAGAGTTAAATAAAAATGCAGGAGCAAGCTCCTGCACTCCAAAAAGTTATTCTTTGGATCGCCAGCGACGGAACGCTGACTGACGTATCAACAGCATAAACAGCGCGCCGAAGACAGCGATACCTGCCAGCGCAATTTGCCATACAGATGATACAGGGACCTGCGCTTCATTCGGGACCTGAGGTTGATCCTGACCATTAGCATTTCCTACACCCCCATTCTTCCCGGTGGGCGTCTCTGCTGAACGAACAGAATCTTCCGATGGTGGCTGTTGTGTTGGCATGGGAGCCAACTCAGCAGGCGCTTCGGTTGCGGGAGCTTCCGTTGCGGGAACCTCAGCCGCGGCTGGAGCTTCCTGGGCAAACGAGCTCACATCGCCGCCTCCGCCCATGCCAGTCGCGGGAGCCGCGGCGAGTTGCGAAGCCATAAAGTTCACGCCAAACGTAAAGACGAATAAGAGGGTCGCCAGCGCCGTCGCAAATCGGAATCCAGAATACGCGCGCGGCATCGGCGGATTTTGCCCCACCATTTTGCGCGTGAGTGTGAAGTTACGCGGGGCGCGTCGCTGTGGGAGGCGCCGCAGTAAATTTCTAGCCGCGCGTAAATCATCCATGACGGAAACAAGTTCACGGTCCGTTTTGAGGCGGGCTTCCAGGCGCGCAGAATCAGACGGTTTGAGTTCTCCGTCTAAATAAGCGGAAAGAAGTTCGACATCGCGTTGATTCATTAAGTCGTGTTTCCTTCTTCCAGACGAAATGAGGCGGGTAAAAGTTCCGCGAAGCCCCGTAAACACTCACGTAATCTTAATCGGGCGCGGGCGAGGCGGCTCTTGATGGTTCCAAGCGGCACACGGATGGAGGTAGCGACTTCGGTGTAATCCATACCTTGAATATCAGCCATGATCACAACGGTCTTGAACTCAAGAGGGAGATTATTGAGGCAATGCTGAATGGCATGTTCGAGTTCGTCGGCTTCAGCTTTTTGATCGGGGGTCATGTTCGGGTCAGCGAGCCAGCGCGGGGAATCCATCTCTTCACCATCATCGGAATCAGGTTCGAGCGGCGTTGTGGGACGTCTCTTCTGGCGGCGCAGTTCATCGTAGCAGGCATTGGTCACGGTTCGCATGAGCCATGCCTTGAATGACCCGCCGCGAAAGGATGTGATGCTCTTGAATGCGGAGATGAACGCTTCCTGTGACGCGTCCGCGGCTTGGTCTTCATCGCCGAGGATACGGAGCGCGGTGTTATAGACACTATCCTGATAATGGATGATCAGAGTGTTGAAGGCGTCGAGGTTTCCCTGTTGCGCGTCGTGGATGAGGGCTTGTTCATTCATCGGAGATATTTTATCACTGTGAGGATTTTTTTTACCACGAAGGACACAAAGAGCACAAAGGTTTAAAGCAGGGGCGGAGCGGCGCTCCGCCCCTGCTTACGATTCAAAAAATAATAAAGTCCGCGCCAGATCATCATCCCTAATGCAGATGTCGCGCTGAGGGCAACGGCAAATATCGGAATGACCGTGGCGTTGAGAATCAGTCCGCGCAGGACAGCCGTCAGTGGCGCCGCAAAGAGCATGGCAAGCGCGGGTCGCCAGAGTTGCTTTGGGTTGGAAATGATTTCCGATTGAAAGAGTCCAAACCAGGGAGCGAGAAGGAACCACGCAATGAGAAGCGGAATGAATACGGCACCCATGCGTGTGATAAACGATGCGTCCAGTTCTCCATGCGTGGCAAAACCGATGAGGGTAACGATAAGGATGGCAAGAATATCACCTAAGATGAGAATATTTCGATTGCGTGTCATTTTTTTTAACACAAAGGGCACAAAGTACACGAAGGAAAAGATCTAAAACCTTTGTACCCTTGGTGCCTGTCGTGTTTAGTTTTGTTTCTCGCCAAATTCTTCATTCCTCAACGCGGGGAATAACAACACCTCACGAATGGAATGTTTATCCAGCAACAGCATCGCGAGGCGGTCCACCCCCATGCCGAAGCCGCCGTTGGGAGGCATACCGTAGCGCATGGCGCGCAGATAATCTTCATCCAGTGGATGTTTTTCTGCATCATCAGCGGCGTAGTCACGCCCCATTTCGAGGAAGCGTTGCTCCTGATCGAGCGGATCGTTGAGTTCGGTGAATGCGTTGCATAACTCGAAGCCAGCCGCATATCCTTCAAAGCGTTCGACAGTAAGCGCGTCGTTGGGAATGGACTTCGCCAACGGCGAAATATCGCGCGGATAGTCATACAGGAACGTTGGCTGGATAAGAGTAGGCTCAAGAAATTCGCTAAGAAGAAAGTCAATCATCTTGCCGCGCGTGGCTTTGGGATCAGGCGTTTTGTTCGGGTGTTTCGCCTCGATCGCCTTGAACAGTGATTCGGCTGTGGGATGTTCGGCAATGTCAATGCCGCTGGTCTGTTTGATCCCATCGCGCATTTCGAGTCGTTTCCATGGCGGTGTTAAGTCAATTTCATTGTTTTTATAAACGACCTTCATTGTGCCAAGCACTTGCTGCGCGGTGAACGAGACCATCTGCTCGGTCAATTCCATCACCTGCAAATAATCGGCATACGCCCAATAGAATTCGAGTTGCGTAAATTCAGGGTTATGTTTGAACGAAACGCCTTCGTTACGGAAATCGCGGCCCATCTCGTAGACCTTTTCAAGGTTGCCTACAAGTAATCTTTTCAGATACAACTCGAAAGAGATACGCAGGTACATATCCTGTTCGAGTTCGTTGTGATGCGTCACAAACGGACGCGCAGCCGCGCCTCCATACAACGGTTGCAGGATGGGAGTCTCCACTTCGAGAAAACCCTTGTTGTCAAGAAATTCGCGCAAGGCTTTGATGATGCCAGCGCGCTTGCGGAACGTCTCGCGCACATCAGGGTTCACTGCCAGATCGGCGTAGCGTTGTCGCGCGCGCAGTTCGGGGTCCCCCAACGCGGCGTGGCGGACCACTGTCCCGTCTTCGAGTGTCTCATCCTTCGCAGCGGGGAGAGGGCTTATGGATTTGGCAAGCAGGCTGAAGTCATGGACGTGAAGCGTGACTTCGCCGGTCTTGGTGCGGAACATTACTCCATCCGCTTGAATGAAATCGCCGATGTCGAACATCTTGTTGAAGAAGTCCAGGCGGTCTTTACCGATCTCATTCGTGCGAAAAAACAACTGGACTTTGCCCGCGCCATCCTCGATGTGCGCGAATGAAATCTTGCCCATCACGCGCGTGGCGCGAATACGACCCGCTAGAGTAACTTGGACTTCTTTACCTTCGCCCTCAGCAGATTCAAATTCAGCAATCGCCTCAGCGCTGGTATGAGTCCGTTTGGCGCGCGTGGGATAGGCTTCGATCCCCTCAGCGCGAAGTTCTTCAAGTTTCTGCAGGCGGATTTTTTCGAGTGAGTTGTATTCTGTCATGTTCATTGCTCCCCCCTCTCCCTGAAGGAGAAGGGATGGGGATGAGGATGGAATCACGTGTTCTCCCTCACCCTGCCCTCTCCTGATGGGGAGGGTAAAATAAAAAACCCCGCGACAGGCGCGGGGCAAATGGTTCGCTCCTGTGTCTAGCCGACTTTCAGGATTTTAACATTATATGTGCCGCCTGGAGTTTCCACTTTCACAGAATCGCCGACCTTATGATTCAAGATCGACTTGCCAATCGGCGACTCATTCGAGATCTTGCCTTCACGCGGGTTGGCTTCCGCCGCGCCAACGATGGTAAAGGTCTCGGCTTCGAAGTTACCCTCCTTGATGGTCACTTTTGAGCCGATCAGAACCATGTCGCTTTTCTTTTTGCCGTTGTCTTCGATGATCTTCGCTGTGGCAAGCAGAAGGTCGAGTTCTTGAATGCGGCCCTCCACAAAAGCCTGCTCATTCTTGGCGGCTTCGTATTCGGCATTTTCGATCAGTTCGCCGCCCTCCATTGCCTCATGCAGGCGGTTGGCAACTTCCTGGCGTTTGGCAGTCCGCAGGTAATCCAGTTCGTCCTGGAGTTTCTGATAACCTTCTTTGGTCAAAAAATTGTTAGGCATGTTTATTTCCTGCAATAAGAATTTTGTCCCGCGACGCGGGACAAAGGGTTTATCGAGCAATGTTTCCCGAAAAACGGGCATACTATATCATGGTTTACGAGTCAATACAAGAGACTTGCAACCTGAATTATTCCGATTGCAGCAAACGGATGCCTTTTCGCTCTCCCCAATAGGATCGGATGGATTCCTGTGCCTTTTCGGGGGTGTCGAAAACGTCTCCAAGCGTGGGAATTTGGGATTTGTACGCCAGAACCGCCTCCTGCCAACGCTCGAGGCCTGTTTCCGTTATCGAATGGGTTGACTCTTTCATCCCGCTTGCTTCCTTATTTTTCAATGAGGCGAGCGGGATCATCCCTGCCGATTTCGGCTCCAACTCGTGCGGTTGGTAGAAAATATAGGGAACATCGATATCGTAAATAAGCGGACGCCCAAGCAATTCCGCGGCTTGCCGCACGATGACGTGGTCCACGTGGGAACCAACTGACAGTTGGCAGACCAGCACATCGTCCCGCTCGCTTCGTTGAAAGGGGGAATTGAAGCGAGCGGGATCGTCCCGCGTGAGGCGGGCGGAAATCGCTCCCGCAATTTGGGAGGGCAGGTCTGCGTCTGCTTCGTGAGGGGGTACAGAAATTTCAGAATAAAGCCAATCTCCATTTCCCCCTCGCCGATAAATGCAGTCCAGAAAGTCAAAATGGACGGTCGTTGCACCGACAATAGCTGCCGCATTTTCATCTTCCGCACGTCGCTCTCGAACCACTTCCTCAGCGGAGGAAAATCCCCATAGGTGGTGAAGCAATTGCGCGAACGGAGAAGTTTCACCTTCGGGCGGATTCCCGCACATGAATGTCCAAATTTCAACGGGGATACCTGCCTGGGTTTGTTCATAGATCAAACCGCCTGCAGAAAGCACAGCATCATCGAGATGGGGGGAAAGATATATCCAGCGCATGGCGTCGATTTAACCATAGTAATCATGCGACGGGGAAGAATTTTAAGACGTCTGTGCAATTGTTTTTGGTCGCCAAGTCTAGTACACTATCACTGGAGGCAGTTATGGAGGAACGACGCAAACAACCGCGCAAGGACCTGATGTCCTACTCACAGGTATTCGACCTGTATAACGGCAAGTTGATCGGCTATCTTGGGGATTTGAATCTGCTGGGCGCAATGGTGATCGGGGACGAACCAATGGAAGTGAACGTCAATCTGACCATCTCCATTCAACTCCCGGAATTACCAAAGATCAAAGCCACACGCGTGGCTCTGCCAGTGCGCGTGGCATACTGCCACAAGGACATCAGCCCCGAATATTTCAACATCGGGTTGCAGTTCAAACTTGTGACAGATAACCAAAAGACTATTATTGAAGCCGTGATAAAAAATTATGAGTTTCGACGTCAGGCTCCAAATTATTCCCCAACAACATCAGAGATGGATGAATAACGCCTCCTGAAAACGTTATTCTGCACAAACATAATTACCCCGCAATGAGCCAAATAGTTTAATGAACCGACCCTCAAGAATGGGTCGGTTCATTTCGTGTAAATCCGTGACATCGTGCCCGAAGGGTAAATTCGTAGCTAAAATTTTGAGGGATTAAATTCGCGTAAGTCACATTTATCATTCCTTGTTTACCGAAATTTGTTTTTATCCTATAATGCACCCTACTTCATCAAGAGAGCCTATCCATGAGCGCTTCATCCGGTCCCCATTTCTTTATCAGTTACAGCCGTGCTGATACCAGCCAAAAACAGAACATCATCAAGCAGTTGCGCGCGCGCGGCGTCAATCTGTGGGTGGATATCGAGAATCTCATCCCCGGCACACCCGCATGGGAACGGGAGATCGAGCGCGCGATTCGAAGCGCAAAAGGGATCATTGTCCTGCTCTCGCCTGATTCAAACAACTCCGAGTGGGTGCGGCGTGAGATCAGTTTCGCAGAGCAGCACGAGAAGCGTATTTTTCCCGTCTTGATCGAGGGAGATGAGGATGATTCCGTGCCGTTGCGGCTTTCCAGCCACCAGCGCGTGGACCTGCGCCGTAACTTCAGCAAAGGATTGGATGAACTTGCCGACGCGCTAAAGGATCATCTTGGCGTGACCGCCATTCACAAAAAGGTTGAACAAAAAACGAAGAAAACATTCGATTTATCCGCAGGAGACATGAAAAAATTCGCGCTCCCTGCCGGGCTCATCCTGATCGGATTGTTATGCGTTGGCGGAATCACACTCGCGGCACGTTTAATCGGGAACATAAACCTTCCAACACAGACAGCGACCGCGCCGCCAGTCATTGACCCGGCGGTAACTACAACGGCGACTGAACCTGTCCCAAATCATGATGAACCCACCGGAAAGATCGTTTACACCTGCCAGATCAAGGGTGATGAGATTTGCGTTATCAACCCGGATAAATCAGGCTGGCGTCAACTCACGGATGCACCGCTTGCCAGTTTTTCCGCGTCACTTTCCGGAGACGGACAAACGATGGTCTTCGCGACCACTTCTCAAGACGGGAAGAACTCTGAGATTTTCGAACTGGATCTCAGCAGCCAGGATATTAAGCAATTAACGGATCTGAAGAAAAATCTCAGTACGCCCGAAATTTCACCCGATAACAAGTATATTATTTTTACTTACCGTTCTGGTAACAATAATACCCAGGTCTGGATCATGGACCGGGATGGAAGCAACCCTAAAAAGTTTTATAGTTCCTCGGGCAGGGACGCCCACGACCCGACCTGGTCGCCTGACGGAAAACAAATCCTGTTCGCTTTGGGAAAAGGGGATAGTAATAAGCTTTACATCATTGACTTCGATGGAGGTGATCCACAACTGGTCAATGACACGATTGATACACGCGGGCGCAGCGACTGGTCCATTAATAACTTGATCTCTTTTGACATGGGCGGTCCATTCAAGCATGAAGTCTATATGATGAATGCAGACGGGAGCAGTTTGCGCCAGGTCTCACAAGGGAATAACTCGCAAGGAGCCAGCCTCTCACCGGATGGCGCGTGGATCGCATTCACCGCCTACACCGATGTCCCGAACCAGGACTTGAATTCTTGCGAAATCTTCATTATGCGCGTGGATGGCACAGATTTGCGGCGGCTGACGAATAATAATTATTGTGATTACCAGCCGAGGTGGGGGAATTAGAATAATAGAGAATTGGAGAATTTAGATGGGGCGATGCATTTCCAAAAAATTATCCGTCAATTGACATCAAAGTGAGTATAATTTAGGCAATTCGCAAAACCCGACAAAAATTTATTCGCAGAACCTATTCTGAATCGAGGGTACTATGAATGAGACTGACAAGGCGGAATTCAACATTGAGGTCAGTGCAACCGATACAACGGAAGAAGACATTGACCAGATGACGCGCCAACTACTCGCCGAACTGCGAGAAATGGATGTCGAATCGGCGGAACTGGCAAAGGGCGATTCCGCGCCCAGCGGTACAAAATCAGTTGATCCGGTAATGATGGGAAACATTGCGATTGCCGTTCTGCCATCTGTTCTACCAAATGTTATTGGTCTTGTGCAGGCATGGATGACGCGCGGACAAGGACGCACGGTGAAGTTCAAAGGCAGGGTCGGCAAGGAGACCATCGAGTTCGAGGGTTCCGCGGCAGATTTGCAACAGCTTCTTTCATCGCTTTCAACGGGTAAGAAGAAAAAATGAGTTCGAAGTTCGCCCTGATTATCGCCAATACAGAATACACTGACCCCGGACTTGCTCAATTGTCTGCTCCCGGCAAGGACGCGAAAGCATTGGGCCGCGTGCTTGATTCACCTGAAATCGGCGCATTTGATGATGTCATCACGCTGGTCAATGAAAGCACCTCCAAGGTGGGGGAGGCAATTGATTATTTTTTCTCCCTCAAAAAACCCGATGACCTGCTTGTTCTCTATTTCTCGGGTCACGGCGTGCGCGACGAATATGGGTCCCTCTATCTTGCCGTCAAGAATACCCACCGCGCCCGGCTACGCTCAACGGCAATAAAATCCGACTTTATCCGTGAAGCCATGGATCAAAGCCGTTCGAAGCGGCAAGTCCTTATTCTTGATTGCTGTAACAGCGGCGCGTTTGCACAAGGGACAAAAGCAGCCACGGGCGTAAGCATCGGAACCGCATCTGCATTTGAAGGGACGGGTTATGGCCGCGTCGTCCTGACAGCCAGCGATTCAACTCAATTTGCCTGGGAAGGCGATCAGGTCATCGGCAAAACAGAGAATTCTTTGTTCACACATTTTCTTGTGAAGGGCTTGGAAGGCGAAGCTGACAATGACGGCGATGGCAAAATCACCGTCGATGAATTATACGATTATGTTTACGGACAAATCGTAAATATCACTCCAAAACAAACGCCGGGCAAATGGTCTTACAAGCAGCAGGGAGAAATTGTTCTGCGCCAAAGCACCCGCATTGAAGATATCAAGCCTGTGCTGTTGCCAACACCTCTGCTTGACTCCATCGAAAATCCGTTCGCGGATATTCGGCTTGGAGCCGTTCAACAATTGACAAAGTTGCTGAACGGCAAAAATCTCGGGCTGGCTCGTTCGGCAAGAGAGGCGCTGGAGCGCGTTGCAAAAGAGGATGACAGCCGCCAGGTTTCTCATGCGGCGGCACAGGCGTTAGAGTCAATTCGGCAGGCAGAGCAACTAGCAACACAAAAAAAGGACGCCGAAATAAGAACACGCGAAGAGGAAGAAGTCACTCGCGCAGAAATGCAGAAAGCAGAAGCTCAACGCTTAGTACATGAAAGAGCAACGAAGGCAGAACGCCAAGAGAAGGAAAAAGCCGAAAGATTCGCACCGCAAACCATTGAACCCAGAAAAGAATTTCCAACGCCTGAAACAGAAAAAACAGCTCTATCGATCCAAAATCAGCAAGCCGTTTTGTGGATCACAGCCGGCTGGATCCTCGGCGGTGCAATTGGAGGCGCAGTCTTCTGGGCTGGAGGCGATCTCAGCGTGCCACTTGGCGGTGCAGTTGGTTGGGGGATCGGCGGCTTTGTTACTGCAATCATATTCCGAGCGCAAAGGATTCTTGCTCATGGGAAAAACATTTATCTGGTAACGCTGGCGTGGATCATCGGCGGCATAATCGGCTGGACAATCGGGGACGCGATCACCGAGGCATATGGCGCGGGAATTGGAGGGGCACTCGGACTTGTAATTGCTTTGGCAGGAACATTCGGCATTGAAAAATTGCTCTCTCGTTGGAAAGATATGCTGTTATTGATTTTCGGTTGGGCGATTTCAGGTGCGGTTGGCTGGTTAATTGGCAAATGGATTCAGGAAGCCGATGGACACATATTCGATTGGTATATCGGCAAGGCGGCTGGATGGGGGATCGGCTGGGCGATTGCCGGCATTATTGGCGGTTACGTTTTGGGCTGGCAGTTGTTGAAAGATGCCAGCGGATCTAGTAAAGAAGTTATCAATTCTTATCAGCCAAGCCGAATAAAGCTAACAGAAACGCAAAAAGCATTTCTTCTTTCAGTGCTGGGTCGGAGTTTGCTGGGGGTAACCGTTGGATTGATTCTGGGAATACTGTTTGGAGTGGTGTACGGAATAATTAATGATATTTCGTATGATTTTACTTATGCTTATTCCACCTTTTATGGGGATGTTCCGCACATCTTTTTGTTGATTATCTGTGGCTTCGCTGGGTTTGTGGCGTATCCGCACAGGGTAACTGTACTGTTGTTGATCGGCGGTTTTATTGTTTTCTTTATTACCGGGCTAAGCCAGAGGTATTTGCTATATGAGCTACTTGCGTTTGGCGGCATATATGGACTCCCTGCAGGAGCATTGATTTCGAGAATTTTGTATTGGCTGAAAGTCATCAAATAGGAATATAATTTCCACGAGAAACCATGAGCGGAAAATTTGCCCTCATCATCGGCAACACGGAATATACTGACCCCGGTTTGGCGCAGTTGACCGCGCCCGGCAAGGACGCGGAGGATTTCGCGCGTGTGCTCAAAGACGCAGAGATCGGCGCGTTTGATGAAGTCAAGGTTGTCGTGAACGAATCATCCGCTTCTGTAATCGAAGTGATTGACGAGTTCTTCGATCAAAAGAAGCCCGATGATTTGCTTGTTCTGTATTTTTCTGGGCATGGTGTACGCGATGAACTTGGAGCGTTATATCTGGCGGTCAAGAACACAATCCGTACGCGCCTAAGATCCACTGCAATCAAATCGGATTACATCCGCGATGCAATGGACCAAAGCCGCTCGAAGCGACAAGTCTTGATTTTGGATTGTTGTAATAGCGGCGCATTCCCACAAGGTACAAAAGCAGAACTTGGCGGCTCCATGGGAATGACCAAGGCATTTCAAGGTTATGGACGTTTTGTATTGACCGCCAGCGACGCCACTCAATTCGCATGGGAAGGCGATAAGGTGATCGGCGAAACTGATAATTCCTTATTCACGCATTTTCTCGTAAAAGGTTTGGAAGGGGAAGCCGACAGTGATGGCGATGGAAGAATCACTGTGGATGAGTTGTACGATTACACCTACGATCAAATTTCCAGAGTAACGCCCAAACAAACTCCCACAAAATCTTCATCAAAGGTCGAGGGTGAGATCGTTTTACGCCAAAGCACGCGCATTGAAAATATCAAGCCTGTAGATCTGCCCGATGATCTTATCAGCGAAATTGATGACACCCGCCCCGCTGTGCGTGAATGGGCAGTACAAAGACTGGAGAAAATCCTCAAAGGCAAGAATATCGGAATGATGCGTACGGCTATCGAAGCCTTGCAGAAAATTGCGGAGGATGAAAATACGACCCGTCGTGTAGCACAAGCGGCAACACAAGTGTTGGATTCTTTTCGCCAGGTTGAACAGAAGGCAGAGGAAGAACGCAAAGCAAGAGAGGAAGCAGAACGCTTGGCGATACTGAAAGCCGAAGAGGAACGTCTGGCGCGCGAAAAGGCTGAGGCGGAACGAAAAGCTAAGGAAGAAGCAGAGAAACTAGCGCGTGCGCAAGCGGAAAGGAAAGCCGCGGAAGCCGAGGCGGCACGCCTGAAAACAGAACGGAAAGCCGAAGAAAAGGCCGCACGCGAAGCGGCGCAAAATGCTGCAAAAGAAAAAACTGAAAAAGAAGCCGCTGAACGAGATGCCGCACAAAAGGCAGAACGCGATGCCGTGGAATTGGCTTCTCGTAAGAAAGCCGAACGAAAAGCTGCAGAAAAAGCGGAACGAGAAGCAATGGAGTTAGCGGCTCGAAGAAAGGCAGAAAGGGAAGCAAAAGAAAAAATTGGAACGAATGCGAATAAAACTTCTAAACCTGTATGGCTGAAATTTGGAGCAATCGGAGGAGGAATACTCGCTCTTGTTTTATGTGGTTTTGCAGCATTATATTTATACGGAGTTTTTGAAGTCCCTCCAGTCGCAACCGAAGAACCTGTTGCAACAGAATTCTCTGCACCGACAGAGCAACCTCCGCCAACGGAGCAACCCGCAACGGAAGCTGCTTCGTCGGGGCCCTATGAATGCACTGACGCGCTTGGATGTGTAATCATTTCCCCAAATGAACCAATTCATATTGCTTGGGTACAAGCCGTATCCGGCGCGGTAGCCGCTTTAGGGCAAACCAATGTTAATGGTGGTCAAATAGCGATAAATGACATCGACGGCGAGTTACTTGGCCATCCAATAAAGTACGATGGGGAAGACTCTTTATGCAACTCTGAAGGTGGTCAAACTGCAGGAACGAGAGTATCTGCAGATTCAACCGTTGTTGCCATCCTGGGCACTAGTTGCTCCAGCGAGGCACGCGGTGCTATGCCGCTGATTTCCCGTGCCGGTATGGTTATGATCTCTTCATCGAACACCAATCCTGACTTGACTAACCCAAGTCACTCAGACCACTGGCAAGGATATCTTAGAACTTCCCATAATGACCTCCTGCAAGGTCGAATTGCTGCTGAATTTGTATATAATGATCTTGGTCTACGAACCGCAGCAACAGTTCATGACGGCTCTCCATATGCAGTATCACTACAACAGGTATTTGCAGATGTATTTGAGGAACTTGGTGGCACAATTACATCTCAAGAGGCTATGAATGTTGGCGATACTAATTTTGCACCGCTGTTGACAACAATCGCGGCAAACGCACCCGATATTATCTACTTCCCAGTATTCGAACCTGAGGGATACTTATTTGCCTCTCAGAAATGTGATGTTTTTGGGCTGGATAATACCGTATTGATGGGAGCTGATGGCTTGTTCACTTCAGGCTTCCCACAAAATACTGGCTCCTGCGCCAATGGTATGTATCTATCTAGTCCTTATGTAAGCGGATCGGGAATGGAAACCTTTTTGAATAAATACGAGGCTGCATTTGGTGAAAGTCCTGCAGCTGGTTTCGCTCCACACTCATATGATGCAATGAACATGATATTTGCTGCAATCGAACAAGTTGCCCACGTTGATGCAGACGGTACTGTTTACGTTCCTCGTCAGGCTCTACGCGATGCTTTGTATAACACAAGAAACTTTCTCGGGCTAACCGGTAATCTTTCTTGTGATGAAAATGGAGATTGTGCTACTGGAGAAGCATTGGGTGTTTATCAAATTACGCAATCAATGATTGCTGGTACTTCCGACCTTGTTTCTTCAATTCCAATCTGGCAACCATAATCTAAATATTATAGAAGCCGCAAGTGAAGTTCAAAACGGAAAAGAAACCATGAGCGGAAAATTCGCACTAATCATCGGTAACACCGAATACACCGACCCCGGTCTGGCGCAACTGACCGCGCCGTGCAATTTATGCTCTCGTCGGGTCTGAGACCCGACGACTTGCTAAAGATAGTCTCGCACATCATCAATGGGAATGACACAAGGCTTTCCATCCAAATAAAATCCCGCCGTTAATGCTCCCGCAGAGTCTGCGGTCCTGCGGTTTACATGAAAAAGTGAAGTAATCTTGCAAACACGGCGGTCATAGACAGCCTTTGAGCAAAGGAGGGAAGTCCGCCTTGGAGCGCGTATAGAAAGTTA
>Ga0247727_10010464_pt1 | contig 16439 bp, 12 predicted proteins | sample WisWelCaveWW1625_FD_202498 | JGI IMG/M metagenome (GOLD analysis project Ga0247727, IMG submission 202498) | Biofilm microbial communities from Wishing Well Cave, Virginia, United States - WW16-25 | ecosystem: Environmental > Aquatic > Deep subsurface > Groundwater > Cave microbial mat | place... | reverse complement strand
AGTTCAATCAGCGGGAAAATAATTAACAGTGCAAAAAGCGGCATAAATTCCTTGTCCTTTATGCTCCGCGCACTAATGTAGAAAGAGAATCCGGCGGGCCAAGACCTGCCGGAATATGGTAGAATAACGCTGTAAAGTCAAAGAGAGCAGGAAGAGCCCGTGTCAGCAGATCTGATTGTCTATGCCCTTGTTGCCGCCGGGCTTGTGTTCTGGCTCCGCAGTATTCTCGGCACCCGCCACGGCGAGGAGCGCCAGCGTGATAACCCGCTGCTGCGCGAAAAAACCGATGGTGCGGGCGACAGTGCCGCCGTGAGCCTTGATGGCGAGCGCGAAATGACCGCCGAGGAGCGCGTCAGGAAACTGGCCGAGATCAAAGAGGGCAAAGTCACCATCGAGAACAAGAACGCCGAGGCGGGACTGGTCGATATCGCCCGCGCCGACCGCGAGTTCGATGTGAATTTCTTCATGACCGGCGCCCAGGATGCTTTCGTGATTATCGTCGAATCTTTTGCGGCGGGCGACCGCGAGACGCTGAAGGAATTGCTGGGCTCGTCGGTTTATAACGCATTTGAAGGCGCCATCACCGCGCGCGAAGGCCGCAATGAAAAACAGGAAACGCAGATCCGTGCCATCCGCAAGGCCGAAGCCATCGAGGCGCGTGTTAGCGGTCGAACCGTCTATGTCACCATTCGCTTCACCGCCGAAGAAACATCCGTTACGCGCGATATCAGCGGCGAGATTGTCGAGGGCAATCCCGAACGCGTGACCGCGATGAAGGATATCTGGACATTCAGCCGCGACCTTAAATCCCGCGACCCGCGCTGGGTTGTGATGGAAACGCGCGGCGATTTCGAAGACGACAATAAAATTCTCCCCAACGCGATTTAAGAATTCATGTCCCGGTTTTTATTTCTCTCTGTCCTGCTTGTTCTCTCGGCCTGCGCAGGCACATCCCCGCCTGGGGAAAAGCCGGAACTTGTCCTGAAAGCCGCGGAATTCAACGCTTTGCCGGGATGGGGCGCATCCAGAAATGCATTCGTCGGCAATGCCGGATCTGCCTTTGATAAAAGCTGCGCACGGATTCTGAAGACCGACCCGGCGAAATCCTTCGGACCGCTGCCGGAAGCAGGCACATTCGCGCGCTGGCAGGCCCTGTGCACCGAATTTGCCGCGCGTGACAAAGGAAACGACATCGAGGTCACAAATTTCTTCGAGAAAAATTTCAGACCCTATGCCGTCTATGCTGGAAAAAATCCGGAAGGATTGTTCACGGGATATTACGAGGCGGCGCTGAACGGATCACTGACGCGCGACGATGTTTACCGTTATCCGCTTTATTCCCGTCCCGATGATCTGGTGATGGTGGACCTGGGTGAATTTCGTGACGAGCTGAAAGGCGAGCGCATCGCCGGGCGTGTGAATGATGCCGGGCAACTCAAGCCATACGAAGACCGCGCAAAAATCGTCGCGGGCCAGTGGCCGCATAACGACAAGGTGCTGGTATGGGTGGACGATCCGGTGGACGCGTTCTTTGTCCAGATCCAGGGATCGGGCGTGGTGCAATTGAAAGATGGCGGCGTGATGCGCATCGGCTATGCCGGGCAGAACGGCCATATCTATACCGCCATCGGCAAGGAGCTGATCGCGCGCGGCGAACTGACCAAGGATAATGTGTCGATGCAGGCCATCCGCGACTGGCTGGGCGCGCATCCGGACGGCGCGGATGAAATCATGAACACGAACCGCTCATACGTGTTCTTCAAGACGCTGGAGAAAGACGGGCCGGACGGCGGCGAAGGTGTAACCCTGACGCCGGGACACTCGCTGGCGGTCGACCGCTCGCTGGTTCCCTATGGCGTGCCGCTTTGGGTGGATATCGACTATCCCGCGTACGGGCAAAAAACACTGCAAAATCTGATGGTTACGCAGGACACCGGCGGCGCGATCCGCGGCCCCGTGCGCGGCGATGTGTTCTGGGGTTACGGCCCGTTTGCTGAACAGATGGCCGGGCCGATGAAGGCACAGGGGCGGTACTGGGCACTACTACCAAAATAGTTAAATCCTGTGGATTATTCTGTGAATCGTTTTTTTTAAGCGAGTCCCGAATCGATTCTATGAATTTTGATATTTTTTTAGAATCTGTGGGTAGTTTCATTTTGAATGATCGACTTCATCAGGGAACTCATCCAAAATAAAAACGTCACCCAACGATGAGGTCGGGTGACGTTGGAAATTAGGAGAAATGAAAACATTGCTCCCTACACACTAGCAATGTAGCAGGCCTCCCTTCCAATTCAACTTAATTCGCTCTTGCCCTGCTGTTTTCAGCAGGAGCCTTTGGTTGGAGAAGTGTCATGAGGAAACCCCTTGGAACACGAGTTACAACAGGCCAGAAATGCCCCGAAAGCGGCGTTTGGAAACCTGTGCACTCACCTACAACAACAGCACCTATTGCAGTCGGTAACGTAATGCCGCCATACGCAAATCAAGCTGTTATGTGGGAATTGATCAGACACGCGTAATTGCGTAACCAACTATAAAGGGGCCTTAGGGCCCCTTCTTTTTTAATAAGGCACAGGATTCGCGCGGCGGACTTTTTCGATATCGGCGATCACATCATTCGAGAGTTTCAGCTTGATCGAATCGATATTGGTTTTGAGTTGCTCCATCGTCGTCGCGCCGATCAGCGTCGAGGTGATGAACGGCTTGGCGTTGACGAAGGCCAGCGCCATCTGGCAGACATCCAGACCGTGTTTTTCCGCGACACCGATATAGGATTTCACCGCGGAATTAGTGGCGGCGCCGTCGCGGTGTTCGTGGCGCGTTTCCAGCGAAAGCCGCGCGCCGGGCGGCCTTGCGCCGTCCAGGTATTTGCCGCTGAGGATGCCGCGTGACAGCGGCGACCAGGCCAGCAACCCGCAATCTTCGTGCACCGCCACTTCTGCGAGATCGTGGTCGAAGCGGCGGCAGATCAGTGAATATTCATTCTGGATCGAAGCCATGCGCGGCAGGTTATGCTCCGCCGCAAGGCGCAAATATTGCATCGCCCCCCAAGCCGTCTCGTTCGACAGGCCGACATAGCGGATTTTCCCCACCTTCGTAATATCGCGCAATGTCTCCAAAACTTCGAGAAAATTGTCGTTGGCTTCTTTCGTGTCGAAATCGGGGCTGTAGCCCCAGTAATTGCCGAAATGATAATCCTCGCGGTTGGGCCAGTGGAGCTGGTAGAGATCGATATAATCGGTCCGCAGCCTTTTGAGGGAGGCTTCGATCGCCTCGAGAATATTCCTGCGGTCGATCTTCGCCTTGCCGCCGCGCACCCAGGGCAGGCCCGGCCCGACGATTTTCGAGGCGAGAATGATTTTATCGCGGTTGCCGCGCGTCTTGAACCATGTGCCGATGATGGTTTCCGTGGTGCCGTAGGTCGCGGCGGAGGGAGGCACGGCGTACATTTCAGCGGTATCAAAAAAATTAATTCCCTTCGAGACGGCATAATCCATCTGTTCATGGCCGTCGGATTCGGTGTTCTGGTTGCCCCAGGTCATGGTGCCGAGACCAATAAGGCTGACCTTCAGGCCGGTGCGGCCAAGGTTCCTGTATTCCATCAGAGGATCGGCTTTCTGAATTTTTCTGTCTCGATCTGCAGATCCTGCAGGCTGTCCGGCAGCGACCACGGCAGATCAAGATTCGGCGGATAGGACATGATTGTCGAGATAGACCTGTTGAAATCATCGACGCGTTTCTGGTTCACTTCGCGGCGATTGATCGTGATTTTTTCGAGAATCGTTCCCAGCTTCTCATCCTGTTTGAAATAGCACTGAATTGGTTCCATGCGCGTGGCCCCGAACGAGTCGATCTGCGTGTACCAGATTCGCACAGAGGCTGCGAATTCCTCGACGGTGCTCATCCGCAGCAAATGCGGATAGCGGATATTGCTTTCAAGAAACACACTGCAGATGCCGTAAGCCATGCTGCCCTTTCCGGGCTGTCCCATCGAATACAGGGTCCAGGAAATAAGCAGGACAACGCCGAGGACGCCCCCGATTTTCATCTGCAGCTTGCGCTGACCCTTTTTTTGTCCCTGGAAGCTGCTCTTGGCCAAGGCCTCGTCGATCTGTTCTTCAACCTGGGTTTTAGGCGGGCGCTTGGGTTTGCCGGGAGCGGCAGCTTTTTTCTTCTTGCCGCCGCGGCCCATAAACTCGATATCGGCAGGATCTTTTTCTTCAGCGGGTTTAACGGGAGCTCCCGTCGGCCCGGGCGTTGCCGGGACGGCGGCCGTGGCCGGGGCTTCCGTTTCCTTTTCACCGCTCATGCTACGTTAACCTTGACCCGGGAGCTTGTCTCCTCTTTCGAGGCCTTTTTGCTCGCGGCAATAATTTCACCGACGATTTCCTCGATAACAGCGCTGATCATCGCGCTTCGTGCTTCACCGCTTTCACTCTTGGCCAGGACGCGGCGGCGGATTTCGTTCCGGGCGCTGCCGCCGGGGAATGTGGAGGACAGCATCTGGCGCGAGCGTCCGGCGCCAAGTTTCGTGTAAAGCCTGTTGCGGATGGCGACGTCTTCCTGCGACGTCGAAAGCGCCCAGAGCTCAATAGGGCCAAGCGTGTTATAAAGATGCTGCTCATAGCGACCTTCGACGGTGCCGAGAACCAGGAGCGCCGGGGCGCCGATGGATTTCGGGCCCGTCAGCTTGTTGCGGATGACGTTTCGCGCGGTCTGCGAAAGACCGAAACGGTTTTGCACGTCGTCAACGGCTTTGTCGGAAATGGCGGTACCCAAAATCCACACACCAGTGGCAAGGTCGACCATGTCCTTGGAGAAGTCATCGAGCATCTGGGATGTGAGAACGATCTGCACACCGCGCTTTCTTCCTTCGCGGACGTCACGCACAACCTGGTTCCGCACCGCCGAAGCCTTGCTGGTGCGGTGGAATTCGTCGTAACACAAACGCTTCGGGATTTCGCCAATCTCCTGCAGGCGCATCTCGTGATACGGCTTGTATTTTTCAGCGATGTGAATCAGGGCTTCCTTGCCCATCCACCAGCTGCGGACCAGCGCATGGCGCGCCAGCATGTACATGATGGCGGTCTGGCGGTCTGCGGATTCATCGCCCTGCGGCGCAACATCCATGAGGTCGAGCGAACAGACGCGCGCATTGGCGATATCGAACTGGGTGACGGAAGAAAGAATAGGAAATTCGCGAATGGCGGAAGTCACCATCCTTTCGAACGCACCGATGACGCTTTCGGAGCTGAAGCCCACGGCGGTCTGCTCAAGCAGCGAGCGGATCTGCGGCCGTCGCGAGGCCGTGATAGAATCGTTCAGGGTCGGCGCAGCGTGGCGTTGGGCGACATGCGCGACCTGGTATTGTTCAAGCTCGAACATTTTGTCGACGACATCCCACCAATAGGGATCCGTGGGCAGGTGAACATTAAAGCGCTGCAGGGCTTCGTCCACTTCAGAATCAAGGCGCGGCAGATAGGGGCGCGCCTCGGCGTTGGCGGCTTTGTCGTCGCGCCAGCGGAACATTTCATCGACGACGAGACCGCAAAGCTGCTGCATCCCGTCATAGGGCTTGTCGAATCCGGGCGGCGTGCAGAGCAGAGTCAAAAGTTCGACCAGGTAGCTGCGCTCGTCAGGCAGCGGGTAACGGCAGCCCATCTGCGTGTCAAAAGGGTTGATCGCATAACGGTGCGCCATCTGCAGGCGGTAATAGGCGGCTTCCGACTGGCGGTTCAGGGGCAGCGCTTCGCGGATCATCGAGATGAGGCCCGACGAAGACGGGCCGATGTCGATAACGGCGACGTAAGGAAGCTTCGACAGGCCCGGGCCGATACAGGTGCCGAGATTGAGCGTGTTCAGCAGAACGGATTTACCGGCGCCCGGCTGTGCGAAGATCAAATCAAACCACGTGGTGGTCAGGTTGGTCCCTGTCTGGTACGGCCAGACTTTGCCATCAGGTGTGCGGAAAATCATGGCTCCGGTGTCAAACGGGCTGGAGGGGCGCTGCCACGGCAGGAGTTTTAAAATTTCCGCCAGCGGTGCGATGCCGGTTGTTCCCGTGCCGCCGCAGTGAATACCCATCGCCGAAGACATCACGCAATCGAGCGGGTCGCCGGAAAATTCGCTGACCTGGCAATAGCCCCAGGATTCAATGGCCTGCAGCAGGACCGAGAGCTGGTCCATGATTTCGTTTCTCTGGTCGAACTTGCACCACGTGGCGAATGACATGCGTACGCGGATCACGGGCTCGTTCCGGGCCATGGAGGTAAGGCCTTCGAGTGAATACTTGACCTGCTTGTTCGCGGAGTTTGTTGCGCCCATCAGTGTGGAAATAAATGTGCGGAACGCCATGGCCTGGGCGCCACCACCTTCAATCAGGAACGCGATGCGGAAGGGAATGTCGGCCTCGACGAGACGGTTCAGAAGCATCGGGAACGCCTGCGAATCCATGGGGCCCAGCGTCATGTCGCCGCCGGCCCAGAACATGTTGCCGATCCGCACCAGCGATTTGCCCAGCGTTTTGGCATCAGCCGCGACGATCTGGTTGGGCAGGCTCGGCCAGAGAATTTCAGAAAGATCGACCTTGTTGGTCGGTGCGCGCGGCGGTATGGGGTCGCCCGGCAGGCAGGCGCGCCATTTGTGATGTGCGTGGTCAGGGAAAAGATTGTTCCGGACCGCGCGCAGCGCGTCGTGCACTTCCATATGATCGCAGCGGATTCCCAGTTCATCCAGCGCCGAAAGAATAGCAGTGACGAAGCTTCTGTGTCGCACCCGCAGCGGTTCAAGCGCAGCGTAAGGATATTGCGATTGCGGCGCGTTCACCCAGTTTTTCGCATTGTCCATCGCTTCCTTGCGCGAGCGCGCAGACTCGTTCTTGGTCAGGACAAAGGGCCGCGTCCAGAGCACGAAATAGGATTCTTCCTGGGTGCAGAAACGTTCAAGGTGCTTAATGCGCTCGACAAAAAGATCGTCCAGTTCCAGGCCGATATTGGTTGCCGCTGTCCGGCTGGGGCGCACGAGATCTTCCAGCTGCTCGCGGATGCGCTGCGGGTCGCGTGCGAAAAAAGCCTGCATGGAGTGGCCTTGCCGGTCGAAACGCGAGCCGATTTTAATGGTAGCGCCTTCGATAATTCTTTTGAATTCTTCATCGCCGATGATCTGGCGGCTGCCTTCGATTTTGACGTAGCTGATGAGAGAGCCGTCGGTGGATACGATCGTGCGGTCGTCGTCGGCTGTTTCCAGGTGGATGAAAGAAGAGACGGATTGTCTCATGGCTTTCTGGAACGGGATCAACAATTTTTGCAAAAAATTCATACGTGGTCTTTGTCGTTCTGTATCCGATGAAAAACTAGCATTCTACTATAGCCCACAGGAGCTTAAACGCATAGAGCGCCGTTAAGCAGTACCCAGATTTTTCAGAGTCTGGAAGGCGGTCAGGCAGCCTTGGAGGTCAGCTCTTTGTAGAGCGGAATCCATTGCGGCGGCGCCTTGCCGCCGAACGGCCCGTCTTTCGAGCGCCAATAGGCCAGAATTTGCGGAAACTGGTTAAATTCCAGGTCCGCCTCCTTGATGATGCGCCGGTCCAGGGGAAAAAGACGGACGCCATTCAGTTTTTTGCCGCGCTGATCGTAATGTTTTGGCCCCAGGTAATCGCGCAGGACCGTGGAAAGGATATAGGGGTTGTCGGTGCTGATCCTTTTTTTCACCTCGTCGCGCCGCGCCATCAGCACGTCCAGCGATTTGCGCGCCGCGTCGGCCACGGGGCCCTGCGAGATGCGGGCGACATAAATGGCCCGCGCGATATGATGAAGCTGGTATTGCTCGATTTCCGGCAGCCAGAGCAATACGCCCGAGCGCATGATGCTGACGTCTTCAAGATTGAAGCATTGCTGGCAGAAAATGCAGGCGGTCACGAGATTCTTTTCGTTCAGATCGATTTTATCGCCGTTGAGGAAATTGATTTCCTGGTATTTGCGCGACATGAAGCCGCAATAGGCACAGGTATGGTTATCGCGGTCGAAAATCCGTGTTTTCACATCGGCAGGAATTTTCCCTTCAAAAGAAGAGGCGGAGCCGGGCGTGCCGGCTCCGCTTTTTTTTCCTTTTGCCCCATCCGCGCTTTGTGTAAGCGGGCGGCTGGTGCCAAGTGTAATCGGTAAAAATCCCATAATACAAAAATAACCCTGACTGGATTATATACCCAGCGAGAAGGTGACTTTCTGCATTTTGCTGACTTTCGCGCCAGAAGCCTGGTTGGTGTCAAGCGTACCCTGCATCGCTTCGCCGATGATCGGAAGCGCGAACAGAGCGCCGCCAGCCAGGAGGCGGATTGCGCCTTCTTTCAGCGGGGTCTGTGAGGGGTTCTCGACGTGGTCCTTGATTTTCAAAATACCAAGAACGGACAGAAGGATGCCGAACAGGTACGACAACGTCGCCATAAGGCTGGGGAGGTTGGCGAGAGCGGCCGTGATATTTCCTGAAATGTCTGTCCAGGATTTAGTGGCAGCTTCTGCAGGCATGGATTGCATGACCATACCAAGAGTCATAGCTGCGCCCATCAAGTAGTACGATTTTCTAAGTGACATGTTTAAGTTCCTTTTCTAACAAAGTAGTTTGCTCACGTTAAAACCATACCTTCAGTCACCGCCATCCGGCGCTAGCTGAACGTAAGACCATAAGTCGTTATACCCAACGTGTTTTGCACAGCGTTGATTAACGGCCCTAAGTTCACAGCCAGCGCACCCCCTACCATGTGGGTAACGCCTGCCATGAGCGAAGCTTGTCCATGCCCTTCCGCAACACTCCGGATAATGAAGATGCCGCGGACGAAACTAATCAGTCCAATAATAATCATGAATTTTAAAATCGCGCTGATGACAGTCTGCGTATGCATCAGTTCCGCGTCCGCCAAATCACCTATTTTGGCGACATTTGTTCGGGTCAGGCCGACGGTCGGTATTGCCATGCCGAGGCTGACTGAAAAGGCGCGCATCAGCGCGTTGTATGACAAAAGCGCCCCGGCGCTGGCGAACGTCATCAACGTGCCGAGGCCGCCCGGCGCGCGCGCGCCATCCTGCGTGGTTTTCATCAGTCGCGATATGCCGATCATCGCAAGGATGGTGCCGGCGCAGACGGAGAAGAAATTAAGTATGACGTGTACCGGTGTGGTCATGTCTGCCATCAGGCAGTAAAGAGCAATATCGAGACCCCCCGTGCCGGTGCAAAGACCTGCGCCGCTTGCTCCAGAAAAACCTGTCGACTGTGCAAGTGCGGTAGTATCTGTAAACCATGGAGCGGTAATAGTATTCCGCAGCACTTCTGTAATGGCAGGCAAAGCAAAGAAAGCACCACCGGCAACAAGACGGGACACGCCGTCCCAAAGCGAAGTTTGCTGAGGATTAAGAACATGCGCCTTAAGTTTTAGAACACCCCAGACACCAAGAAGGAGGCCAACCAGATAACCTATCGCGGTCAGGAAGGCAGGAAGGGCGCCGACGTGCATAATGATACCGCAAACCGAATCGCCAAGCGATCTGCCATCCAACAACGCCTTAGCCGGGTTGCAAAAACCGTCGACGGGGTCGTCCGGGCTATAACTATAAGATGAATAGAACAAACCAAGCGTGGTGAATGCAGAGGTAACATTTCCCAGCAATCCGGCTCCGCCGACCAACTCAAACATAGCCGTGTAAATTGCGGGCATTGCGAACAATGCACCGCCTGTAATCAGGCGGGTTACAGGCTCGCGCAGGGCGGTCTGCTCAGGATTTTCAACATGTTCTTTCAGTTTAAAAATGCCGCTGACGCCCAGCAGAGCTCCCATCATATAGCAGACGGCACCGATGAGGCCGGGCAAGTCCTGCAGGGATTCCATAATGGTAAAAAGAACGTTGTTCAGGTTATTAAGCGGAATAAACGAAAGCGCGCCCATAAATTTACTGATGGCGGCAAGAACGGTTGTTCCAGGCTGAAATGCCGAAAAGTCGCCGCCATTGATCATTCCCTGCATGGCTTCGTAAACGATCGGCAGGCTTAGAAGCGCGCTGCCTGCGAGAAGGCGTATAACCGGAACACGTAAAGGAACCTGCGTGGGGTTGCTGACATGCTCCTTGGCTTTGAGAATTCCGCTGATAGAAAACAGGATAGCCGCAAGATACGAGAATGCCGCCAGAAGACCGACAAGGCCCTGGGATGCACCGACCATGTTTTGGCCGATATCATCGATTTCATTGGCAGCAAAAGCAGGGTCAGAGGCAAGAGCCGCCATAAGACCAAAAGCGAGACAAGTGCCATACTGCCTTGAGTATACCACAATTCCTTTTTTATTATGTTTATTGAAAATACCCGCCATACCTAATATTTAACCATATTTTACCCGGTTTGACCAAATTTATTTGGCTCAAAAGGCTGCGCCAGGCAGCCTCGTTCCCCACATCAAATGATTTTGACGTATAAAAATTAAATAAAATTTAAGATAAAATTTTATCGTTTAATATCAGGTAGTTATGGTTTGACGTTTATCGGGAAATACCGCCTAGCGGGTGATCTGCCCGGAAGTTCCGCGGACCGTCCAGCGCCCGTTCTCCTTGGCGATGGCCGTTATGCGGCCCAGCCCGTCAACCGTATCGCCCACAGCAATATTACGGGTATCGCCTGTGGATTTCGAGGACAGGACGGCTTTGCCGGGTTGTGCGCCCTTCAGCTCCCAGGATGTGATCCGGGCCGTTGCGGCCTGGACAGGTTTGGGTTTTACGGTTGCGGGGGCTGGCTCTGCCATGGGCGCAGCGGTTTTCACGGGCTCTTCTTGAGTGGGCTTTTCCGCCGCCGCCTGCTTCGATTCGCTGGCCGCTGCTTTTGCGCCGGCGAGTTGTTTTTCGAGATCCGCGACGGTTTTATTCAGCGCGGCGATTTCCTGTTCCTTGGCGGCCAGTGAATCTTCGAGAGATTTCTGCGCCTGAGATTCGCTTTCAGCAAGTTTGGTTTGCAGGGATTCAATTTCAGCTTGTTGCGCTTCCAGTTGCGGCGTCAGATCGGGCGCGGGAACTGGCTCAGCAGCGATTTCCTGGGGCGCGGGCGCGATTTCGTGCGTCGGCTCGGCAGGGATGTCCGCCACGATATCGGGTGCGGTCGGTGGTATTTCTTCGGGCGCGAAATCGAAAGGCGCCTCGCCTTGCGGTGTGGTGCTGCCGGCGGGCTGCGCGGGGATTTCCTCGATCGTCAGCTCGACAAGTTCCGCGCCCTGCGTTTCTTGCGGCGACGGCATCGGCGTCAAAGCATTCGGGTCTGTCGCAGCGGGATCAGTGATGGTTTCCTCGGGGTTGATCGGTGACGGCATCGGCGGCATATCGGGCTGTTCGGCCAGTTCGACCACGCCTGTTTCATCAGGAGCTGTTGCGTCCGCGGCCGTTTCTTCAGGCGTTGGGGCAGGGGCAGAACCGCCGCCCAACATCGTCAGGACGCCAACACCGCCGAACACAACGACAGCACCGACAACAATCATCATAAAATTTTTCTGGATGAAACTTTTTTTCTTCGCGGGGGCGGCGCCGTCAGCATCCGCAGTCGCATTACCGTCATTTTCGGCGGCATTGTCGTCATCCCAGGAATCATCCCCGAGATCGTCCTCGTCTTCGATGGGATCCAGATCCTCGAAGTCAGTGTCTTCAAAAGCGTCGTCATCTTTCGGAGTTTCAGCCATGATATCCTGCGGTGTTTTTTACGATTAAACTTTAAATGTCTTCGACCGGTTTGAGAACCGGTTCAAGGAACAATATCCCAATCCGGGTTCCGACTTCAATCCGCACGGTCACTTCGATATCTTCGTTCATCTCATCGATGATATCGCGTATTTCATCGCCCGCTTCCTGGACGCCGGTTGCGACTTCCTCGTCCTCTGACGGCGCTTCCGTTTCCGTAGAGACCGTTTCACCGGTAACCGTGACATCGGTTCGTCCTGATTCAGCGATTGCCGAAGCCATGCCGCCGACAAAAGCCGCTGCCGCCGGAAGAACAATGCGTTTGATGTAATGGTAATCCACATCAGTCGCCATCGCGGGCAGCGTGGTTTCAGGATCGATCATGATCCCGTTTATGCCTATGCTTTCGCCGTCGACGATGATCTGGTCGAATTTAACCGTGAGTGTCTCTTTTTGTTTTGAGAACGACCCGAGCATTTTGCTGCCGGTCAGTGGGCCGGACGCGATCATGGCCATCACGGGCCCGGGAACATCGGAATTGGCTTCGATCAGGATCTGTCCATAAGCGATGGAGGCGGCTGGGTAGAGAACCACCTCGACGAGATCCACTTTTTCCTCGACTGCTGCAGCAGCAGCTTCGGCTTTCTTCACCTCTTTTTCGTGCATACTATCCAGCCAGCCTTGACCGGTCATTGCCTTGGTTTGTATGTTCTTAGGCTCGTTTTGCTTGGCGAGGATCGACTGCATCTGTTCAGCCATTTTCGCCGCCAAGGCCTGGACGGCTTCCGTCTGGCCGGTGTCGGGCTCGACCACTTCAGGCGCTACCGTTTGCGAACGCAGCATTTCGCGCTGCAGACGCTCTTCCTGCAGTTTGCGCCAGCGTTGCAGCGGATCTTCTTCCGGTGCTTCTTCTTCGGTGATGGTCGGGCGTTCAAGCGGCGGACCGATGGGGGTCGGGATAGAGCTGTCACCAGTCTGCTGTGCTTCAGTCAGGCGCGCTTCGTTTTCTTCTTCAACGGCGCCGACATAAGCGGGGCTGGCGTCCTCGGTGCCGGGCGGCGCGCTGATTTCAGCGCCTTCACCAACATAGGAAGGATTCATCGGCACTTCTTTGCCGCCGAAAATAATAATCGTGCCGAAAATGGCAGCGCCTGCGGCGGCGACAACGCCGATCTTGACGACCGGGCTGTCGCGCCACAGGTCGCCGAGCGTCTGTTTTTTCTTTTTATCAAAATCGTCGAAACTTGCCTCTTCGAGATCAAGCCCGTCATCGATCATATCTTCATCGGCCATGGACAATATCCTTTAAAACATCTTCGCGCATCGAGAGGCGGGCGCGAACCATTTTTCCCTTGTCGGAAAGCAGGAGAACGGGAGCTTCCTTGATCGAATAGACGCGCATGCCGTCGGCGGACGCAACGGAGCTGCTCCAGGCCGGGGAAAGAAGCGTCAGCGGCGTTCTGACATAAGTCAGCCCGTTGAAAGAATAAGCGGTTGTGCGGCTGTCGACGCCCGAGACATCAAGCTTTTTCGCGCCGCCCGGCAAGACGCCCTGAAGTACGCCGGCGATATTCGTGTCGCCCGCAACGGTCGTGATGCCCTTCTCGATGAGCGGTGTTTCTGCCATCGGGCCATATTCCGGGATGATGGCGTCAAAGCGGTAGTGAACAATATCGCGGCTGGTCTCGAGAGAAATAATGACCGGCGTTTTCAGCGTCAGCAGGCGGATGGACATGTTACCGGAAGCAAATTCGGATTGCGGCGAAATCCGCACAAGATGCGATCCTTGTCCCGAATTGGTTTCTATTATTTCAAAATTTCCAGCCCAGCTGATGTCTTCGATCGGCCATGGCGCGCCGGTCATATCGAGAATAGTAAGCGTGGTAACATGACCATAGGAAACACTGACTACGACAGGCGCACTGCCGGGGTCGAGAGAAACTGTTTCGACGGCCACTTGCGGCTTCGGCGCAGGATATACAGGCAGCTCCACGGATTCCTGCATGCGGTCGAAACGTTCGAGCAGCGTGCGGATTTCATTGGGTCTCAGCGGCAGGATACCTTCGATTGCTAAATCGAAAGCCTGGACGCGGACTTCTTGGTTGATTTCGTCTTCTGATTTTTCAAAAGCGAAATCATCGCCGCCTTCAAGACCAGGTTCCGGCGCAAGCGCCCCGTCACCGCCAAAAAAATTCGGAACGACCGGGCCGCCGGCAGGGCCGCCGGGCAAAACAGGCGCGGCAGAGGCAGCAGCTTCGGGCTGTGCGCCGGGAAGCAGGGGTGCTGGCGGGGCTTCCTCCTCTTCATCCGCAACAAGAGGCGGCGGCGCTGCATCCTGCGCACTGGCAAGTGCAAACGGAAAAACAGACAGCCCGCACAATATCATGCAGGCAAGGAAGGATTTTTTCACAAAAACATTACACATCGAAGCGCTTTGGGTGGCTGGTCCAGTTTAAAAACAAATCGTTTCACCGAGAATATATGCTTAAAAAACGGGTGTCACCTGCGAATTGCAGCAAACACGCAAAAACACACAAATTCAGGTTTTATCTTTGTTGGCCGATCCATTGCTCGATCCCGACGCCGTTGGGGCTTTCCAGGCGCGGAACACGGACGATGACGACCGTTATGAGAAGATTGTCGGTTTTAGTGCGCGAGCCGGACTGGTAGGTCAGGATCAGGGGCAGGTTGATAATCCATTGATAGCGTCCCGCGATAAGACCCTCGGATTCAAGCACCGGCGCCCCTGCAGGGGCGCCGGTCACGACCTGCTGGTTGGCCTCAACCATTTCTATAATACGGGATTTCTGGAGGGCTGTTGTGAAGCTTTCCCAGCCGCGGCGCGTGAAATTTCGCGAAGATTCCTGCAGTCTGCGGCGGTAATCGTTGAAACCGAAGGTCATGACTTCGGTGGCGGCCTGGGCCACCCAGGACATCAGGGCCGGGGTACTGAGGTTCGGTTCGTCCAGCGAGACCATGGGGATCAGGCGACCATCTTCCGTGGTGGCGAAATAGCGGTCCTTGGGCTGGTGGACATGGATAACGAAATACATCGCCCCGAGAAGGACAAGGATAACAACCCCTTCTACAAGGCAAAGGCGGAGGAGGCTGCGGTAGCCGTCCCGGTAAAATTCATTGCGGATGACAACGGTGCCAAGACCGCTCATCTCGTCTTTGGACGGGGCATTGGGATCCGCCGCTTCTTTTTGCTTTTTCTTTGCTGCCATAGCTCAGGTTACCACGGGAAGAGATCAATATAAAACCAACATCGTGCAAAACGCTGTGCTTTGCAGGGAGTTATCTTGGCTTAAAATAATGCATTTCTCAAGACGTCATATTAAGGTGAGCTGAAATTTCCTTATTTTGGAGCGTGCACTATTGAGTGTGCCTGTGATAAAATGGAATAATTCGGGTAGGTTAGGGCTGTTTCCCCCGAAGCGGCCCTAAAATGATATTGAGTTAACTGTGATGGTTTCATTGGGCGGATAATGAAGACACTGGTCTCTTCCAGAAAAGTGCGGCGCTTTCTTTTGTCCCTGTTTTTTGCAGTTTGTATTGCTGCGCCGGTTTTTTCTATTGTCCCGTCACGCCCGGCGCTGGCTTGCACCGACTGTTTTAACGCAGGTTGCAAGACTTGCTGCCAAGTTTGCGACCAGCAAACTGAACCTGCACACAAGTCAGGCAGGCCTCCTATTCTTCGGCATATAACCAAGGAGGTGAAAGATTTCCGCAACTGGCTCATGGATACGTTCTGGAAAGGACAGCTGGCGCCCGCGCTGATGAGAATGGCGGAACAGCTCACGGCGGTGGGCATGGAACAGGTTTTCATTTTCGGCACGTTCCTCGACGCCAAGCACCAGTTGGAAACGCAAAGGCTTTTGCAGGAGTTGCAATACCAGGCGCACAAGGACTACCAACCCAGCGATGATTTCTGCTGGTTCGGAACGAACGTGCGAAGCCTCGGTGCCAGCGAACAGCTCGGCAAGCTGAACATGGCCTCGCTCGCTTCGCGCCAGCTCAAGCGCCATCTCGGCAACGTCAATTCCGGCGGCTCGGAATCGCGCGACCAGGAAAAAGCCAACCGCTGGGTCTTGTTCACGCGCGATTATTGCGACACCGACGACAACAACCGGATTCCGGGTACGGCCGGGACCGGTCTTGAACTTGTGTGTAACGCCACATCGCCCAAGCGTGTCAACAATGACATCGATTACACCCGCGTCATCGACGAGGCCCGGACGCTGAATGTCGCCTTTGACGACGCCACCCCGGTGACGGATGACGAAAAAGATGTCATTGCCATGGGTAATAATTTATACGGCCATGATGTCCTCACGCGCCTTGCCGACAACGAATATCTGCGCAACAACGAATACCAGCATCTTTATCTCGCGCTGCGCTCCGTCGCCGCCAAGCGTACCGTCGCTGAGAATTCCTTCAACGCGATTGTCGGCCTGAAGGCCGCGGGTACGGATGGAATGGTCAATGGTGCAACCCCGCCGGGAACGCCAGCCACGCATGATTTCCTGGGTTCGGTTCTGCAGGAACTCGGCGTGCCTGCCGCAGAAATCGACCAGATGATCGGTACGCAGCCGAGCTATTACGCGCAACTCGAAATCCTCGCGAAAAAAATCTATCAGAATCCCGATTTCTTCGCCGGGCTTTACGATTCCCCGGCCAACGTCGCACGCAAGAGCGCAGCGCTGAAGGCGATCGAGCTGATGCTCGACCGCGCAA
>Ga0247727_10010463_pt1 | contig 16440 bp, 16 predicted proteins | sample WisWelCaveWW1625_FD_202498 | JGI IMG/M metagenome (GOLD analysis project Ga0247727, IMG submission 202498) | Biofilm microbial communities from Wishing Well Cave, Virginia, United States - WW16-25 | ecosystem: Environmental > Aquatic > Deep subsurface > Groundwater > Cave microbial mat | place... | reverse complement strand
CGGTTTCCGGTTCCGGTTCCGGTTCCGGCCCCGGTTCCGGATCCGATTCCGGTTCCGGTTCCGGTTTCCGGTTCCGGTTCCGGTTCCGGCCCCGGTTCCGGATCCGATTCCGGTTCCGGTTCCGGTTCCGGATCGCTTCGCTCGCAGGCAGGACCCGGCGTCACCGGGTCATGCGCCACAGCATCGCAAGCACGCGGTCCACGAGCTCGAGCGGCTGGGCAATCTCGGCGGCCTCGACGTAGCCGAAGGCCTGCGCGACGAGCAGGGCGGCCTGGACCTCGTCAGCACTACCGGCGGCGACTCGCCACAAGTGTGTGCGGTCCTTGCCGACTCGCCGGCGACCTTCGCGCAGATTGAGCGCGATGCTCGCAGCTGCCTTCTTCGTCTGAACGGCGAGCGGCGGATCCCGTCTCTCCAGGTGTGCAAGCGCATCGTGCAAGGATCGAATGAGTTGAAGCGTTGTCTCGAAGGCGTCGAATCGCATCGGAGCGGCTCCTTTCGCGTCGGGGTTCACGCCCGCTCCAGGCGCATGCACCGTGACGACGCCCGTCGAACGACGGGCGGCCCGACGCGCAATCTGCAGGGCGTTGGCGCGGTGCATGCGCCATCAAGGGAGGGAACCCCGACGCGAGAGGAGCCGCGGATGTGCGGTTCGAGGATCGACTCGGGACCCGGCACCGGCACCGGACCCGGCACCGGACCCGGCACCGGCACCGGCACCGGCACCGGCACCGGACCCGGCACCGGACCCGGACCCCTTCCCCGGTCGTCGCTGCCTACTCCACGAACGCGTCGGCCTCGACCTCTACCAGCATCCAGTCCTCGATCAGCCGCGACACCTCGACCATCGTCGTCGCGGGACGGACGTCGCCGAGGAGCTGTGCGTGCGCGCGTCCGACGGCGCGCCAGTCTCGCGCGATGTCCCGCAGGTACAGGCGCGTTCGGACGACGTCCGTCAGCTTCGCGCCGCACTTGCCGAGCGCGGCCTCGATGTTGCGGATGGCCTGGACGGCCTGCGCGTACGCGTCGCCGTCACCGACGTGCCCGCCGTCGACCGTCGCAGTAGTCCCCGTCACCCAGACCTGCGCGCCCACGCGGACCGCCCGCGAATAACCGACGACGTCCTCCCACGGCGCCCCCGACGAGACACGGACGCGGCTCACCGCGACGAGACTACTTCGTCTCCTCGAACTCCGCGTCGATCACGCCCTTGCCGTTGCCGTTCGGCTTCTCGGCGCGCGGGGGCTCTTCGCCCGGAGGCTCGCCGCCACCCGGCTCGCCGGGCGTTCCGGCGGCCTTGTACATGACCTCCGCGATCCGGTGCGACTCCTTCTGCAGCCGGTCGAGGGCCTCCTGAAGGCCCGGGTGGTCCTGCTTCTGCATCGCTTCCTTGCAGTCCTTGAGCGCCGACTCGATCGCCGTCACGTCGGACGTCTGCAGCTTGTCCTTGTTCTCGCCGAGCGTCTTCTCGATCGCGTAGACCATGTGGTCGGCCTTGTTGCGCAGCTCCGCCGCGTCGCGGTTCTTGCGGTCGTCCGCCTCGTTGTCCTGGGCCTCGCGCACCATCCGGTCGACGTCGTCCTTCGCCAGGCCCGACGACGCGGTGATCGTGATCTTCTGATCCCGGCTGGTCGCGACGTCCTTCGCCGTGACGGACAGGATCCCGTTGGCGTCGATGTCGAAGGTCACGTCGATCTTCGGGACCCCTCGCGGGGCCGGCATGATCCCTTCGAGGTTGAAGCGCCCGAGGGTCCGGTTGCCCTTCGCCATCTGGCGCTCGCCCTGCAGCACGTGCACCTCGACGGACGTCTGGCTGTCCGAGGCCGTCGAGAAGGTCTCGGTCTTGCGGGTCGGGATCGTCGTGTTGCGTGTGATGAGCGCGGTCATCACGCCGCCCTGCGTCTCGACGCCGAGCGACAACGGTGTCACGTCGAGCAGGACGAGGTCCTTGACGTCGCCCGACAGCACGCCCGCCTGGACCGCCGCGCCGATCGCGACGACCTCGTCGGGGTTGACGCCCTTGTGCGGCTCGCGTCCGAAGAAGCGCTTGACCGCTTCCTGCACCATCGGGATGCGCGTCGAGCCGCCGACGAGCACGACCTCCTGGATGTCGCCCGGCCGCTTGTTCGCGTCCTCGAGCGCCTGCTTGCACGGCCCGAGCGACCGCTCGACGAGGTCGCCCATGAGCTGCTCGAGCTTCGCGCGCGTGATCCGGATGTTCATGTGCTTCGGTCCGGACGCGTCCGCCGTCAGGAACGGGAGGTTCACGGACGTCTCCATGACCGTGGACAGCTCGATCTTGGCTTTCTCGGCCGCCTCCTTGAGGCGCTGGACGACCATCTTGTCCTTGGAGACGTCGATGCCCTGGTCCTTCTTGAACTCGGCGATCAGGTAGTCGATCACCCGCTGGTCGATGTCGTCGCCGCCGAGGTGCGTGTCGCCGTTGGTCGCGATCACCTGGACGACGTTGTCCCCCACTTCGAGCACGGAGATGTCGAAGGTGCCGCCGCCGAAGTCGTAGACGACGATGACCTCGTCCTTGGTCCGGTCGAGGCCGTACGCGAGCGCCGCCGCGGTCGGCTCGTTGACGATGCGCTTGACGTCGAGACCGGCGATCCGGCCCGCGTCCTTGGTCGCCTGCCGCTGCGAGTCGTTGAAGTAGGCGGGGACGGTGATCACGGCCTCGGTGACCTTCTCGCCGAGGTGGTCCTCTGCGGCCTTCTTGAGCTTCATCAGGATCTTCGCGGAGATCTCCGGCGGCGAGTACGACTTGCCGCGAAGCTCGATGCCCAGGTCGCCGTTCGCGTTCTTGACGACCTTGTACGGGACGCGCCGGCGCTCCTCCTCGACCTCGTCCCACCGGCGGCCCATGAACCGCTTGATCGAGTAGACGGTCGCCTCCGGGTTCGTGATGGCCTGCCGCTTGGCGATCTGCCCGACGAGGACCTCTCCGCGGTCGTCCCACGCGACGACGGACGGCGTCGTCCGACCGCCCTCCTCGTTCGCGATGACGATGGGGTCCTTGCCTTCGAGCACCGAGACGACGGAGTTCGTGGTCCCGAGGTCGATACCGATGATCTTTCCCATGATGCGGGCACGGTAATCACCGGCCCGGGCGCGCGCAAGGGTCCGCGACCCCTCGCGAAAGGCTCTGGTACGGTAGCGACCCCCGATGGCGGTACCGGCTCCGATCGACCCTGCCGCGCGCCACGCGCTGCGCCCGTCGCTGGTGCCGACGCCGATGCCGGGGACGCCGACCGGCCGCGCCTTGCGGATCGGGCTCGCCCTCGCGGGCGTCGGGGTATCCGCGGCCGATCTCTTCCTGCCGGTCCGAGCCCTGTGGCACCTGCCCATCTCCGTCGTCCAGGCCCTGGTCCTGCTCGGGGCCCTGCGGATCGCCTGGAAGGAGACATCCGGTCGGTGGCGCCCCCGTGTGGCGTCGGTCGTCGTGGCGCTCGTCGCGCTCGCGTTCGTCGCGTCGAAGATCGACGTCGCGCTCTCCCGCGCGCGCGCGGCCGGCGCGGGCAGCGCCTACTCGCTGTACTCGGTCCTCGTCCTCGCGGCGATCGTGGCGCTGCCGCTCATCGGGCACCGCGTCGTGGCCTCCTTCGGCGCGCAGCTCGCGCGGACCCCGACCCGGTTGTCCGCCCTGAGCTTCGCCGCCATCTCCGTCTTCGGCGGGATCGTCCTGACGCTTCCGCCGAGCCTGCAGCGGATCCGCAGCGCGAGCCTGGTGGACGGGATCTTCACTGCCACGAGCGCCGTCTGCGTCACGGGCTTGACGGTCAACGACGTCCCCGCGACGTACAGCCGGTTCGGCCAGATCGTCATCATGGCCCTGGTCCAGATCGGGGGCCTGGGGATCATGGCACTCGCGGCGGCCGTGGGCGTCGTTGCCGGCCGTCGGCTCCAGATAAGGTCGGCCGTCGCGCTCTCCGAGGTCCTCGACTCGGAATCCCTCGCGTCGATCCGCGGGCAGCTGCGGTTCATCCTCGCCTGGACCTTCGGCGTCGAGGCCGTGGGCGTCGCCGTCCTGTGGGCGCGCTTCGCGTCGGATCCGGCGACGGCGGGCAACGCCTTTTTTCTGGCGCTCTTCCACGCAGTGTCGGCCTTCGGCAACGCGGGGTTCGCGCTCTTCCCGGGGAACCTGACTCCCTACGCGGGGGACTGGACGGTCTGTCTCACGATCGCGGGCCTCATCGTCCTGGGCGGGATCGGGTTTCCGGTCGCGCGCGAGGTCCTGCGGCTCGTGCGCGAATCGCTGGCGGGCCGGCGCGGGCGTCGGCCAAGCCTGCACACGATCCTCGCGTGCACGGCGACGGCGCTACTGCTCGTGGGCGGCACCGTGGGGTTCCTGGTCCTCGAGGCCGGCCGACCCTCGATGCGCGGCTTGCCGATCGGGGATCGCCTCCTGGCGGCGATCTTCCAGTCCGCGACGACGCGGACCGCCGGGTTCAACACGATCGACTTCGGGGCCGTCGGCGCTCCGGCGCTGTTCTTCACCATCGTCCTCATGTTCATCGGGGCGTGCCCGTCGTCCACGGGCGGGGGGATCAAGACGACCACGGCGGCCACGCTCGCCGCGGCGCTGTGGGCCGAGATCCGCGGCAGGCCGCAGACACGCATCCTGCGGCGCGCGATCTCGCCTTCGACGGTGAGGAAGGCGATGGGGACGATGGTGGTCTCTCTCGCGATCGTCTCGCTGATGTTCTTCCTCCTGTGCCTGGTCGAGGACCATCCGTTCGACCGGCTCCTCTTCGAGACCGTCTCGGCGTTCGCCACGGTCGGCCTGTCGACCGGGATCACGCCCTCGCTCGGCGCTACGGGCAAGGTCATCGTGATCCTCACGATGCTCGTCGGCCGCGTGGGGCCGTTGACGCTCGCGATCGCCTTCGCATCGCCCGGCCGTCCGGCCGCCGTCACGTTGCCCGAGGAGCGGGTGCTCATCGGATAGAGAGGAGTCGTGGCTCAGATGAAGAAGATCCTGGTCGTCGGACTCGGAAAGCTCGGAAGGACCCTCGCGGAGTCCCTGTCGGGGCACGGCGCGGAGGTGCTCGCGGTGGACTCCCAGAAGGAGTTCGTCGAGGACGTCCAGGACGTCGTCGCTTTCGCCGCCCAGCTCGACGCGACCGACGCGGACGCGCTGCGCAGCATCGAGGCCGAGCGCGTCGACGCCGCCGTCGTGACGATGGGCGAGGACTTCGAGGCCTCCGCGCTCGCCGTGGCCGCGCTGCGCGAGATCGGCGTCCCGCGGATCGTCGCGAGGGCCCGCAACGCCCGCGAGGCGAAGATCCTCGGGCTCGCCGGCGCGACGCAGACGATCGTCCTCGAGCAGGAGGTCGGGCGGCGCCTCGCGCTGCAGCTGTTGTGGCCGCAGGAGCTCGACGCGGTGCAGCTCGCGCGCGGGTACAGCGTCGTCCCGTGGGTCGCCGCCGGCAGCCTCGTCGGGCGGACGCTCGCTGACTCGGGCTTGCGATCGCGCTGGGGGCTCCAGGTGATCGGGGTTCGCCGGGCGGGCGCGCAGCCCGGCGTCGGCGCCGAGGTGCCCGCGCCCGATCACGTCATCTCCGCCGGCGAGGTCCTGCTGCTCGTCGGCACGGACGAGGCGCTGGTGCGGTTCCGGCGGGAAGCGGGGGGGTGAGCCTCACTCCTCGGGATCGACGCCCAGCGCCCAGCACATCCGCAGCCAGGCCCAAGGCGGCGCCACGAGCGCGCGGCCCGGGGGCAACGGCTCGCGGACGGGCGGATCGGGCTCGCGGTCGAGCATCGCGGAGTGCATCTCGATGGTCCAGTGGGGCCGATCCTCGCCGTCGTCGAGAAGGACGATGGAGCGCGGATCGCGAAGGACCGGGAGGAAGCGGCCGATCCACGTGCAGGCCTGCGCAGTCGCCTTCTCTCCGACGATCTCTGGTGTCGCGATCCGGATCGCCGAGCCGTTCGCGCCCTTGATGTCGAGGACCGGGAAGCGCAGGCCCTCCACGGGGCGCTGGTCCGTCCGCATCAGGCGGATCTCCGCGCCCTTGCGCGGGATCTCGCAGGTTCCCGGCGCGAGCGTGCGGCGGATCCATTCGCGGTCGATGCTCAGCTCCGGCACCTTGCCCGCCAGCCACGTCATCCAGCCGATTCCCCGAGCGAGTTGATCCTCGACGTCCGCGAACTCCGGCAGCGTGGTCTCGTGTACGTGCTCGCCGGTGTCGGCCTTCAGGCTCGACAGCAGACGGGCCCGCTCGTCCGCGCCGAGCGGTCGCGAGACCGTCGCGATCGCCTGGCGAAGCGAGATCCAGCGCTCGATGAGCGGGCGATGCGCGGTGTGCGCCAGGACAGCCGCGACTTCCTCGGCGGACAGCTCGGTCCCCGTGGCGAAGCTCTCGATGGAGGCGATGACGAGCGGCTCCCACCCCGGCACCTCGACGCGGATCGCGAGCGCCTGGATGGGACCGTCGTGCCCCGCGTCGCACCGCACGGTCTTCTCGACCTGGGCCCCTTCCGTCGCGAGCGCCGGGAGCCCCGCGACGCGCAGGTGGCTGACCGTCACCAGCTTGTCGAGCCACTCGTCGATCTCGGCGGGGTGCGCGCGCTCGAGCGCGTCGACGAGGCGCGAGAGGTCCTCCTTCTCCCGGGCGGTGATCCCGAAGACCCGGGAGAAGACGTGACCCGACTCTGCGACGTCCTCCGCACACTCCTCGAGCTCGTGCGCCCACTTCTCGCGCTCCTCGGCGGGCACGCGCTCGCGGATCGCGTTGAGCAGGTGCATCACGCGGTGCGAGAAGTACGGTCCGGGGTGCCGCTCGAGGAGCGCATACACGTGCGCGAGCGCGCCGTCGGGGATCGACATCGTCTCGGCGTGCTGGGTGATCGAGACCATCTCGCGGTCCGAGACGCGGCCGTCGCTCCACGCGAGCAGCACGGCGGGCAGCATGGGGATCGCGGCCTGCCCTTCGGGAGGCAGCCCGATCTCCGCGCACAGCCGTTCGATCACCGCTTCGCGCACGCTTGCCCTATCTCAGGGCCCGAGCCCCGCCTTGACAGGAAACGGGCGGCATCCTATCCGGTGCGCGCCTCCGCGCAAGCCGCGCCGACCTGGACCGGACCCCCGTGGCCTCCTCCCGCAGCCGGATCGGTTGGCTCCTCGTATGGGGTGTCGCGTTCTGCGACATCGGCACGTCCGTCTACTACGTGCCCGGAATCCTTTATGGAACCAACGGGGACCTGGCAGGGCTCTTCACGGCGATCACGATGGTCGCCTTCATCTTCTTGTGCGTGAAGTACGTCGAGATCACGCGCCGGTTCAAGGACGGCGGCGGCGTCGTCCGGGTCGCGGACGCCGCCTTCGGACCCTTCTGGGGGTGCCTGGGCGGGCAGTTCATCATGGTCGACTACTTCCTGACGGCCGCGATCTCGGCGACCGCAGGCGCCTACTACGTCGACTCGATCTTCCCGCTCGCGGGGTGGGTCATCCCGACCACGCTCCTCGCGCTCTTCGCGCTCGGGGGCCTGAACATCATCGGGATCAAGGAGTCGGCCGTCGCCTCGCTGGTCCTCGCCGCCGCGACGTTCGTCGTGGACCTCGTCTTGATCGGGACGGCGCTGATCGCGATGCCGTCGGACGTCGTGGCCCGCATCCCGGAGCAGCTCGGGGAGATCCGGCGCCTGAACCTGATGCCTGCGCTCGTCGGCTACTCGGCCGCATGGCTCGCGTTCTCCGGACTGGAGAGCGTCTCGCAGCTCTCCCCGGCCATGCGCGACTTCGACAAGACTCCCCGGTGGGGGATGGCGGCCGTGGCCGTGTCCGTGATCCTGACGGCGCCCCTGCTCACGTTCCTGTCGATCGCGAGCCTCTCCCCCGAGATCAAGTCGACCGAATCCGAGCGGTTCATGTCGGAACTCGCCCACCTCTGGGGCGGACACGGCCTCAAGCTCGCGGTCGTCCTCACGGCGTCGACCCTGCTGCTCTTCGCGGCGAACACCGCGATCATCGGCAATTACCACGTGCAGCTCGCGCTCGTGAACATGAAGTTCATGCCGGAGGGCATGGCGAAGCTGTCCCGCCGGTTCCACACGCCGTTCCGCGCGATCCTCTTCTCGGTCGCGGTTCCGGCAGCGCTCGTGATCTTCTCGGGCGGGGACATGGCGTTCCTCGGCGACCTGTACGCGTTCGGCCTGCTCGGGGCCTTCGTCCTGTCATCGACCGGGATGGACTGGATCCACCTCAGAGAGCACAAAAAGAACGTCTGGTTCTACATCGGCCTCTTCACTTCCTTGCTCGTCATCGTCGCCTGGGGCACGAACCTCGTGCACAAACCGGCGGCGACGATCTTCGGCGGCTGCGTCTCCGCGATCGGTATGGCGATCGCGTACGGAACGCGCCGCGGCTGGTGGGAGAGGCTCGCGGCGAAGATCCCGCGGCTGGCGCCGCCGCCGCCGGAAGAGGGGATCATTCCCTGCAAGTCGCTCAAGCAGACCCTCGCCGAGTCTCCGCCGAAGCTGTCGGTGCTCGTCGCGAGCCGCGGCGCGGACGAGCGTGTGTATCGGGAAGCGGCGGCGCGGGCCAAGGCAAAGGGAGAAGAGGCCGTCTGGCTCATCTACGTCGACGAGGTTCCGGGGCTCTTCTACCCGCCCGAGCACGAGCCGACGCCCGAGGGCCTGACGGTCCTGCAGGCCGGCTCGCTCATCATGAAGTCCATCGGCGTGCGGACGGAGCTCGTCTGGTCGCTCGCGCACAGCGCGGGCGAGCGCGTCGCCGAGGCGGCCACCTCGCTCGGCGTCGATACGGTCGTCATCGGCGCGACGCGCCGCGGCATCCTCTGGAAGATCCTGCGAGGCCGGTTCCTCGAGGACCTCATCCAGCACGTCCCGTCCAACATCCGGGTCGCGGTCGTCAACTGATGCCGGAGGCGAAGAAGGACGTCGCCGTCACCGCCGGCCGCGGGGTCCTCTTCATCACGGGCGCGAAGCTGTGGTTCATCGTCGCCGGGTACGCGATCACCTTCGTGCTGCCGAGACTGCTCGACGAGGCCGCGTTCGGCGCCTACTCGCAGGTCGTCGCCGCCGTCTCGATCCTCAACAACGTGCTCATCACGGGGACGATCCAGGCGGTCTCGCGTTTCTCCGCGGAGGACGACGCGCGGGCGCCTGCCGTGCTGCGGACCGCGCTCGGCATCCAGGTCTTGATCGGTCTGGGCCTCGCCGGGGCGTGGTTCGGCGCGGCCCCGTTCGTCGCGTCGCGGTTCCTGCACAAGCCGGGACTCGTCCCCTACTTGTGGCTCTCGGCCGGCGTCGTCCTCGCCTATGCCGTGTACGCCGCGCTCGTCGGCTCGCTCAACGGGCGCAAGCTATTCCACCGCCAGGCGACACTCGACGTGACCTTCTCCACGCTGCGCGCGGGCCTGACCTTGGGCCTGGCCGCGGCGGGCTTCGGCGCGCTCGGCGCGATCGCCGGGTTCGCGTCGGCCTCGCTCGGCGTGCTCGTCGTCGCGCTCGCCTGGGTCGGCATCGGTCGGTCCGGCGAGGGCGTCTCCGCACGGCGCTACCTCGCCTTCGTCGCGCCGCTCTTTGCCTACCACCTGCCCCTCAACGGGGTCCTGCAGTTCGACATCCTCCTGCTGTCCCGCGCGGTCTCGATCGCCGCGGTGGGCGCAGGTCAGACCGTCGCCGCCGCCGCCGACGCGGGCAACGTCGTCTCCGGCTATTACCGTGCGACGCAGCAGGTCGCGTTCATCCCCTACCAGCTCGTGCTGTCCGTCGCCTTCGTCGTCTTTCCACTCGTCTCGCGTGCCACCTTCGAGAAGGACGAGGAGGCGACGCGCGGCTACATCCGCGGCGCCCTGCGCTTCGCTCTCCTCTTGACCGCCGGCGTCGCCGCCGTCTTCGCGGCGCGGCCCACCGGTGTGCTCGGGATCCTCTTTCCCCCCGCCTACGCGCGGGCGGGAGCGGCGCTCTCGATCCTGGCCGGGGGCGTCGTCGCGTTCTCGCTCTTCACGATCGCCTGCACGATATTGAACGGCGCCGGACGCGCCAGGACGACGGCGCTGCTCGCCGCCGTCGCGTTCGGCGCGGTCGTCGGCTGCAACCTGCTCCTCGTTCCCGGCCGATCCGGCGCCGCCGCGATGACCGCGACCGCCATCGCGACCTCGGCCGGAATGCTCCTGGCGCTCCTCTTGTCGGCCGGACTTCTGGTGAAGGTCTTCGGTGCGTTCGTTCCGATCGCGACCTTGCTGCGGACGACGTTCGCCGCCGCCGTCGTCGTCGGAGCCGGCCGCCTGCTCCCCTCGCTCGGCAAACTAGTCGAGCTGGCCCTCCTCGCCGCCCTCGTCGTCCTCTACGCGATCGTCCTCGGCGCCACCCGCGAGCTCGGCGCGGACGACCTGTCGAAGCTGCGCAGAATCGTCCGCGGGAAGTAGATCACCCTCGCGAACGGAGAGTCCGTCCGGTTCGTCGGCCTTGCCTCCCGGCTCGCGGGATCCTACGATATGTACCCTGCATGTACACGAACTCGGAGGGGCCATGGCGCGGGGAACGCTCCGCCACAAGCACCTGAAGCTCGATCAGAGCAAGATTGACTTCGCGAAGAAGTACTTCGGGGTCCGCTCGGAGCGGGAGGCGATCGACCGCGCGCTGGCGCTCCTGATGGAAGAGGATCGGATCGTCACGAGTCTGCGGCGCCTCGGGCGATTCCTGAGTACGGACTCGCGCGACTGGCCGTACCGCTGATGCACAAGATCGTCCTGGACACGAACGTCTTCATCGACTGGCTGCGCCGGGGGCTTCACGAGGACTGGGTGATCGGTCGTGCCGGCGGGGCCGTCCGATACCTGTCGTCGGTGGTGCACATGGAGCTCGGCCTGGGCGCCGACACCACCCGTCGTCGCCGCGCCGTCGACCGGATACGGGATGCCTTTCCGGGGTCGCGTCGTCTGTCTCCGAGCCCGGCCGGGTTCGAAGAGGCGGCCGGCGTGTTCCGCCGTCTACATGGCGACGGCTTGGGGGTCGCGGATCGCCTGTCCGCGATGGACGACATCCTGATTGCGCTCACGGCACGCGAGATCGGAGCCACGGTCGTCACGAGCAACGCGGTCGAGTTCGGCCGGATCGCCAAGGAGCTGCCCGGGCTCCGAGTCCTCGTCCCGGTACGGGAAACTGGCTGAACCGACCCGGTTGGAGGAGCGCCGTAGGACATCCAAAAGGGGGTCGGCGGGGATAGCGAAGGCAGCCCGTCCCTGGCGTCGTTCGGCCGTTTCTTGCACCACTTCCTGGAAAAGCGCCGCGCCTGCGCGGGGTTGGCTACTCGTTTCCTGTCCCGGGAATCCTCTTCTTCCTCTTCCTCGGATGCAGCGGGACCCGGGTCGTGCGCGTCAGGGTCGGCTGGAGCACGGTGGAGGGAGGTTTCGGGCGCGGTGAAGGGGTGGCCGTCGCCGGCGGCGGTGACGGGAGGGGCGTGATGGGCGAGGGGATCCGGGGCGGCGCGAGGACGGGTGGCGGCGAAGGCTTCGGATCTCGCGGAGGTCGGGGTCCCGCTGGTGGGACTGAAGGAGACGGCGGCGGTCCCGCCGGTGGGACCGGACGGGCGTCCGCCGCGGCGGCGCGGAGGCTCCCGACGTAAGCCTGCCGGTCGTCGCAGATCCGCTGGAGCCGCGCTTCGATCTCGTCGATCTCGGCCTGGGGGAGGGAGGGGACCGGGGCGGTCGTCATGTCGAGGAGAAGCGCGTCGGCGTGACGCCGCGCGGGGGGAACGGGCGGACTCGTTCGTCTGGGTGTCCGCAGCAGCGGGCGCGTGACCTCGTTGTACTCGGCAGAGCTCAGGGCGCAGGTGTCGGCGCCGGAGAGGGCTGCGATGGCGGCGGTACGCCCGTCGGGGCGCACGCGGGCGAGCCTTGCGAGACGGGTCGCCCCGTGGTGCCGCAGGGCGCGCACGAGCCCGGGGGCCTCGCGCGACAACTTGTACACGTCGCGGTGGCGCTGGGCGGTCTGCTTCGGCATGCAGACGTTGGCGGGGAACCACCGTCCCCAGTCGGCGCGCCGCAGGCGCCCCCTCGTGTCCTCGAGGTGCGCGCCGATCCGGATGGCGGTGTCGACGGTCATGCGTTCGCCGTTCTTGTGCAGCCGTTCGATCTCGGCTGCAACTTCCGGGAGGGAGAGGGCACTGGCCATGGGCGAAGGGTAGGGAGATCGGGCGGGGGAGGGAAGTAGGCAAGCCCGCACATTGGATATAGGGCGAGGAATCTAAAGTGACCTTCTGAACCGGTCGTCCTGGCCTCCACGCGCGAACTCGGCACGGACGACCTCGCCAAGGTGCGGCGGATCGTCCGCGGAAAGTAGGATCAACCTCGCGAGCGCAGTCGGTCGCGGTAGGCGCGGACGGCCTCGGTCTGGTCGACGGGCGTCGCCACGAAACTGGAAAGCAGCCGGAGGTCGAGGTCCGGAAGCAGCGCGCTGTGCTCCAGACGTTCGTACCCGTCGCCCTTCAGGCCGTAGACGGCGAGCGCCCCTTCCTCCCAGAACCAGACCTCGGGAACGCCCAGCCCCGCGTACACGTCGAGCTTGTCGATCCCGCCGTGCGTCTTGACCACCTCGATCGCGATGTCCGGCACGTCCACCAGCTCGCCGAGCACGTAGCACTCGTCGGGCTCGAGGCCCCGCTCCTTCGCCCGCTTGCGGAAGGTCGCGGCGCCGTACCCGTTGAGCTTCGCGCCACTTTCCACCGCCCACATCTCGACGAGCCTGGCGATCATCTTCTTCCAGCGTTCGTGCTCCGGCGAGGTCGTCATGATCTCCAGGGTCCCCTCGAGGTATGTGAGGCGCAGGGCGGGGTAGTCATCGCCGAGGAGCTGGATCAGGGCGTCGTATCGCTCCCAGGGGACGCAGTGCAGGACCACGCGGCCCGACAGCGACGGCGCCGAGGGACTGGAGATGTGCTCGGCCAGCGTCGCCATGACGGTCTCAGCCTAGCACGGCGCTGCGGATCCCGGCGGTGTCGAAGGGGCGGATCGGGCGGCCCCTTGCGTCGGGCCACCTTGGATATAGGCGAGGAATCCAAAGTGACCTTCTGACCCGGTTCGGCTACGCCCGCGGTCGTCTCTGTGATGGGGAGGAGCGCTGGACTAGGTACCGTTCGGCGAGCCGGGGCGTTACTTTCGAGGGCGTGAGCGAGGAAGTCCCGCCCGAGGCACAGCCGGCGCTCGAACCGGCGCCGCCGCCCGAGCCGCCGACGCTCGGCGTGCCGTGGGAGAAGCTCTCGCGGCGGCGCAGGATCGCGCGGGCGCTGGCGGCGACGTTCATCGTCGTCCACCTGGGCGCGACGATGGCGACGATGGGGCCGCCGGGGAAGTGGCGCACCCAGTTCAACAGGGTCTTTCGCTACTACACGTCGAATCTGCGCATGGCGACGCGCTGGGACATGTTCGGTGCGCCGCCGGACGCGGCCCTGGTCGTCGTCGAGGCGCGGCTGCGCGGCGGGCAGCGCTTCCTGATCGCAGATCCGTTCGAGCGCGGCTGGAACATCCTGCGACGCGTCGTCGACTCGCGGCTGCGCAAGTTCCACCAGAAGCTCAAGAAGAAGGGACACCGGCGGCGGTGGGGTGCGCACTACCTCGAGTGGCTCTGCCGGACGCATGCGGCCGAGCACCCGAACCTGCGAGACATGCGGGTCGTCCGGACCGACCCGGCCGTCATCCGCGACGACGGGCGGGAAAAGACGCCCGAGCGAACCCGGTCGCTGCTGCGGCACCGGTGCGGCGATCCGCCCGAGCGCGCCAGGCACGAGGCGGATCCGCCGCGCGAGAGCCCGTCGAAGCGACCTCGGGTTGGAGACGAGGAGCCCGAATGACGCTGCGCGATCGCGCCCGCAGGTTGCACCGCTTCCTGCTCGGTTTCTTCGCCGCGCCGACCTCCGGCGCGTCGGCGGCGCTCTTCCGCATCGTCTTTGGCCTGCTCTCGACGTGGACGGCGATCGGCGTGGGTCTCAACCTCGACCGCTACTGGAGCGGGGACGGTGCCCTGCCCTGGGCGGCGATGCGCCACTCGGCCAATGCCCACTGGTCGCTCGTTGCCATCGCACCGGGCGACGACCGGTTGCTCGTGGGGATCTTCGTCTTGCTCCTGGGGGCGTCGATCGCCCTGACGGTCGGTTTCTTCTCGCGCGCGAGCGCGGCCGTGATCTTCATCGTGCACGTGTCCCTGCAGAACCGGAATCCGTACACGGTCAACGGGGGAGACCGGCTGTTCGTGATCCTGGCGCTCCTGGCCGTGCTGATGCCGCTCGCGCGCCGCTGGTCGGTGCAGGCGTGGTGGCGCGCGAGGTGGGGCAAGCCACTCGCGGGCGAGCCGACCTGGTGGGCGCTGCGCCTCGCGCAGCTGCAGGTCGCGTATCTTTACCTGTCCACGGGTCTGGTGAAGGCGGAGCACGTCCGCTGGTGGTCCGGCCGCGCGATGGGCGACGTGCTGGCGTCACCCGTGTACTGCGAGTGGCCGACGCACCTGTCGTTCTGGCCCCTGGTCGCATTCCTGACGTACTTCACGCTGCTGTTCGAGGTCTTCGCGTTCCCGATGCTGATCTGGTTCCAGAAGACCCGGCGGTTCGTGCTGTGGTGGGGGATCCTGTTCCACATCGGGATCGAGGTTCTGATGGTGATCCCGATGTTCAGCGTGATCATGGTCGTCACCTACACGCTGTTCCTGACCGACGAGGAGTCGGAGCGCATCGTCGCGGCGCTGACGCGGTCTTTCCGCCCTGCACGGCCCGGATCGGCAGACGTCGCCCGGGGACCGTCCCCTGCGGCCGCCTCATGACCCGGGCCTCGATCCCGTGTCCCGACTGCGGGGGCATGGCCGCGCCAGACGACCGTCAGTGTGCGTTCTGTCGGCGGCCGCTCGCGCAGCGTCGCTGTCCGGGGTGCGAGGCGCGGGTCCTGGTGATCTCCGGCTCCTGCCCTGCGTGCGGGATCGAGGTCGACGAGGGCGTCCTCGCGGGGCTGGAGGGCGCGACCTGCCCGGTGTGCGACGCGATCCTCGGACCGGAGGACGCCGCGGGTGTGCGGTTGCACGGGTGCCCCGCGTGCCTCGGGGTCTTCATCGACCGGGCGTCGCTCGTGCGGGCCACGGGGGACCCGGACGTGCGCGCCAGACTCCACGGCCGGGCATCGTCGGGCGGTCCATATCGCGGCGCCGCCCTGCATGCCGCGGAGCCCGAGACGGGGCCGCGCGAACGGTTCTATCGCCGGTGTCCCGCCTGCCGGACTGTGATGAGCCGCGTGAACTTCCTGAGGCGCTCCGCGGTGTTCGTGGACGTCTGTCCGCGGCACGGAACCTGGTTCGACGCCGCGGAGCTGGCGCGGGCGCTCGACTTCGCGGAGCGGGGCGGGCTCGAGGAGGCCCGGCGGCTCGAGGAGGCGGAGCGCGAGGGCGCCAGGGAGCGCGAACGCAAGGAGCGGACCCTGCAGCGCGTCACCCTCGCCTCCATGCCCGAGGGCGGTTCCGGACGGGAGGTCAACGACCTGGTCGATTTCCTCCAGCGACTTTTCGGCCTGCGGGGGTGAACCAACTGGCTATTCCGTGCGTCCACCTCCCCGTTGAAATTGGGGCGGGGCCCCGGTAGGGTCGGCGCCCCCAACGAGGGAAACGACTGATTCAAGGCAAAGTTCACGGGACGCTCGTCCCGCAGCGAGAGGAGACGCAGGATGAACGGGAAGCGATTGGCGGTGGTTGGCGCGCTGGGATTCGTCTTCGGCGCTGGATGCGGACAGGGCGGCGCCGGCACCGCGATGCCGGGGATGACCGGATTTCCCGGGATGACCGGGTTCCCCGGGATGACCGGGATGCCTGGGATGCCGGGGATGACCGGGATGCCGGGGATGCCGATGATGACCCCGATGCCGGGGATGCCGATGGCCGTACCGGTCATGCCGGGCATGCCGAGCATGCCGGGCGCGATGGGCTCGAACTTCGGAACGGTCGCGCTGACCTCCGGGTTCACCCCCGACCCGCACGTGGTCAACGGCATTTCGGGCGGCGGGATCCAGGCGTCGACGCTCAATCCTGCGTGTGCCGGCTGGGTGGACGACCAGCCGGATCACATCATGCAGCTCAACAGCGCGTTCAACTTCCTGCGCGTCTACGCTGTCTCGGTGACCGACACGACGCTCGTCGTCCGAAAGCCGGACGGCAGCTTCCAGTGCAACGACGACTTCCGCGGGACGAATCCACTCATCGAGGGCATCTTCGCGCCGGGCGCCTACCAGGTCTTCATCGGCTCGTACTCGCAGGGGCAGCAGGCGAACTACCAGATCTCGTTCACGGAGCTGGCCTCGAACCTGCCGACTGGTTAAGGACCACTCGAGCGGCGAGCACAGCGAGGGCGCCGAGACGGGGAGCGAGCCGGAGCCCTCGGAGGCCGGGCCGACGGAAGCGTACTTTTCGTACGCTGAGTAAGGCACGGCCGAGAAGGCC
>Ga0247727_10010462_pt1 | contig 16441 bp, 14 predicted proteins | sample WisWelCaveWW1625_FD_202498 | JGI IMG/M metagenome (GOLD analysis project Ga0247727, IMG submission 202498) | Biofilm microbial communities from Wishing Well Cave, Virginia, United States - WW16-25 | ecosystem: Environmental > Aquatic > Deep subsurface > Groundwater > Cave microbial mat | place... | reverse complement strand
GGTTGCTCACCCGCAGGGTGAGCCGGAACTTGACGCTTGTCTTCCCCCATCCCCCTGACAAAGCGCAACTTCCAGCATCACGCAACCACGCCAACTGCTGGTTCTAGGTTCAACTGTCATCCCTGGGTGATGGGAGCCATGGCCGAATTCCTGGAACGCATTGAAGCTCCGGAAGTCCGCGAGATCTACGCCAATCTCGATGCCGTCTGGACCGAGCGCGCCGACCGACTCAACCGGCGCCTGCGCGACGAAGGCCTGCCTATGCAGGTGGCGAACATGTCGTCGATCTGGACGGTCTCCTACACCCGGCCATCGCGTTACAACTGGATGCTTCAGTACTATCTGCGGGCCGAAGGCCTGGCGTTGAGCTGGATCGGAACAGGTCGCCTCATCTTCAGCCTGAACTACACTGAGACTGACTTCGAGGCGGTCGCAGATCGCTTTGTGGCCGCTGCCCGCGCCATGCAGCAGGATGGCTGGTGGTGGTGCGATCCCCTGGCGACGAACAAATCGATCAGGCGGCGCATCTTGCGCGAGATACGTTGCCCACAAACTGTGGGGCAGTCGTCGGGACGCCGGCTCGCTCCCAGCGTAGATGGCCCCTGGCTGTAACGCGGGCGAGGGCTGTTTTTGGCCTTGGTTGCTCGGCCGGTAGGGGAGTAGCCAGGAGAGGAGACGGCGAAATCCGGCCCGCCCCGCGTTACGAATCGCGGCCGTTAACGGTTGCATATCCCCAACAAATTGGGCCGCTGGCGCGTTCTCTTCGCGCCGGTACGAGGGGGGGGGCCCCCCTGGGACCGCGCGGAGCTGCTGGGCGGCCACGCCAGGCGCTTCTGGCGCCATATCCACGGCGACACTCGCAAAACAAGAGGCGCGACGCGCGGAAGTCCCTGCCCGCCGGCCAAAGTCGCGGACGCATCGCCCTCCGCCCTCAAGGGGGAAGGGCCACGTCGCCGACCTGCGCACGGTGGCGCAGGCAATGGTCGGCGAGCACGATCGCCATCATCGCCTCGCCCACTGGCACGGCGCGGATGCCGACGCAGGGGTCGTGCCGCCCCTTGGTGGAAATCTCGGTCTCTTGGCCGAAGCGGTCTATCGTGCGTCGCGGCGTCAGGATCGACGAGGTGGGCTTCACCGCGAAGCGGACCACGATCGGCTGGCCCGAGGAGATGCCGCCCAGGATGCCGCCGGCGTGGTTGGAGAGAAACACCGGCCGGCCGTCGTCGCCCATCCGAATCTCGTCGGCGTTCGTCTCGCCGGTGAGTTCGGCCGCGGCCATGCCGGCCCCGATCTCCACGCCCTTGACCGCGTTGATGCTCATCATGGCGCCGGCCAGGTCCTGATCGAGCTTGCCGTAGATCGGCGCTCCCCAGCCGGCGGGCACGCCTTCGGCCACAACCTCGATCACGGCCCCGACCGAGGAGCCGGCCTTGCGCACCTCGTCGAGGTAGCTCGCCCAGGTCTCGACGATGCCCGGGTCCGGCGAAAAGAAGGGGTTCTTGTCCACCTCGCCCCACGACCAGCGCACCCGATCTATCTTGTGCCTGCCGATTTGTATGAGCGCCCCCCGGATCGTTGTGGCCGCGATGACTTTTCGGGCGATCGCCCCGGCGGTCACGCGCGCCGCCGTCTCGCGCGCGCTCGATCGGCCGCCGCCGCGGTAGTCGCGGATGCCGTACTTCTTCCAGTAGGTATAGTCGGCGTGACCGGGGCGGAATTTATCCTTATTGTCGGCGTAGTCCCGGCCGCGCTGATCGACGTTGTCGATGACGACGGAAATGGGCGTTCCAGTGGTTACCTGCCGGCCGCTGTCGTCGGTGAAGACGCCTGCCAACAGCCTTGCTGTGTCCGGCTCACGGCGCTGCGTGGTGAAACGTGATTGGCCGGGCCGGCGTCGGTCCAGATAGGTCTGGATGGCTTCTGCCGTGAGCTCGATGCCGGCTGGGCAACCGTCGATCACGCAGCCGATCGCGGGGCCATGGCTTTCACCCCAAGTCGTGACCCGAAATAGTCGGCCGAACGTGTTGTGGGACATGGATTTGCCGTCCGTCCTGGCCCGCAGACTCTCATAGCTCATGGCACCTGCGGGGCGCAACGCGCCTCGCCTGCCCGCTTCGCCCAGCTTCGACCGCCAGAGCGCGCCGCCACAAAAAATGCGCGATTGGGACGGGACGCTGCCTGCCGTTTCGAGCGGCTTGGCAGGCTCAGCGCTGTCATTCTCTACGGTGGAGGCGGTCTCAAGGACGCGCGCATGACCAAACCTCACGCAGAAGCAATAACCGCGCCTGCCGCGTCGCGTCTGTGTTACAGGAAGAGCTGCGTGAGCCACTTTGTCGTGATAATTGCAGTCGAGAGCGCGAGGTTGGAGAACTCGCGCCGAGCGCAAACCACGTCGCCGGCAGCCTTGGCGGCTTGATAGCCTTTAGTTGCTGGATAGTTTCGCGGCGTGGGTGCGTGAAATCACCTGGCATCGCCATCCGCTGGGGCGGTCAGGTCGACGACCAAAAGCAACGGCGGACAGGTGCCCGCCGTTTGAAGATGACCTTGCGGTCTAATCGCCGTCGGTGCAGTTGTTGGGCCCGCCATATCCTTCGCGGTCCGCATACCTGCCACCGTCTTGGTCACTGCGGCCGGTGTGCCAGCGTCCGCAGTGGCTACCGTATCCGCCCGGATCGCTCCCCCTGCTCCTGTGATGGGCCCCGGCTCCCGTGGCGCCAGCAACCGTTGCCGCAGCCACGCCGGCGCCGAGACCGAGCGTGGTCAGCAGTGAGCGCCGGCTGACACGCTGAGAGGAAATATCCCCATCGCCAAGCGTGCCCGGCTTGTCCTTCAAGGTTTTGTCATCCGATTTCACGTTAAGAACTCCAATGATGGTGTCACTTGCGCCGCCACGTTTACCATCCTGGCACGTGTCCACCAAGGGTGCTCGTGAAGCAAACCTGTTTGCGAATGGCGTGTGTTTCAGCGGCCCCACAACCTCCGGAGTTATCCGGGGCGCGATGCCCGCCCCTCCGTGGAGTCGCAGAGCCTTGGCGATGGCCAACGCTTGCGCCCTTGACGCTTGCTCAGAGGGACCTACGCCTCGGCAAGCGGTCCGTGATCGTCGCAGTGGTCGCCGTGCGGATGGTGTAGGTGGCCCTCGACCAGGTAGTCGACGTGGTCTCCATGCGGCACAGGTTCGTGGCCGCAGCCCGGCCCGTCGTGGACATGGTCGTGGCCGTGACCGCCGCACCGGTGCCGGGGCGTGCAGCGGTCGGGATTGGCAGTCGAGACCTCGATGACATGCTCGTCGACATGATGGTCGTGGAGATGGTGCAAGTGGCCATCATGCAGGTAGTCGATGTGATCGCCATGATGGACGGCGGTATGTCCGCACTTGGGACCGTGAACGTGCGGATGGTGGCTGTGAACCGTGTGCTGGGAACTCGCCATGCATGGCCTCCGCCGGCTTGGTCGCCCGATGTCGATTCCAGGTTAACAGGGTTCGCGGCGATGACTTGGGCAACCTTGGGAGAAGGATAACGCACGTGCGCCAGCGAGGCAGGCCCGCGGCAGCGAGCCCTCGCGAACGTGATGCTTCACGTGGGGCAATTCGGCACTCGGTAGACCACGGCCAGCGGTTGCGCGCGCCTAATTCGGCGGCACGGCCAAGGCTGGGTTGTGAACGGTCGACCCTGCGGGGCTGTCGGCCCGGGGACCCGGTGCGGGTAGTGCAGTCGACATTGCGGCTTTGCTGAGCAGCTGTTCGCCATCGATCCAGTCGGTCGCCAGGCGGGTCGTCTGCAGTTCGTGGCGCGTCAACCAATGCAGCTTGTCGCTTGGCGTCGACAGGACCAGCGGCATGATGGGCTCGCCGATGCCCATTTCGGCGAAGTATCGCCCGATCTGGTCATAGGTTCGCTGCGAGGTTCGCGTTTCGACGACTCTTTCTGCGACCCTGCGCTCCGACACCAGCCTCTTGCGGCCGCTCGTGACCCTGTAGGTCCGTAGCACCCTGGAGTACACATAGAACGATCTGATCCGGTGCACCCCCACTAACGTCAACGGGCCGACAAGACGACGCGTGCCCCCAGCCAGGATGAAGGCGCAGGAGGAAGCGCACTTGGACAGGCGCGCCTGCGGCAGGCCGAGCAGTGCTCCCCCAGTCTTTGCCTTGCGGCAGGCCGCGTCCGCCGGAGCGCAGGGCGTGAAGACGGTACTGGTCACCGCGACGTCGAGGCCCTTGGCCCGCACGAGGCGTCCGATTTCGAGAGCCTCGCGCACCTTGCCCCCCGCCGAATCGACGAGCACGGGCACCTTGCGTTCGCCAAGCTGGCTCAAGACCCTCTTGAACCGCCTGACCGCGCCGGTGTCGATTTTGCCTTGCGCTGCGATCCATTCGGGGCACTGCGGCTCGCACCCGGCTTGCGCACTCCGCGCGAGGTAGACCTGCATGGGTGCTTCGGGTGCGGGTGGCTCAGCGCCTTTGGCCGGTGGCGCGGCGGCGGCTACCGCGCTCAAGCCTAGAGCCAAGCCGCACACCAAGACGGTAAAGAGCCTCATCACCCGTCACCCCCGTGCCAGGAGAATGCCAGCGACTTGAACGCACGGCTAAACCCACGCGCATCAACTGCCTCGTCACCAAGCTCCAGGACCTCGGTCGTGACGTCCGGATCAAGCCTCTTGCCACCTGACCCGCGGCCGGTTTCCCTCTAGCATGGGTGTCCGGCCCGTAAGGGGCTGGCAGCGTGTCGTGGGCCCGAGCATCAGATGGACTCCTCCCTAACATCCGCGCAACAGGAGATCCGCGAGGCCATCCTCAAAGTGTGCGCCGGTTTCGGCGACGACTACTGGCTGGAGCGCGACCGCGATGGCGAGTTCCCGCACGCCTTTCATCGCGCCGTTGCGGTCGGCGGCTGGCTCGGCATCGCCATGCCGGAAGCCTACGGCGGGTCCGGCCTCGGCATCACCGAGGCGGCCGTCATGATGCAGGCGGTGGCCGAATCGGGTGCGGCCTTCTCGGGCGCCTCGGCGCTGCACATGAATATCTTCGGGCTCAACCCGGTTGTGGTGTTCGGCACCAAGGAGCAAAAGCGCCGCTTTCTGCCGCCGCTGATCGAGGGCGAAGAGAAGGCCTGCTTTGCCGTCACCGAGCCCGATGCCGGTCTCGACACCACCAAGCTCAAGACCCGCGCCGTCCGCGAGGGCAACCGCTACGCCGTGCACGGCCAGAAGATCTGGATCTCGACCGCGCAGGTGGCCGACCGCGTGCTGCTGCTAGCGCGCACGACCCCGCTGGAGGCGGTCGAGAAGCCGACCGAAGGGCTGTCGCTGTTTTACACCGCGCTCGACCGCAAGTACGTGGAGGCGCGGGTGATCGACAAGATGGGCCGCAAGGCGGTCGACTCCAACCAGCTGTTCTTCGACGGCCTGCCGGTGCCTGTGGAAGACCGCATCGGCGAGGAAGGTAAGGGCTTCCAATATATCCTGCACGGTCTGAACCCGGAGCGCATTCTGGTCGCCGCGGAGGCGGTGGGAATCGGGCGGGCCGCGCTGGCCCGAGCGGCCCGCTATGCCAGGGAGCGCATCGTGTTCGGGCGGCCAATCGGGCAGAACCAGGCGATCCAGCACCCGCTGGCGAAGTGCTGGGCGGAGCTGGAGGCCGCCAACCTGATGATGCTGAAGGCCGCCGCCCTCTACGACGCCGGCAAGCCGTGCGGGGTGGAAGCCAACGCGGCAAAGTATCTTGCCGCCGAAGCGGGCTTCACCGCGTGCGAGACGGCGGTCATGACGCACGGCGGCATGGGCTACGCCAAGGAGTTCCACGTCGAGCGCTACCTGCGCGAGGTGCTGATCGCGCGCATCGCTCCGGTCTCGCGCGAGCTCATCCTCAGCCACATCGCCGAGAAGGCGCTGGGGCTGCCGAAGTCGTACTGAGGCAACGGTTGCGTTGCCTGCTCATCGTGCACGCGACAGACCTCCTCTGCCTACATCGGATTCAATCGTGGCCTTCGCTGCCGGCGTCTAGTTTAGTGGCCACGGCTCGCAGGCGAGGTACCGGCGAGCCAGAGGATGGCATGGCCGCGACGTTCAACATCGACGCCTACAGCGACGCCCTCGTCGTGCTCGGCACGGCGGGGATCGTCGTGCCATTGGTGCGCCGTTTCGGGCTGAGCCCGGTGCTCGGCTATCTCGGTGCCGGGGCCATTCTCGGACCGCTGGGGCTGGGTTCGTTTATTGGCACGGTGCCGTGGCTCTACTGGGTCACGGTGGTCGACGCCAGGAACGTCTCCGCCTTTGCTGAGCTCGGCATCGTGTTCCTGCTGTTCCTGATCGGCCTGGAGCTGCCCTTCCAGCGCCTCGTCACCATGCGCCGGCTGGTGTTCGGCCTCGGCGGCCTGCAGGTCGCGCTGTCGACGGCTGTGATTGCTGCGATCCTGGCGATGGCCGGGAACACGGGCCCCGCTGCCGTCATCATCGGCTCCTGCCTTGCCCTGTCGTCGACGGCGATCGTGGTCGAGATCCTCTCCAACCAGCGTCGCCTCTCGACGACGACAGGCCGCGCCAGCTTCTCCATTCTGCTGGCGCAGGACCTGGCCGTGGTGCCGATCCTGCTGTTCGTGTCCATCCTGGCCAATGGCTCCGGCGGCTCGGTGACGACCGGACTGGCCCTGGCGGTGGCCAACGCCGCCATGGCGCTGGCCGTCATTGTCGTCGTCGGCCGGCTGCTGCTGCGCCCGCTGTTCCGCCTGGTGGCTTCGTCGGGCACGAGCGAGCTGTTCGTTGCGGCAACGCTGTTCGTCATCGTCGCCACCGCCGTGATCGCCGGGCTCGCCGGCATATCCATGGCACTCGGTGCCTTCGTCGCCGGCCTGCTGCTGTCGGAAACCGAGTTCCGCAAAGCGATCGAGACCACCATCGACCCGTTCAAGGGCCTGCTGCTCGGCCTGTTCTTCTTCACCGTCGGCATGAGCATCGATTTCCGCGAGCTCGCGCGCGAGCCCCTCTGGCTGTTGGCGTGCGTGATCGGCCTGATCGGCATCAAGGCCGGGCTCATCGTCGGCCTGGCGCGGCTCTACCGCGTGCCGCTGCCGGCATCGGTCGAGACCGGCCTGCTGCTGGGGCCGGGCGGAGAGTTCGCCTTCGTCGTCATCGGCGTTGCAACCGCCGCCGGGCTGGTCACGGCCCGCGCCGGCAGCTTCACGCTGGCCGTCACCTCGGTGACGATGGCGCTGATCCCGCTGCTCGCAATGACCGCCCGTCGCATTGCGCCGCGTTTCGAGGAGCGCAGGCCTCCCGATCCTCAACTGCTGTTGCAGCCGCCGGCAGACGGCAGGGCGCGTGCCATCGTCGTCGGTCACGGCCGGGTGGGGCAGGTCGTGTGCGATCTCTTGGACGTACACCGGTTTCCTTATCTTTCCACGGATCGCGATCCAGGCGCGGTGGCGGAGCATCGGCGGCGCGGCCGCGAGGTCTACTACGGCGATGCGACCAATCCGGAGTTCCTCAAAAGCTGCGGCCTGATGTCGGCGCCCGCGTTGATAGTCACTATCCACGACCAGGCAGCGATCGACGAGATCGTGCGCGCCGCGCGCGAGCTGAGGCCCGATATTCTGATCGTCTCGCGCGCGCGGGATGCCGCGCACGCCCGCCACCTCTATGCCATCGGCGTCACTGATGCGGTACCGGAGACCATCGAGGCGAGCCTGCAGCTCTCGGAGGCAGCGCTGGTGGGCCTCGGCCTGCCGGCCGGGCCGGTGATCGCCTCGATCCACGAGAAGCGCGACGAGTTTCGCCACGAGCTGCAGGAGGCGGCAGGGGGCAGCGGCACGCGCGCCATCCGCGCCAAGACGCTGGGCACGTCCTAAGTGGCCGCCGTGGAGAAGCAGGCCGACCGTGCTTCGATGGACTCAATGGGCGCGGTCGATGTGCTATTGTCGGTAGTTGGCGGGTCTTGTTGGCGGGCTGAGCGGCCCCCTATCCAGCTGGTGCTGTTCATCGACCTGGAGGCGATCATGTCCATCCGACCCGTCAAGCGAATCATCCAGTCGCACCCGACCATTGAGGGTGCCGGCGTGAAACTGCGACGCGCCTTCGGTTTCGGCGAGACGAGCGAATTCGATCCCTTTCTCCTGCTGGATGACTTCCGCAACGACCGCCCCGAGGACTATCGCGCCGGCTTCCCCTGGCATCCGCATCGCGGCATCGAGACCATCACCTACGTTCTGGCCGGCACTGTGGAGCACAGGGACAGCCTGGGCAACGAGGGGGCGCTCGGCGCCGGCGACGTGCAGTGGATGACGGCCGGACGCGGCATCCTGCACCAGGAGATGCCGCAAGGCGATGCAAAGGGGAGCATGCACGGCTTCCAGCTCTGGGCCAACCTGCCCTCCTCGCACAAGATGACGGCGCCGCGCTACCAGGACATCGGGGCCGAAGCCATTGCGGAAATCATCGACGACGACGGCACGCGCGTGCGCGTCATCTGCGGCGAGTTCTGGGGCAAGCGCGGACCGGTGGAGGGCGTCGCCGCGGACGCGCGGTATCTGGATATCTCAGTGCCGCCGAACCGGCGCAAGACGCTGCCGGTCGAGACGGAGCGCCACGCCTTCGCCTATGTGTTCGAGGGCTCGGGCTCGTTCCGCTCGGCGTCCACACCGTTCGGCGTCCTGACCGAAAAGGAAAACCCGGACGGGAGCGAAAAGCTTGTGCGCGAGCAAACCGGAAACCGCTCGCTCGTTCTCTTCGACAGCGGAAGCGAGGTGGTGGTGGACGCCGGCGAGGAAGGTATTCGCTTCCTGCTGGTGTCGGGCAAGCCAATCGAGGAGCCCGTCGCCTGGTACGGGCCCATCGTCATGAACACGCAGGCCGAGATCGAGGAGGCGGTGAGAGAGCTCCGCAGCGGAACGTTCATCCGCTAGCGGGCGAACGCCGGACGACGCGGAGTGCCCCGACGCCGTCCAATAACCTCAAGTCAACATCAAACGGGTGGAGCTGTCATGACGAAGATTGCCTATCGCCAGCTTGGCAAGAATGGCTTGTCGGTCTCTGCGATCAGCCTCGGCTGCATGTCGCTGTCGGGAATCTACGGCGCGGCCGAGGATGCCCAATCTGAGGCCCTGATCCAGCATGCGATCGACATCGGCATCAACCACCTCGATACCTCCGACATGTACGGCTGGGGCCACAACGAGGAGGCCGTCGGGCGGGGGCTCAAGGGAAGGCGCGACAAGGTCGTGCTCGCGAGCAAGTTCGGCCAGGTGCGCCGCGAGGGCCAGGGAAACGCCGTGGACGGGCGGCCCGGGTACGGGCCCGAAAGGGGTGTTCACCCAGCCAGCTGACATTGGCCTGGCTCCTGGCGCAGGGCGACGATGTGGTGGCCATCCCTGGTACGCGCTATGCCCATCGCCTCGACGAGAATGTCGGCGCCCTAGACGTTGCGCTCCTCCCCGCCGAGATCGAGGAAATCTCCTCGGCCGTGCCGAAGGGAGCAGCGTCGGGCACGCGCTATCCGGCCGGGGCCATGAAGGGGGTCTTTCTGTAGACGTTGGCCGCGGCCCAGTCCTGGGGTGGGCGAGGCGCTGAATGGCGAGCACGTCGCCCAGGTGCCCGCGCGGCAGAAGGCACTCCGCGCGGGGGAAGTCGGCACAGTCCTGGCCGGCCGCTCGCTGATCTACTTGTCAAGCCAGACGCTTTCGAAGCGCCAGTTGTTGTAGATCGCGTTCTCATGCAGCACGTGTCCCTTGACGCGAGGATGCCAGCAGGTCGCGGCGCGGTTGTGCATGATGATCGGCCGGGCCACGTCCCCGGCTAGGATCTTCTCGATCTGCCAGATGATCTGTTTGCGCTTGGCGACATCGGCTTGCCGCGACTGCTCGTCCAAGAGCTTCTCGACCTGCGGGTTGCAATATTTCGTGTAGTTGCGGTCCGAGTTGCAGGCGTAGCCTTCGGCTAGCGTAACATCTGGGTCGTCGACGCCCGACCCGGTCAGATTGAGACCGACCGCATAGTCCTGTCGCGTGATGCGGCCGTACCAGACGGCAGACTCGATGATATCCAGCTCGGCGTCGAAGTAGATGCGATTGAGTTGGTCGACCAGGAGGACAGCAGGATCCTTGAACGACTGGAAGTCGCGCGTCGACACCTTGACCTTCAACCGCTTGTGGGGACCGTAGCCAAGACTCTCCATGATGCTGCGCGCCTCGGCCTGCCGGGCGGCCTGGTCGCCGCCGTAGCCCGGCAACGCCATCGCCATCTCCTTGGGCATCCCCCACCCGCCCTCCGGCAACGGCATCATGGCGCCGGCGATGCTCGACTTGCCGCCGCTCAGGATGTCGATCATGCCTTGCCTGTCGAGCGCCAGCGCCATGGCCTTGCGCAGCCTCTCGTTGTCGAACGGAGGCTTGTCGCGGTTCACGAGCAGGTTGGTGCTCACCCCAGTCGGCACGAGCTGGCAGATCGCCTTGGGCGAGCGGGCCATGACTTCGCCGATCAGCGGCACGGTAATGTCGGCAACGAACGTCAGATCGAACTCGTTGGCCACGAACGCCAGCATGCGGGTGGAGCGGTTGCCGATGATGCTGAACTCGACGCCGTCGAGATACGGGCGCCCCGGCTTCCAGTAGTCGGGATTCTTGGTGAGCTTGATGGACCTGTTCGATTCGAACGAGACGAGCTTGAAGGGACCGGTGCCGATCGGCCTGGTGCGCATCTCCTTGGCCGATACATGGCACGGATAGACCGGCGAAAGGCTGGAGGCGAGCAGGGCGGGGAAAGAGGCCTGCGGCCGCGCGAGCACGAATGTCGCCTCCAGATCGCCGTTGGTCGTCACCTGCTTCAGGTTGCTCCACCAGACCCCGCGAGGGTTGTTGCGAAGCTCGTCGGGGTGCTTGCCTTGGATCTTGTCCCAGGTGCACTGCACGTCCTTGGCCGTGAAAGGCTTGCCGTCGTGCCACTTCACGCCGTCGCGCAGCTTGAATGTCAGCTTGGTGCGCGAAGCATCCCACGCCCAGCTCTCGGCCAGCTCGGGCACGATCGCGTCGAGCCCGTTGCGCGGCTGGGATTGGTCGAAAAGGACGAGGTTGTTGAAAATGCCGGAAAATGCCATCGCCGTGGCGATGGTCGCCTCCTCGATAATCGAGGCGCTCGGCGGGTTCGAGCTGTTGTAGGAGCGGAGAATTCCGCCCGATTTCTGGGCAACCGCAGGCTCAGCAATCGCAAGCCCGGCGGCCAAAACTGCAGTTAGGACTGCGGCAGCATTCCTTGCCTGGGGCATGTTCTCCTCCCTAGAGACACGCCGGCGCTCGATCAGTCGGCGCGGCACAATTCCCGCAAGCCGTCTGTATCAGAACGGGGCGTCACCCGCGATCGTGATCCGATGCATGTGCCGGCGCTTGCCGGGGTAATCGTTGAGTGCGCGGTGCTGGGTGCAGCGGTTGTCCCAGATGGCCAACGAGCCGACTTCCCAGCGGAACCGGCAGGTGAACTCGGGCTCGACCGCATGCGTCCTCAGGAATTCGACGATCGGCCGCGCTTCAGCGTCCTTGAAGCCGTGGAGCGTTTGCGTGTGATTGCTGATGTAGAGCGCCTTGCGCCCGGTCTCGGGATGGGTGCGCACGATGGGGTGTGCGGCCTCTGTCTGCAGGTCGCCGGGGTCGCGCAACTTGGCCGCCATCTTCTCGTTGCCGGTATAGCGGCCATCGCGCGTTATGCCCATCTTGTCGCCCTGCATCAGCTTCTTGCGGTCGCCGACGTTCCAGGTTTTGACACCCGCGAGTAGGGCTTTCATGCGCTCGGACAGGGTCTCGTAGGCGAGATACATGTTGGCGAACAGCGTATCGCCCCCCGCATCGGGCGTCTCCTTGGCGTAGAGGATCGTCGCCTTCGCCGGCTTGGGATTGAACATCTGGTCGGTGTGCCAGACCTCGCCGAACGCTTTGGTGTCGCCCTCTTCTTTGATGATTTCGAGAATCTCGGGGTACTCGTCCATGTGCTTCATAAAGGGGTGATGGTGGATCTCGCCGAACCGCTTGGCGAAGGCAATCTGCTGCTCGGGCGTGATGTGCTGATTGCGGAAGAAGACCACCAGATGCTCGAGCCAGGCGGTCTTGATCTCGTCGAACGTTTCGTCAGCCAGGGTGCCCAGATCGACGCCGCCGATTTCAGCGCCGAGCGCTCCCGCGATGGGCCTGACTTCGATCCGACGATAGGATGCCACGACTTGCTCCTTTCATCCGGACTACCGCACGGAGTCTGCAAGAAGGAGGTGGGCTGGTCAACGGCGTTCGCTCGCTGCTCCATACGTGACGGCTGCCCGGGAATTTTACGTGAAACGAGTGATCTAAGACCTCGCACATAGATGCATTCCGCGGCGGGCCGGGCATTTGCGCCGCGACGGCCGGGGCAACGTCGTGGATACGCTGATGCAGCTCCTTCAGTTTCGAGCGCAGCTGCCACTTCACGTGCGGGTCGATGACGGTGAGCGGCTCGTCGAACATGATGACGTTGACGTCCGAGCGGACCAGCCCCCGCCCGAGCGAGATTTTCTGCTTGCCGTCCGCCGCTAGGCCAGAGGCGCGCTTCTCCAGCGACCCCTCGAGATCGAGCATGCGGGCAATTTCGTGCACCGCCCGCTTGATCTCGGCTGGGGGCAGGCCACGGTTGCGAAGAGGGAAGGCCAGGTTGGCGTAGACCGTCATGGTCTCGTAGACGACCGGGAATTGGAAGACCTGGGCGATATGCCGCCGGTCCGTCGGCACGTTCGTCAGGTCGGCATCATCGAAGAGGACCCTTCCCTCCGTCGGCCGAACGAGCCCCGAGATGATGTTGAGCAGCGTGGTCTTGCCGCATCCGGAGGGGCCGAGCAAGGCATACGCACCGCCGTCCGACCACTCGAGGGTAATTTCCTTTAACGCCCAGTCCTCGGGCACGCGCGGTTTGGAAAGATATGTGTGCCTTACTCTATCAAGGGTGATCATAGCCATCAGAGCACTGGAAGCGTCCGTCTGGCCGCCCTGGCCCCAAGCGCGATCTTGGCCTCCGCCCTCATGACGCGATCAGCCTTCCGTCGGCACCAAAGTACATGCACCGGTCGACATCCATGTAGAACCTGCTGGTCTCACCGACCGGGATCGCGTGCACGCCATGGGCTTGCGAGATCCAGCTCAGCGGCCCGTGTGCGAAGTGAATGACGCTCTCGGCGCCGCTTAGCTCGTTAGCTCGGTGATCTGTACCCGGCCCTCGATCTCGACCGCCGCGCTGCCGCTCAGAACGGGGCTGACGCAGTGCGACCGAACGCCGAGCGTGTAGCGGCCGTTGGGTAGTTGCTGCATGCCTGCCTTGGCAGTCCACCATACGCTGTCGCTCAATGCGATCTTGTCGCCGTCCTTGACAACGGGGGCCGTGTTGATCGGCGGGTTCGAGAAGACCTGCGCGGTGAGCAGGTCCGCGGGGCGCCGATAGGCATCCTTGGCCAGCGCGCGCGCAAGCACCGTGCGTTGTTGCTGGCCGCCGGACAGCTCGGCCGGGCGGCGGTGCAACATCGGCGTCAGCCGCAAGAGCTCGGCAATGCGTTGGACGCGATCTCCAATAACCGATCGCTTCATGCGCGCCACCCTGAGGGGGGAGGCAATGTTCTCGAAGACGGTCAGGTTCGGGTAGTTGATGAATTGCTGGTACACCATGGAAACGTTCCGCCTCCGCACCGGAACGGCGGTAACGTCCTTGCCGCCGAACCAAACCGTGCCCATCGTGGGCCGGTCGAGCCCTGCCATCAGCTGCATCAAGGTCGTCTTGCCGGCAAGCGTCGAGCCGAGCAGGATATTGAACCCCTTTTCCGCTAGCTGGATGCTCGTTTCGTAAATGTGCGTCTGAGCGCCGACGCGCTTGACCACGTTTCTCAACTCAAGGCTCACGGCAGCGTCCCAGAAGTCACGTCGCCGATGTTCTGCCACCAGAGCTGCGCCAGCTTTGGATAGTCGGGCACGTTGATGCCAGTAGGAGTCCAGCGAACCCGGTCCGGCGAGCGATAGAACTCGACGAGACCGCCGAGCTTCGGGGCGCGGTCCGTGAACGATTTGTGGCGGATCGTGCTGTCGCGGACAAACGTCAGCCCGACATGGCTTCTCTTGGTGTCCACCGTCTTCGACACCGTGAACTGGGCGTAGAGCCAGGCGGCCTTGCGACGCTCCACGGGGGTCGATTTGAAGAGCGTCCATGAGCCGGCATCCTGGTAGCCGAGCTTCATGCCTTCGACCCAGTAGGGCCCATGCGGCGACGGCGCCATGCGCCAAAGCAGATTGCCCTTGTCATCGACGGTGTTGTTGCCCGCACTCTTCGCCTTGACCATTTCTGCGGTGAAGGCCGTGTACCACAAGATCTGCTGGGCGACGTTGGTGGATCGAGAAGGAATTTCAGCCTTCGGCGCTGACGATGGAGCAGCAGCTGAAGGAGATGGAATGGTTTGTCAACGCCGCAAAGCCGTTCAAGGGCATGGAGATCAACGTGCTGTCGGAGACCATTCCGACGCACGAGTACGAGTCGAAGGTGCTGACCAAGGCCTTCGAGGAGATCACCGGCATCAAGGTCAATCATCAGCTTCTGGGCGAGGGTGAGGTCGTCCAGGCGGTCCAGACCCAGATGCAGACGAACCGCAACCTCTACGATGCCTACATCAATGACTCGGACCTGATCGGCACGCACTCGCGCCTGCAGTCGGCCGTGAACCTCACGGATTGGATGAAGGGTGAGGGCAAGGACGTCACGCTACCGACGCTCGACGTCGACGACTTCATCGGCAGGTCGTTCACGACCGGCCCGGACGGCAAACTATGGCAGATCCCCAATCAGCAATTCGCCAACCTATACTGGTTCCGTTACGACTGGTTCCAGCGGCCCGAGCTGAAAAAGCGGTTCAAGGACAAGTACGGCTACGAGTTGGGTGTTCCGGTGAACTGGTCGGCCTATGAGGACATTGCCGAGTTCTTCAGTGTGGATGTGAAGGAGATCGACGGCGTTCGCATCTACGGCCACATGGACTACGGCAAGCGTGCTCCCGATCTCGGCTGGCGCATGACCGATTCATGGCTCGCCATGGCAGGTGCAGGCTCCAAGGGCATTCCCAACGGCCGCCCGATCGACGAGTGGGGCATCCGCATGGAGCCCGGCTCGTGCAATCCGGCCGGTGCGTCGGTGACCCGCGGCGGCGAGACCAACGGTCCGGCTTCCGTCTATGCCATCCGCAAGTGGGACGAGTGGCTGCGCAAATACGCTCCGCCGGGTGCCGCCGACTTGGATTTCTATCAGTCCTTGCCGGCGCTTTCGACGGGCACAACGACGTCCAGGTCGAGATCGCGGGCGAGCCTTGATCTTTCGAAAAGCCGCGATAACCTTCGTTTTGGCTTCCAAAGGAACGTTCCCCGGCAAAGCCCAGGCATGCGGTTAAACGGTGCTGCTTGCCGTTGTTCGATCCATCTAGGCAGACTGCGGGATGCGCGACATTGCCATCATTGGCGGCGGTATCAACGGATGCGGCATCGCCCGCGACGCAGCGGGACGGGGGCTGTCCGTCCTCCTTGCGGAGAAGGACGATCTGGCGAGCGGCACCTCCTCTGCCTCGACCAAACTGATCCACGGCGGCCTGCGCTATCTCGAGCACTACAGCTTTCGGCTGGTGCGGGAGTCGCTGAAGGAGCGGGAAGTGCTCCTCACCATGGCGCCGCATATCATCCGGCCAATGCGCTTCGTGCTGCCGCATCACCGTGGCTTGCGACCCGCCTTTCTCATTCGCCTCGGCCTCTTCCTCTACGACCATCTCGGCGGGCGGCGTATCCTGCCGCCATCGAGTGCCGTTGACCTGAGGCGAACCCCGGCCGGGAAGCCCCTGAAGCCGGGCTTCACGCGGGGTTTCGAGTATTCCGATTGTTGGGTCGACGACGCCCGCCTCGTCGTGCTCAACGCCATGGACGCGGCCGCACATGGCGCCGAGATTCGCGTGCGCACCGAGGTGACGTCGGCCAGCAGAAGCAACGGCCGTTGGCGGATTGACCTGCGGAACACCGTTTCGGGCCGGGAGGAGACGGTCGAGGCGCGCGCCCTTGTCAACGCCACCGGCGCCTGGGTCAAAGAGACCGCGGCTCACCGCATCGGATCGCACGACATCCCGAATATCAGGCTTGTAAGAGGCAGCCACGTCGTCGTCCCCGCACTGTTCGACCATGGCAGCGCTTACATGTTTCAGAATTCGGATCGGCGGGTCATCTTCGCCATTCCCTACGAACAGGACTTCACACTCATCGGCACAACGGATGTCGATTTTGCCGGGGATCTCTCGAAGGTCGCGATCACCAGGGAGGAAATCGACTACCTCTGTGGCGCGGTGAACGAGTACTTCACGACCTCCGTGGCGCCATCCGACGTGATCTGGAGCTACTCGGGTGTCCGCTCCTTACACGACGATGGCCCG
>Ga0247727_10010461_pt1 | contig 16441 bp, 12 predicted proteins | sample WisWelCaveWW1625_FD_202498 | JGI IMG/M metagenome (GOLD analysis project Ga0247727, IMG submission 202498) | Biofilm microbial communities from Wishing Well Cave, Virginia, United States - WW16-25 | ecosystem: Environmental > Aquatic > Deep subsurface > Groundwater > Cave microbial mat | place... | reverse complement strand
GTACACGCGGACGTGGACGTGGTCGTCGTGGGGGCGGCCGTCGGTCGGCTGGTGGAGGACCCACGCGGCGCGGGCGACCAGGCGCCTGTCGTCGCCGGTGCGCAGCGCATGTTCGAGGACGAGGGCCTTGACGCCCCGTGAGACGAAGAGCCACTGGACCGGGGCCTGCGCGTCCGAGAGCAAGGCGCGCAGGAAGGTCCACGTGCGGGGGACGTCGAGCCTGTGCAACGAACCCTCGCGGAGAGCGAAACCCGACAGGGCGACGGGCATACCCGAGGACGGCAGGGGCCTCCCCGCGACGTCGCTCATCGGAAAGAGGATGTCGGCGTCGCGGCCCGTGCGGTGGGAACCGTGGCCTTCGAGCCGGCCGCCGCTCTCGGCGGAGAGGTCACCGACGCGTACAGGGGGGCCTGGCGCCTGGCGACGCAGGCCCGCGCAGGCTCGCTCGATGAGGCCGACGAGGGCGTCCGACCCGTAGCTGCGGGATTGATCGCGGACGTAGACATAGCCCTCTCCTCGTTTCGGCAGGGCACGCGCGGAGCGCAGGATCCCCGCCTGCGGACGCCCGAGGGACAGGGGAACCCCATCGGGGACCACCTGGCCCGTCATGCATCCCGCCGCGCACAGCGCTGCGAGAAACGGCCGAAGCATGCGTTCCAAGCGTAGCGCGGCGCGGTCGGGGAGGTCGATTTTCCGCTGTCCTTCGCCCCGGCCCTTGCCACCCGCGGCGTCTCCGCGCATGGTCCCGCGGCGCCCGCAGCCGGCGCCGTCATGGACCAGTTCTCCGCACACCTCGACCGCGCCTGGGACCTCGTCGCGAAGGGCGACATGCGGGGTGCGCTGTCCAGCGCCCAGGAGGCGAAGTCCCTCGATCCCAAGTCGCCCGAGGTGTGGAACCTCCTGGGCTACGTCGCGGCCGCCGAGGGGGATGCCGAGGAGGCCCTCGAACACTACCGGCGGGCCATCGCGCTCGACGAGGGGTACCTCGAGCCGATGCTCAACGCGGCGGAGGTGCTGATCCACCCGCTCGGCGAGTACGACGAGGCGATCGCGATGTGCGACGAGGCGCTCGAGTTCGCCGAGGCGCCGGAGGAGATCGCCGACGCGATGCTCCTGAAGGTCGACGCCTACCTCGCCCGCGGGGACGCGCAGACGGCGACTCGGATCCTCGCCGAGGTTCCGCCTGGGCCCTTCGAGACGCCCAACTACGACGTCCTGATCGGTCGGGCGCTCTTCGACGTCGGCCGCTTCGAGGAGGCCCGCAAGCACCTCGAGTCCGCTCTCGCCCGGGACGATCGGATTCCGGACGCGCAGTACTACCTGGGCGCGATCGAGGACGAGGGCGGGCGCCGGTCCCACGCCGTCCAGAGGTTCCTCGCGACGCGCGCTCTCGACCTGGCACTCCCGCGCCCAGCCTGGGGCGTCGCCTTCGCAGAGTTCGAGCGGATGCTGGCCCGCGCGGTGGAGGACGTTCCGGAGCTTCGCGAGGCCCTGGCCGGCGTCGAGGTCCTCGCGGCCGAGTACCCGGGCGTCGAGGTCGTTGCGGACGGCGTCGATCCACGAAGCCCCATGCTCTTCGACGGGAATCCGCGCCGGCCCGGCGCTCCATCGGCGCGCATCTTCGTCTACCAGAGGAACGTGGAGCGCCTTTGCCACAACGTGCCGTCCTTGCGAGACGAGCTGCCGGCGCTGCTCATTCGCGAGACCGACGCCTTCCGCCGGGACGAGCGGAAGGACCCGCCAGGGTCTGGGCCGCCGAAAGAGCATCCCTGAGCAGGCAGAGGTCGCCGGGCAACTCCGATCGGCCGACGACCGTCACGCCCGTCGCAGGATGAGGGAGGCGCACCTGGGCGCAGTGCAGCGCCAGCCGCGGTGCGCTCGCGATTCGCCCGTCCGGAAGGCCGAGCCGCGCCGCGCCGCCGTAGAGCCGGTCACCGAGGATCGGCGCGCCGACCGACGAGAGGTGCAGGCGCACCTGGTGCGTGCGGCCCGTGCGCGGGCGGGCGACGATCTCGGCGCCGGGACCGACGGGGTCGGACTCGTAGGCGGTCTGCGCGGCGCGGCCGCCGGGCCCGCCGAGCCGCATCCGGCCCGGCCGCGCCGCGTCCGGCCCGATGTCCACTTCCACCGTACCGGCCGCAGGAACGGGGACCCGGTCGGACAGCGCGACGTACGTCCGCTCGATGAGGCCTCGGCGGCGAAGGGCCGGCACGCCCCAGCGCGCCTCGGGGGTCCGCAGGACGAGGACGACGCCGGACGCCTCGCGGTCCAGCCGGCCCGCCAGGTGCACCGATCCGAAGCGGAGGCGGCACGCCGCCAGGAGCGTCCCCGACTCCGAGCGGAGGTCGGCGGTGGAGGACACGAACGGGGGCTTGACCACGAGTGCGACGTGCTCGTCCTCGTGCAGGACCTCGAGCCCCGGGAGTCCCGGGTCGGGGGCGTCCTCGACGTCGACGTGCTCGCCGCCCGACAGGACCCGGCTCGCCGTCGCCGGGTCGGCGCGGATCCGATCGACGAAGACGGCGCCGGCCGCGAGGAGATCGTCGGCGAGCGCACCGAACCGATCGACGAGCGCTTCCCGCACGCTCCGCCCGCGCTCGGCGGGGCCCGTGACGAAGGACCGCCTCACCCGGCGCGCGCGACGACAACGACGGTGCCGGCCGTGCCGTCGACCTCGACGACGTCGCCCGTGCGCAGGACGCGCGTCGCGCCGGATGCGTTGACGACCGCCGGGACGCCGTACTCGCGGGCGACGATCGACGCGTGGCTGAGCGGCCCACCGAGCTCGGCGACGATCGCCGCGGCCGACAGGAAGAGGGGCGCCCAGCCGACGTCGGCTGCCGACACGACCAGGACCTCGCCGGGCAGGAAGGCCCCGGCATCGGCCGGTGCCGACAGGACGCGGACGGGGCCCCTCGCGCGTCCTGGACTGGCTGGCAGCCCCGTCAGGGAGTCCTCGCTGCCGAGCGACGGACGGAGCGCGGGCGGATGGCCCACGAAGGAGGGCGGCGGATCGGGGAGGCGCCGGTCCCTCTCCCAGGTCGCGCGCCGCGTCCGGACGAGCGCCGACACGTCGGGCCGTGCGCCGGAGAGCCACTGGCGGATCTCCTCCGTCTGCAGGAAGAACGCCGCCTCGGGATTCCCCAGACGCCGGCCTACCTCGAGGGCGATCCTGCGATACCAGCCGAGCACCTCGGTCACGCGCCCGCGCATTCGCTCGCGGATGCGCGACCCGCGCTGCGCGGAAGCCACGGCGTGCCGGACGGCCGATCGCTTCGCCCCGGAGAGCCCTTGCTCGAGCTCCTGCATCGCACGGGCCCGCACGCCCCGTTGCGCTTCGACCCGCGCCAGCGCGCGCGCCCTGTCGCCCAGGAGGATCGCGCGAAGCGCCGCGAGCACCATCGTGGGGTCCTCCCGCCATCGAGGCGTCGCGATCTCCGCCTCCCTCGGCGCGCGATGACCGTGCGCATCGAGGAACCGCTCGAGCGCCCGGCGCAGGGGACCGTCGGGGACGCTGTCCAGGCGCAGGCGAGCCGGATCCCCGGATACGAGGACATCCCGGGCGGCCGGGTCGTGCGCCGCGACTGCGGCGACGTGACAGAGCGCAACACCGGGCGCCGCGCTCTCGAGGTCGGCGAGGCCCGTGAGAAGTTCGGCTTCCAGCCGCTTCGCCGCGCTGGGCAGCCACCGCGCGAGCAGCGTCCGGAGCAGGACGTAGCTGGCCAGGAAGCTCGACGCCGCGGAGAGCATGATCTCGCCGGTCCGGTGCAGGGCCCCCTCCGCCTGGTCCAGGGCGGCTGCGAGCCCCTCCCCGTCGGCCTGCAGCAGATCGCGGGCGAGGAACCGGGCGCGATCCTCCTCGAACCAGGCCTCGAACTCCTCCACGCGCTTCGCGAGGCCGATCTGGTTGGACAGGAACCGCCCGGCGGTCCGGGGCAACCGAAGGAACCACCCGGCGCGCCCCTCGGGGGCCGCGCGCTCCAGCTCGTCGAGCCCTCCCCCGCCGCCGAGACTGAGCAACATCCGAGGAGACAGCCCCGGCACCTGCCGCGCGATCGCCATGAACTCGGACAGGTTCAGGTAGATGCGTCCACGGACCGCAGCGACCAGTTCGGCGTCCGGCGGGACCGTGCACCCGAGCGCGCCGAACGCATGCCGGAACCCGCGCTCGCTGAACTCCGAGAGGACCGACCACGTCAGCGGCGTCGCGACACCGGGCAGCGCCTCACCGACGTTCACGTTGGACCAGACGGTACTCTCGGGCGGGGTGCGGGCACGCGACGTGGCGGGTCCGATCGTTCGCGGCGGGGCCGGGGTCACCGTGACTGGCCGCGCCTGCAAGAGGGAGATCCGCCCGTCCGCGATCGCCCACTCGACGTCGGCCGGCCCGCCGAGGTGCCGCTCGACCGCGAGCGCCAGCGCGGCGACGCGTGACGCGTCCGCATCCGAGAGCGTGAGCGAGCGCGCCTCGGCGGGCGCGCGTGGACGGACGGCGATCCCCTCGCCGGGCGCACGCGCGGCGAGCTCGACGTGCTTGTCCCCGGCACGGCGGTCGCGCACCTTTCCGGAGTTGCGGTCGACGACGTACGCGTCGGGCGACACGAGACCCTGTGCGACGGCCGGGCCGAGCCCGAAGGCGCAATTGATGACCAGTTCGTCGGGGTCGCCCGAGATCGGATTCTGCGTGAAGGCCACTCCCGCGACGTCCGCCGCGACGAGCTCCTGGACGACGACGCCCATGGCCACGTCCGGGACGACCGGCGCGTCCGCCCTGCCCGCCCGACGCGCGAGGTAGCCGAGCGCCCGGCGCGTCCACAACGACGCCCAGCACTCCCGGATGGCGCGCAGCGTCGCGGCCTCGCCGCGCACGTTGAGAATCGTCTCCTGGATGCCCGCGCCCGAGAGTGCGGCGTCGTCTTCCGCGTCGGCGCTCGATCTCACCGCCAGGGGCCGATCTCCCAGTGCCTCGAGCGAGGTCGCGACGGCGCGCACGACGCGCGGATCGATCGGTGCTTCGACGATGCGGGCGCGGATGGACTCGAGGACGTCGTCGCCGGGGATTCCCGATCGCGCGAGCGCGCCGGGCCATTCGCCCTCCGAAAGGACACCTCGCAGGCTCGCTTCCAGCGCCGCCCGCCCGACTGCGAATCCGTCGGGCACCGGAAAACCCGACTGCCGCAGTGCGGCGAGACGCGCAGCTTTCGCCCCGAAGCGCCGCGCCTGCGTGGCAGCGTCGTCCGAAAGAGTCGCCGTCCACTCCGTCGTCGATTCGCGGGCGATGGCGTCGGTCTGCATCCGCTCCCAGCGTAGCCGCCTGCCACGCTGCGCGCACGAAAACGTGGTACAAGCCTCCAGCGATGTGCGGGGTCTTCGGGATTCACGGACACGCCGAAGCCGCGAATCTGACGTACCTGGGCCTGCACGCGCTGCAACACCGCGGGCAGGAGAGCGCGGGGATCGTCACTTCCGACGGCACACGCCTGTACGCGCACCGGCAGATGGGCCTCGTCCAGGAGGCCATCGACGAGGAGGTCCTCGCGCGTCTCCCCGGCGCCGCGGCCATCGGGCACGTCCGATACTCGACCGCCGGCGGCTCGTACCTGCGCAACGCGCAACCCTTCGCCGTCGAGTTCGGCGGCGGATCGATGGCGATCGCGCACAACGGCAACCTGACGAACACGGAGGAGTTGCGCGAGCGACTCGAGCGCAACGGCTCGATCTTCCAGTCGACGGCGGACACCGAGCTCGTCATGCACCTCGTCGCGCGTTCGACCGCTCGCGAGGTGGAGGACCGGCTGGTCGAGGCGCTCGCGCAGGTACGCGGCGCCTACTCGCTCGTCCTCCTCACAGAGTCGAAGCTCGTCGCCGTCCGCGATCCGCACGGCGTACGCCCCCTGTGCCTGGGCCGGATGGGCGACGCCTGGGTCGTCGCCTCCGAGCCGACCGCGTTCGACCTCATCGACGCGCAGTTCGAGCGCGACCTGGACCCCGGAGAGTTGATCGTCGTCGACGATCGCGGCCTGCGATCCTTTCGGCCCTTCGCGAGCGTCGCTCCGCGTCCCTGCCTCTTCGAGTACGTGTACTTCGCCCGTCCCGACTCGACGCTCGCGGGACGCGGCGTGTACGACGCGCGGATCGCCCTGGGGCGGGCCCTCGCACGCGAGCAGCCCGCGCCCGCCGACGTCGTCGTCCCCGTCCCGGACTCGGGCACCCCGGCGGCGATCGGGTACGCGGAGGAGTCCGGAATCCCCTTCTCCCTCGCGCTCGTGCGCAGCCATTACGTCGGTCGGACCTTCATCGAGCCACAGCAGGCGATCCGCCACTTCGGGGTGAAGCTCAAGCTCGCCCCCGTGCGGTCCGCCTTGACGGGCAGGAGAGTCGTGGTCGTGGACGACTCCATCGTCCGCGGCACCACGAGTCGCAAGATCGTGAAGATGATCCGGGCGGCCGGCGCGAAGGAAGTGCACGTCCGGATCTCATCCCCGCCGACCCGGTGGCCCTGCTACTACGGCATCGACACCCCGACGCGCGCGGAGCTCATCGCGTCGAACCACTCGGTCGAGGAAATCGGCAAGTACGTCACGGCCGACAGCATCGCGTACCTGTCCCTCGAGGGCCTGCAGACCGCCACGCAGCTGCCGACCGAGGCCTGCATGGCGTGCTGGACGGGCGAGTACCCGATTGCTTTCACGCCTCCCACCGCGGAAAAGCAGCTCCGCCTCGTCGGCCTCTGACCGACGATTTGACGGGCCGCTCCCGCGCCCGTAGTCTCCCGGCCCCGATGATTCCGTTTCCTGAAGCGAGGGCGCTCATCGTGGACATCGGCCGCAGGCTCGACGCCCTCCGGGGGCATCTTTGACGTCGACGCCCTGAGGCGTCGCATCGCGGACCTCGAGACAGCCGCGGCGTCTCCCGAATTGTGGAACGACAATCGGGCCGCCCAGCGGATCCTCCGCGAGCGCGCCTCGCTCGAGGATCTGGTCGCGCGCTTCGAGAAGGTCGTCCGGGACTTCGAGGACGCGGGGGTGTGCCTCGATCTCGCCGAGGAGGCCGGGGACGCCTCGGTCGCGCAGGAGGCGACGACGCTCGCCGTCGAAGTGGACCGGAAACTCTCCGCGATGGAGTTCGATCGGCTGCTGTCGGGCCCCGAGGATCGGTCGAACTGCCTCGTGTCCATCAACGCCGGCGCGGGCGGCGCGGACTCGCAGGACTGGTCGGAGATCCTGCTCCGCCTGTACCTGCGGTACTGCGAGCGGCGGGGCTGGGCCACGGAGGTCGTCGATCAGCAGGCGGGCGAGGAAGCGGGCCTGCGCAGCGTGACCTTCACCGTGGAAGGGGCCTACGCGTACGGCTACCTCAAGGTCGAGGCGGGGGTTCACCGACTCGTCCGCATCTCGCCGTTCGACGGCCAGAGCCGACGACAGACGGCGTTCGCCGCCGTGTTCGTGATCCCCGAGCTCGACGAGAGCATCACGGTCGACATCCAGGACGACGACCTGCGGATCGACACCTTCCGCGCCGGAGGCAAGGGCGGGCAGCACGTGAACAAGACCGAGAGCGCGGTCCGGATCACGCACATCCCCACCGGCCTGGCGGTCTCGTGCCAGAACGAACGTTCCCAGCACAAGAACAAGTCGACTGCGATGCGCATCTTGAAGGCGCGCCTGCACGAGCGCGAGCGCTTGGCGCGGGAGAAGAAGATCGAGGAAACCTACCACTCCGACAAGAAGGACATCGGCTTCGGAAGCCAGATCCGCTCCTACGTCCTGCATCCGTACAGGATGGTGAAGGACCACCGGACCGACATCGAGCGCGGAGACGTGGACCGGATCCTCGACGGAGACATCGCCGGTTTCGTCGAGGCCGAGCTCCTGCGCAGGGCGGAAACGAGGCGGCCGTGATTCTCCACAGCGACGACTACGGGCGGTTCCAGATGACGCATGGGCGCCCGGCACGGACCGGCGCGCTGGCCGGACCGACGGGGCGGTCGGGCGTAAACCGACGCAAGTTCCAATACTTGCGACTGTCATTCGGCAGGTCAGGGCACTGTCTCCGCCTCGGACAGGGGGGGTTCGCTCGACCCGGGGGGCCCGCGGGCTCGTGGAGAGCCTGTGGATAACTCGGAGCGCGACGCCGTCACGCAGGCGCGGCTCGAAAAGATCGCGCGCCTGCGGAAGGACGGCAACAATCCGTATCGAAACGGCTTTGCGCCCACGGAGCGCCTCGGTGCCCTGCGCGCGCGGCTCGAGGCAGAGGATGCCGCCGCGCTCGAGGCCCGCGGCGGCGAGCGCATCCGGGTCGCAGGGCGCGTCCTCGCCATCCGTTCGTTCGGAAAGGCGTGCTTCCTGTCCATCGTGGACGCGACCGGGGCCCTGCAGCTTTTCGTCCGCAAGCAGGATGCCTCGGACGAGGCGTTCGCGCTCGCGGCGGACCTCGACGTCGGCGACTTCGTGGGCGCCGAGGGCCCTCCGATGCGGACGCGGACGGGCGAGCTTTCGGTGCTCGTGCAGGGCCTGGTCCTGCTCACCAAGGCCGTGCGCCCGCTCCCCGAGAAGTGGCACGGGCTCGCCGACGTCGCGATCCGCTACCGGCAACGCTACGTCGATCTCGTCGCCAACCCCGAGGTCGGGGACGTCGTGCGCGCGCGGGCCATCGTCCTGCGGTCGCTTCGCGCCGTCCTCGACGATCGGGCCTTCCTCGAGGTCGAGACGCCGACCATGGCCACGATCGCCGGCGGCGCGACCGCCCGCCCGTTCGTCACGCACCACAACGCGCTGGACCTCGACCTCTACCTGCGCGTGGCCCCCGAGCTGTACCTGAAGCGCCTGCTCGTCGGCGGACTCGATCGGGTCTACGAGATGGCGCGCTGCTTCCGCAACGAGGGCGTGTCGACGAGGCACAACCCCGAGTTCACGATGCTCGAGGCGTACCAGGCCTACGCCACGTACGAGGACGCAATGGAGCTCGTCGAGACGCTCGTGCGCCGGGCCGCGGCTGACCTGCGCGCCCGGTTCGGGGACCGGAGCTGGTGCGCGATCGATCTGGACCGGCCGTTCCGGCGGGCGCGCCTCTTCGACCTGGCGCGCGAGGCCACGGGGCTCGGGGAGGCCGAGTTCGCCGATCCGAAGGCGCTGTGCCGCTGGCACCTGGAAGGACTGCCCGCCGAGGCACGCGCCGCCGCGGCGATGCTGACGCATGGCGAGCGGGTCTTCGCCATCTTCGAGGACCGCGCGGAGCCGCGCCTCGGACAGGATCCCGTGTTCGTCGTCGACTACCCTGCGGACGTCTCGCCCCTGGCTCGACGCAAGGACTCCGATCCGGCGCTCGTGGATCGCTTCGAACTGTACATCGGTGGGCGCGAGATCGCCAATGCGTTCAGCGAGCTCAATGACCCGATCGATCAGGCCGACCGCTTCCGGGCGCAGGCCGTGCTCCGTGCGCGCGGCGACGAGGAGGCGATGGCGTTCGACGCCGACTACGTGCGCGCGCTGGAATACGGGATGCCGCCCGCAGCCGGGATCGGCGTGGGTGTCGACCGTCTCGTGATGCTCTTGACGGGCAGCGAGTCCATCCGTGACGTGATCGCTTTCCCCTTGCTCCGACCGGAGGAGGGGGCATGAGCTGGGAGCGCTTCGTCGCGTTGCGTCACCTGCGCGCCAAGAAGAGCGGGGTCCTGACGGTCTTCACGATCCTCTCGGCGATGGGCGTGCTCGTGTCGAGTTGCTCCCTCTCGGTCGTCATCTCGATCATGGGGGGCTTCGGGAACGACTTGAAGCAGAAGATCGTCGCCAACAACGCCCACCTCGTCGTGGACCGAGAGGCGGGGACGCTGGCGGGCGCGGAAGCGCTCGCGCGGCGCGTCGCGAAGGTCGACGGGATCCGCGGCGCGATGCCTTTCTTGACGGGCGAGGTGATGCTCTCGTCCCAGACCAACTACAACGGAGTGCTCCTCAAGGGCATCGACCCCGATCGCGTCGACCGCGTGATCCAGCTCTCGAAACACCTCGAGCAAGGCAGCCTCGACCTGCTCCGTCATCCCGACAAGAACGTCGGCGGTCCGCGCGTCGAGGTTCGGCCCCCGCGCGCCGCCCGCCGGCCCGACGCGGGTCCGGGCCCGCCGAAGGCGCCCGACGAAGCCGAGCCGGAAGCTCCGTCGGACGATCCGTTCTTGCGCCCGACCCGGCGAGATCCCGTCCCCGGGGTGATCATCGGCCGCGAGCTCGCCAAGGATCTGCGCCTGTACGTCGGTGACGAGGTATCCATCGTCTCGCCCCTCGGAGACCTCGGGCCGACGGGTCCCACCCCGAAGTCCCGTCCGTTTCGGGTGGCCGGCATCTTCTACTCGGGCATGTACGAGTTCGACACGAAGTTCGCCTACGTCACCCTCCCGGTCGCCCAGAGGTTCCTGTCGACGGGCGACCGCGTGACCGGGATCGAAGCGTCCGTCCGCGAGATCGACCACGTCGAGGACCAGGCACGCGCGGTTCGGCGGGCCGTCGGCCCGGACCTGCGGGTCCGCTCGTGGCGAGAGATGAATCAATCGCTCTTCTCCGCCCTGCAGCTCGAGAAGGTGGCGATGTTCGTGCTTCTCTCGCTCGCGATCCTCGTGGGCTCCTTCTGCATCGTCGCAACGCTCCTGCTCATGGTGATCGAGAAGGGACAGGAAATCGCCGTCCTGAAATCGATGGGCGCGCACGACGCCGGCATCATGCGGGTCTTCATGCTCGAAGGCGTGCTCATCGGAACCGGCGGCACGGTCCTCGGCCTGCTCTTCGGGGCCCTCACTTGCCTCGGCCTGCGGAAATTCGGCGTGCGCCTCGACCCCGAGGTCTACTACATCGATACCCTGCCCATTCACGTCGAGCCGCTCGAGTTCAGCGCCGTCGCGCTGGCGGCGATCGCGATGAGCTTCCTGGCCACGATCTACCCGGCTCGGATGGCGAGCCGGCAACCTCCCGTAGAAGGGCTCCGGCACGAATGACCACGCTCGTCGAAGTGCGCGGCCTCAAGAAGGTGTTCCTCCACGAGGGGAAGGACCTCGAGGTCCTCCGGGGCCTGTCCTTCGACCTCGCCGCCGGGGAAATGGTGTGCGTCGTCGGTCCGTCCGGGGCGGGAAAGAGCACGATGCTCCACGTGCTCGGCACGCTCGACGTGCCGACGGCCGGCGAGATTCGCTTCGGCGGCGAGGACATCGCAAAGTGGGGGAGCGTGCGGCTCGCGCAGTTCCGCAACCAGCACATCGGGTTCGTCTTCCAGTTCCACCACCTGCTCCCCGAATTCAGCGCCCTCGAGAACGTGATGATGCCCGGCCTGATAGGCGGGATCGCTGCAGACGTCATGGAGCCACGCGCGAGGGCCATTCTGGAGGAGGTCGGTCTCGCAGCGCGCCTGACGCACCGGCCGGGCGAGCTGTCGGGCGGGGAGCGCCAGCGGGTGGCGCTCGCGCGCGCGCTGGTCCTGGGCCCGGAGCTCTTGCTCGCGGACGAGCCGACCGGAAACCTCGATTCGACGACGAGCGCGGCGATGCACGAACTGTTCTTCGAGCTCAACCGCGTGCGCGGCACGACCATGGTCATCGTGACCCACAACCGCGAGCTCGCCCTGCGGATGCCGCGTGTCCTGCGGATGCGCGATGGACTGCTCGAGGGCGAGTGAAGTAGAACCCACGGGATTTCCGAGCCTCCCTTGCGCCCCCGCCCCCTCGCCGTCCTCTCGCTCGCCGTCGGGCTCGCGCTCGTCGCGATGCCCGGCGAGGTGCGGCCGCAGACGGGCCTGCCGATCGAGGACATCCGGATCCGGGGAGCGCGCCGGACCGCCGCCGAGGACATCCTCGCGACGATCGAGTCCGAGGTCGGTGGGCGCTACGAGCCCGCGCGCGTCGCGCGCGACGTGCGCGCCCTGTGGGACCTGCGGTTCTTCGACGACGTCCGGATCGACCTCGAGCAGACCGGGGCCGGCGTGGTGCTCACCATCCTCGTGCGCGAGCGCCCGGCCATTCGACGCGTGATCCTGCGCGGCAATGACGAGATCGACGAGGAGAAGATCAACGAGGTCCTCGACGTCCGGGAGGGTGGCATCCTCGACGTCCCTCAGGTGCGGCGCAACGTCGTGAAGATCCGGGAACTGTATTCCGAGAAGGGGTTCTTCCTCGCGGAGGTGTCGCATCGGATCCGCCGGGCCTCGCGTGGCGAGGTCGACGTGATCTTCCGCATTCGCGAGCACGCCGAGGTCGCCGTACGGCGGATCCGCTTCGTCGGCAACCGATTCCTGTCGCACGAGCAGATCGCCGAGGTGCTCGGGACGAGCGAGGGGGGGCCGTGGTCCTTCCTGACCGACTCGGGGATGTTCCGGCAGGACATCTTCGAGCGCGACATGACGCTCATCTCGGCCCTCTACTACGATTACGGCTTCCTCGACGTCCGGGTCAGCGAGCCCGAGGTCGCGCTGTCGCCGGACCGCGACAGCGTCTTCATCACGATTCCGATCGAGGAGGGTCCGCGTTACAAGATCGGACGCATCCAGGTGCGCGACGTGCGTGCGGACCGCACCGAGCGCGGACTGCTCGGCGGCCGGCGGCGGGTGCGCGGGATGGTCGAGAGCAGACCGAGCGAGTACTTCAGCCGCTCCAAGATCGGCCGCGACCTCCTCAAGATCACGAACCACTACAAGGACGCCGGGTACGCGAACGTGAATGTCGAGCCCGTGACCCGGACGGATCCCGACCGCCGGATCGTCGACGTCACGTTCGAGATCGAGCGCGGGCCGGTCGTGTACTTCGAGCGGATCCAGATCCGCGGCAACGAGAAGACCAGGGACCGCGTGATCCGCCGCGAGATGGAGATCGTGGAGGGCGAGCGGTACACGCAAACGCGTCTCGATCGCTCCCAGCAGCGCATCACCGCGCTGGGCTACTTCGAGCGCGTGGACATCTCGACGCGCAGCGGGAGTGCGGACGACCGCGTGATCGTGAACGTCGAGGTCACGGAGAAGCCGACCGGCACCTTCCAGATCGGAGCCGGGTTCTCGAGCGTCGAGAACTTCATCGCGACCGCGCAGATCGCGCAGCAGAACCTCTTCGGGCACGGACAGTCGCTGACCCTGCAGGCGCAGATCTCCGGGATTAGGCAGCTCTTCCAGCTGCAGTTCGTCGAGCCGTACTTCCTCGACACGCAATGGACGCTCATCTCGGACCTCTTCGACCAGTCACGGATCCTGCCGGACTTCCGGCGCGACTCGTACGGCGGCCGCATGACCTTCGGCTATCCCATCTGGGGACAGGACCTCAAGCTCTACCTTTCGTATCTCTACGAGGACGTGGAGGTGTCGACCATCGGGACGAGCGCATTCTTCGGCGGGTCGTCCGGCGCCTTCCAGCGGCTGCCGCTCGCGAACCTCTTCGACGACGGCCTGACCTCCAGCGTCCGCGGGTCGCTGCAGCTCGACACGCGCGACAACCGGCTCTTCCCCAGCTCCGGCGGGTTCCACAACCTGTCCGCGGAGTTCGCGGACGAGCGGCTCGGATCGGAGAACCTGTTCACACGCTACTCGGGCTTCATGCGCTGGTACTTCCCGCTCCCGCTCGGGTTCGTCTTCAAGACGAACAGTCAGTTCGGTCTCATCACCTCGCCGAGGCCGGAGGGCGTCCCGATCCACGAGCGCTACTTCCTGGGCGGCATCTTCGACGTGCGCGGTTACCAGCGCTTCTCGATCGGGCCGCGACTCGCCCTGACGAGCGACCTCGATCCCTCGTCGGACCGCATCCCGGGAGGGGCGATCGTGGGCGGAAACCTCGAGCTCGTGCAGAACCTCGAGCTCGAGTACCCGATCCTCGACAAGGTCGGCATCCGCGGCGTCTTCTTCGTGGACGCGGGCAATGCCTACAACCTCGAGCAGTCGCTCTGCGAGGCGGCCGGCGGCGAGCCCGAGTTCCGGCAGTGGGACGCCTGCTCCGTCGACCCCTTCAACCTGCGGACGAGCTGGGGCTTCGGCTTCCGCTGGTTCTCACCTTTGGGCCCGTTGCGTTTCGAATGGGGCCTCCCCTTCGACCCGCTGCCGGGCGAGGAGGACATCGTCTTCGAATTCTCGGTCGGAAACCCATTCTAACCATCCGGAATCACTCTTGAACGTCCCGTTCGCCCGCCATGAAATTTCCGCACCCGGTCGAGCGTCGAATGCCCAGTGAATCCTTGACGCGCCGAAGACCGGGCGGCAATGATGCGCCCGCTTCTGCCGGGAAAGGCCCTTCGGACCCATGCGCTCCAAACTCGCCATCGTCGTCGCCGCCCTCGCGGTGTCTCTCCTCGCTCCGAAGGTCTACGGCGACATCAAGATCGCCTTCGTCGACCTGCAGCGGGCGCTCAACGAGACCGAGGACGGCCGTCGCGCGAAGAACCAGCTCAAGAAGCTCTTCGACAAGCGACAGACGTCCCTCGACAAGGCGCAGGAGGGAATGAAGGTCCTGAAGGAGCAGCTCGAGCGCGACTCGAAGGTGCTCGCTCGCGATGCGCTCGCGAAGCGCGCGGAGGAGTACCAGAAGAAGTTCATCGAGCTGCAGACGACGTACGTCGAGTACCAGCGCGAGCTCGCGGAGAAGGAAGCGGAGCTGACGAAGAACATCTTCCAGCGCATGGAGGGAATCCTCCGACGCATGGGGACGACCGAGGGATACGCGGTGATCCTCGACCGCAACGAGGGCGGCGTCGTGTGGGGGCGCACCGACCTGGACCTCACCGATCGGTTGATCCAGGAATACAACTCTCAGGCGGGGGGCGGCGGCGGCGGTGGCAAGGCCCCGGCCAAGGCACCTGCCAAGGCCCAGAAAACCAAACGACGGCCCGACCCCGCCCGACATCGCGAGTGAAGCCGGGAGTGACGCAGGGAGGGGCGCTGCCCACTCGCCTGCACCGACTCGCGGAGCGCCTGGGGGGAGAAGTCGTCGGGGGCGACCCCCTCGTCCGCGGAGTCGCTGCCCTTTCGGATGCTTCGCCCTCGGACCTCGCGCCGCTCACACATCCTCGCTATGCGCCCGAGGCGCGGGCGACACGGGCCGCGGCCATCGTGTGCCCGCCGGCGCTGTCGGCCGCCGCCGCTCGCTCCGGGCGCCCCATATGGCTGCACGCGCAGCCTTGGATCGCGCTCGCGGTGCTTCTTTCGCGCCTCGATCGCCCTGTGCGGGGACGCCGCAGAATCCATCCGACCGCGCGAATCGGCCGCGGGGCTGTCGTCGAAGCGGGGGCCGTGATCGGTCCCGGCTCGGTCGTGGGGCCGAATGCCGTGATCTGCGCGGGCGCAGCCCTGGGGCGGGACTGCGTCGTGGGGCCCAACGCGGTCGTCGGACCGCGGACGTCACTGGGCGACCGCGTCCGTCTCGGACCCGGCGCGGTCGTGGGCTCCGAAGGGTTCGGGTGGGCGACGACGTCCACGGGGATCGTGCGGATCCCGCACGTCGGTCGCGTCGTGATCGAGGACGACGTCTGGATCGGCGCGAACGCGAACGTCGCGCGGTCGACCCTCGGCACGACGCGGATCGGGCGCGGCGCGAAGATCGACGCGCTCGTGCAGATTGGCCACAACGCCGTCGTCGGAGAGGGATCGCTGCTCGCAGCGCAGGTGGGGATCGCCGGGTCGAGCCGTCTCGGCCGCGGGGTCCAGGCGGGCGGCCAGGCGGGGGTCGCCGACCACCTCGTGATCGGGGATGGCGCCCGGCTCGCGGCGCAGTCCGGTGTGATCGGGGACGTCGCCCCGGGCGTCGCCGTCGCGGGGTATCCTGCGCGACCGCGGATGCGGTGGCTGCGCGAGCAAGCGGTGCTCGCACGGCTCGCAAAGGAGCGGAAGAAGCGGAGGGAGCGAAGATGACGACGGAGACGCCGAGACCACTCGTCGATGCGCGCGGGATCTTGCAGATCCTACCCCACCGATTTCCTTTCCTGCTCGTGGATCGGGTGGTATCGATCGAACCCGGGGTACGCATCGCGGCGTTCAAGAACGTGTCGCTCGACGAGCCGTGGGTCCCAGGTCATTTCCCCGGGCGGCCGGTCATGCCGGGCGTTCTCATCGTCGAGGCTCTCGCGCAGGCGGGAGGGCTGCTCGCGCACGCGACAGAGCCATTCGATCCGGAGAAGAAGCTGCTCTTCTTCCTCGGGATCAACGACTGCAAGTTCCGCAAGCCCGTCACGCCGGGCGATCGCCTCGACCTCGTCGTCACGGTGGCGCGGCGCCGGTCGAACATCTGGAAGCTCGACGGCGAGGCGCGCGTCGACGGAGTGCTCGTGGCGCAGGCGGGGCTCCTGGCCGGCATCGTCGATCGCGACGACCGTTGAATAGCCCGCAAACGAGTCGCGCGCGGAAGCGCGCAACATCTCGGGCCTACGGCCCGCACCCCCGTGCTCGGGCGAGCATCGACGGGGCCGGGCCGTGAACCCGCAAACGAGTCGCGCGCGGA
>Ga0247727_10010460_pt1 | contig 16445 bp, 11 predicted proteins | sample WisWelCaveWW1625_FD_202498 | JGI IMG/M metagenome (GOLD analysis project Ga0247727, IMG submission 202498) | Biofilm microbial communities from Wishing Well Cave, Virginia, United States - WW16-25 | ecosystem: Environmental > Aquatic > Deep subsurface > Groundwater > Cave microbial mat | place... | reverse complement strand
AACGACAATATTCTTTGAGTCCTCAGGCGGACAGCGAGAAAAAGTAGCCCATTTGCCGGAAATTCGTTTTGCGTTGGGAGGACCAACCATCGATACCACATCCATAGACAACGCAGCACAGGCATTGGAATCCAGAGCTTTCTACCTTCACAGGTTTGGCGCTGACGGTTTCAAGTTTGGTTACAAGCCAACGCTCAAGAAAGTCGTTAACGACCGTCGAGCCTCGCTTGGCGAAGAGGAGGTCACTGGTGCAGTCCGCACCTTGGCGAAAAAGGAATTCGAAAAAGGTGCTACCCTTCCACTTCTTCCTTTTCCGGAAGAAAGCAACGCTATCCAGGATACACCTCGTCTGACGCTCATCATCATGGATCCCGTCACAGAATGGGATGAAAAGAACGGTCTCCGCACAAAGATTGGGGACTGGTGCCGAAATCGCGGGACTTCACCAAGAATGTATCCGGGTTCTCTCGTTTGGTGCGTCCGGAAGCCAGGAAGAGGACTCCGAGAAAAGGTCGAACTATGGCTCGCGTGGAAACGGGTCAAAGAAGAGATAGACTTAGGTGCGCTTGTGGGAGAGTTTGAGTCAGCAGAGCGTAAACAGGTTGATTCCAATGTGAGGGAAGCGGATGACGCTGCAAGGGATGAAGTCTGGGCCAGCTATCGATATGCCTTCTTACTCGACAGCGGCAGCACGGATGGAATCAAGGTTCTAGACTTAGGAGCTGGACATGCCAGCGCCGCAGAATCACTCACTGGAAGAGTAATCACCGCACTGAAGTCCGACGGGCTCCTCAATGAATCTGTGGGTGCAGGATACATTGAACGCAACTGGCCAGCTGCGCTTAAGGAGTCCGGGGCTTGGTCACTCATTGGATTGAGACAGAGTTTTCTTAATGGCTCTCTCACTCGACTGATGGATGTGGACAAAGTTCTTAAAACACGCATTCCGGAGTTTGTGGAACGCGGCGATTTTGGGCTTGGGTCTGGTTCTCAAACCGATGGATCCTACGCAAAAGTGTGGTATAAGGAACCACTCTCTCCAGACGAAGTGTCCTTTGAGAAAGACGTTTTCTTGCTTGTAAGAGATAAGGCTGAGAAGCTGAAAAGCGGCATCGCTCCAATCCCCTCTCCTACACCCGTTCCAGCAGTCGAAGCAGTGGGTGGTGAGCTAACACCTGAACCTACACAAGCAGGCGCCGTTGAGGCACCAGCGACTACGCAACTTGAGATCAGCGGCACAATCCCTCCAGAAATCTGGAATCGATTTGGAAGCAGGATATTACCAAAGGTGAGGAATGTTCAAAATCTTTCCATAGGCGTAACCATCACCGTGAGCGGTTCATCTGAAGAAATAGCTCGACTTCAAGCCGAGTTGAAGCAGGCGTTGAGTGATTTAGGACTTGCGGCGCAAGTAGAGATCAGGCAGCAGTAAGGCACATCACCTCTGAACGAAAGATCGATCTTCGGAAGGTGGATTCTCGAGTTCGGATTGAATGAGGACGAAGATTCATGCTGATCGTTGCATAGTCTGTTCACGGGACTACGCTACACAACCGTTTGCATGAATGTTGGGTGCCGACAGAGCCCTTTCGAATTGTCAATTGAGAATAATTGAGAATTGTCAATAATTGTCAATGGTCAATTGTCAACTACTGCGATCCACCTCACCCTTGAACGCTGTTCTTTCCTGAGCTGGAAGAGCTGCATCACCTTCTGGATCTCTTGCTCTGAGTATTGATTGATCCCCTTGTTTTCTCCCCAACCGTTGGAAATGGCGACCGGCGCACCAAAGGTCTTCATGTCAATGGGAGATTTGAATTCTACGTTTGCGTTGCTTATCTTAGGAATAGATTTCAACGAAGACTGCAATGTACAAAAGAAAAGCCGGTAACTCAGCACCAAGAAAGCCTGCCACTCGGAACGATTTGCTGCGGCGGATCACTATCAACCCCAATGTACTCGTGGGGAAGCCGACGATCCGCGGGATGCGAATCTCCGTAGAGCAAATTCTCAATCTTCTGGGCCAGGGCATGACGCACCGCGAGATCATTGACGAGTATCCACTCCTGGAGGAGGATGACATCCGGGCTGCACTTGTCTACGCCCACAACGTAATGGCCAATGAGAAAGTGTACAGGGTTAAGACGGCTTGAAGAAGCTTAAGTTTCTTCATGACGTGAATGTGGGAACAAGCGTACGACGTTTTCTGAAGGAAAAACGCCTCAACGTGGAATCGGTTGTGGATCTTGATCCTCGAATGGAAGATGAAGATATCTTGCGGCATGCCCTTGGCAAGAAACAGGTCCTCATCACTTGCGACAAAGACTTTGGTGACCTGATATTCAACAGGGGACTCTCACACGCAGGTGTGATCCGACTGGAGGACACAACTCCGAAAAAGGAAATCGCCTAGCTGGCCGAATTGCTTAAAGAACACGTCGATGATATTCCCCGTAGTATTATCGTTGCTCAAGGGGGAGTGATCAGAATCCGTCTAACCAACCCGTAGATCTTCTCGCCCGTTCTACCCGTTTGCATGAAAACGTAGGGAATTGGGTGCCGACAGAGCCCTTTCGAATTGTCAATTGAGAATAATTGAGAATTGTCAATAATTGTCAATGGTCAATTATCAACTACTGCGATCCACCGAACCCTCGAACGCTGCTCCTTCCTGAGCTGGAAGAGCTCCATAACCTTTTGGATCTCTTGCTCTGAGTATTGATTGATCCCCTTGTTTTCCCCCCAACCGTTGGAAATGGCGACTGGGGCGCCAAACGTCTTCACGCCCAGGGCTGTCCATTCGAAGTTCTTCACGGGATTCCAGTTACAGGACCAGAGTACGTTCCGGTAGTTCGGGAAGATTCCGTATTGCCATGCCGCCGGATAGCACTGGCTGTCCTGATACGTGCCATCGAATACGAGCGCATTCTGGGCCGGATCGGTTGTCCGGTATGAGCCATCCTCGAGTGGAAGTGCCAGTCCGGTACAGTCCGAAGCTAAAAATGCAAGATCGTGGTTCCTCGCTTTCACCATGTTTCTGAGTTCCTTGCAGAGGAGCATGAATGTGCGATCGGCATACCCTGCGTGTTCGCCCGTTGAGAGATCGCCGGCTCGTATCGTGAACGTCTCGTCCCACGCCAGTCCATCAATCTCACCGCCAAACTCCGCGAGGAGCGCCTGTGTATAACCCCGAAAAAACCTGTGGACCCGGGGATGAATCGGATTCATGATGTACATCTGACCGACCGTATCGGGGCCGTTCCAATAATGCTTGCGGAGTTGTGCGTCGGGTTCACGGAAAATAGTCTGTTCATCGTAATTGGGTGCACTGGAATCGATCGCCAGGCCATCCGCATAGTAGAGGAGAACCCGGAAGCCGCGCTCCTTCGCGTATGCTATTCGACGATGCATGTCGTCGAGTGACACGGGAATCCTATTCTCCTTCTGCATCGCAGTCCACCGGGCATCAAGTCTGCCTGCACTTTCATCATAACAGTATCGTCCGAGGAAGTCGTACCAGCCATGGAGAATGAGCACAACACGTTGTCGATCGCCGGGGATGATATGTTCCACCAATTTGTCGATGTCCCGGTACCAGCCTTCACCTCTCTCGCTAAGGTAATCGTAATGGACCATGGCAATATCATGAAGCCACTCCGGCCCCGGTGGACAATCCGGGAGGGCATGCCGAAAGTACCCATGCAGCGCCGTGTCTTCATCACCGGAGTGCAGATACATGCCGAAGGTCCTCTCCTGAAATTGCTGCGAACCCGCGTCTTTGAGGAACCGGCAGTGAAGTATGATTGGCGACCCGTCTGCCGGGAGGATGATGCCCGTACTGAAAAACGGGTCCGCAAAGTATGCGATTCGCAGGCGCGATTCCGATGAGGCTTCCTGTAACAGAGGTATCGCCAGCCTCTCGCTCTGTTCCTCTCCCCATCCTCCCGAACAGATGTAGTGCCATGCGTGTAGTTTCGTTCCTGAAGTTCTGAGTCCCCGCCCGTCAAAGAGGGGCGCGAAAACGGTCGTCTCCTGTGCCGGCAGCCTTGAACTCCAGAACCATCGCAGGGACAGATCAGTGTCAAGCATGTGATCCGAAGCTAACTCAACCGTGCAGGTCACGGGTGTACCATGCTTGTCAGCCTCTCCGACATTGTACGCAAACCGCAGCTTCAGCTCTTTCTCCATGTCAAGAATCGACTCAAACTCAGCCGTCGATGCAGAATGCTTAAGAAGTCGTGCGGAAGTTACTGCGATTGTTTTTTCAGGTCTGCCGGTGAGGACTTCACAAATAATTGGAGAGATTGATCGTGAGACAATTTCTGTGTCCCCTTTTCGAAGGGCGATAAGATGACCATGTTCGGACAGCTCAAGCGTCCATGAGGTATTTGAGAGATGGATGGGTTTCATGGGTTAGGTGTTATCTCTATGCCATTTCTTGCTCGCACGGCTGTGTGGAAAGTCTGAACTCACACCGCTCTCAACTTTCCCCTTCTCTTTCCAAGACTTTCCAAGAGAAGGGGCCAGGGGATGAGTTCAGTTTCTTTCCGAAATCGCAACCGAAGTGTGATCCTGCCGGCCCACACCGACGGCGGTTTCGGAGGCCTACGCAACAAAATATTTTGCCGACCGCTTCTCATTTCCAGGCACCGGCGGGACGCCTGTGCCACTTGTTAATGATGATTGTTTGATGTCTTGAATTTCTCTTCACCGTATGGAGTTGCCCATTTTTGTACATCAAACAAGAAACCCAGGACAAAAAAAGGGTCAGTGGCTCGGTCGTCCTCGACCGAGGAGGGATGCTCTGAACCTTAGAATCGCACTCTCCTCAGCGAGATCGAACCAGATACTTGCCGGGCTTCCGGAGAGCGAATGTGACATAGCGTGTATCATCGGACAACCGCTCGATGAGTCCCGACGATTGTTCACCGTCCGTTGTGACGGAAATATCCCCCTGTTCAAGGACCGGCACAGCGACCGTGGCCCTGGCGGGGATTTCCACCGTCATTGTGAAATCCTCTTCTCTCTTCCACTCAACCGTAATCGTCCCGCGGGGTGTCGGCACCTTCCCCCGCGCCCAGGTGAGTCCTGCCATATGCGGGATGATGCAGATCTCTTCCCAGCCCGGCGTGCCCGGCTTGACGCCCAGAATCTCTGCTTGAAGATAATGCGTCGGTCCCGACGACCAGCCATGGCACAAGCTCGCTTTCGGTTCCCAAACCTCCCACCACGTCGTGGCTCCCCAGTCGAGCATTTTTTTCCAATGCTCTCGAATATACTCCAACGATCGCTCATGCCGTCCTGTTCTGGCCAATGCATTGAGCACATAGTAAGAGAAATATGGTGTAGCCGCGTGCACTGTGGCTTCATGCGTATCGAAGAGAGCCTCGACGACAGAGCTCGCCATCTCGCTCTCCACCGCCCCGAAAACGACCGCCCAGGAGTTTGCCTGCTCGCTGATCTTCTGGCTCACTTCACCATCGACGCAGGAGTCGCGGAAGAGATTTCTGCTGGAGTCCCACAGGCGGCTCCGCATCGCAATTCGAATCCGGCGGGAGAGGGTGTGATACTCAGCGGTGGTATCACGCCTCCCGATAGCTCCCGCCAGGTTCCCGGCTGCAACAAGCGCACCATAATAGAGTGCATTTACTGCTGCGGATTCACCGGCCGTTTCAACATCGGCCCAATCGACAAAGAGCCAGTATGGAACGTTGTTGATGAGATCATGGTCGTCGCGAAAGCGCTCGAAATACTTCATCGCGCGTTCGACGGTAGGAAAGAGCTCGTTCACGAGGTCCCTGTCTCCCGAATGCTCATAGTAATCCCACAAGGAGATCACCCAGAGCAGCGTGTATGTGGGGAGAATCCCATCGGGCCACTCCGTGGGATAGACCGCCATTGTTAAGCCTTCCGGTGTCTGAGATTGCGCTATGTGCCGGAGTCCCTGCTTTACAAGCAAGAGATCCCCGAAACAATAGTAACTCACAAGGGCCTCGAGACGCACGTCTCCCCACCATTGTGCTCGTTCACGCCATGGGGAATCAGAGTAGGCATCTTCCATGCTCAGCTGAACTGTCCATCGTCCAACTTCCCAGATGCGGTTGAGAATCGTGTCGGAGCAATCGAAAGAACCCCGGTACTCGACCGGATATGTCGAGAATACCAAAGAGATCGGGCCGACGGCGATTGGTTGGCTGACGTTTCTGATATCAACCTGCAGGTACCGGAATGCGCGCTTGTCGAACGTCTGGAACCGCTGGATTCCCGGTCTGCAGATGTACCGGTCTGCATAATGCACACCGCCGCGATCCGGATTGACGATGCCGATCCTTTCCGATGCCGGTGAAACGATATCTCCGTCGGGTGTTTGCATGACCTCGCCATATCCCAGGTCAATGACTGCGCCGCCTGAAGCTCGACTGATCTCGACCACGGGATACCCTGTAACTTCCTTCCCGAAGTCGATGACCGCGTAGCAGCCATGATCAGCTCCTGGATGAACAACGGCCGATTCACCCGGCGCGATCAGTCCTCCGGGGTTTTCGATGGATCCTTTGATGAACGGGAGCCTCTTTTCCCTGCTCATGATCACCGAGGGGAGCGAGGATTCTTTCGTTACACCTGCTGAAATCCAGGCGATATGTAGGCCGCCTTTTCCCAGGTATCTGGCGTGCAGATCAATTTCCTCCTCCGGTCCGAACGGCGTCTCAAAACCATGTTCCAGGTTTTTGCCTTCAAACGGTGCGATGATCCACCAAGGTTTCAACGTCTCCGCATCTGCAGGGTGTATCTCGCGCGAGCTCGAAAACACCAGGCGCTCACTTCCTGTCCCCTCGATGCGGAAGTAGAAATGCCACTGGCCTTCACCCTGCACAATCTTCGCAAGCACGCTATTCCATCCGGATTGGAGATGAACGAGAACAATCTCCTGGTCGGGTGCCGCATCGCGCGTCACCAGATGGCGTATCAACAGCTTGCCGTTTACCCAGAGTTTGATCGCGTCCTGACTTCCGGCGTGGATCTCGAACTCTCCCTCCTCCGGTGACCAGACAAATGTCACGAGGTAGGCAACACCATTCGAGGTGCTCCACACCAACGGCAGGAGGTCCACATAATACCCCGTTCTGGCTTCTCCCACTTCCCCCGTGGCGAGCACTCGTTTGGCCCGGATCGGGCGTTCCATCATTGCGGGTATCTCCCGCGGAACAAGGTTTGGCCAGGGCTGCATTCCAGGCTGACCAAGGACAGTTGCATATTCCCAGCCGGAATCGTCATATCCGGTTTGACTCCATCCTTCAATCTCCCTGCGCGCATCGAAGACTTCAGGATAACCGAGCTGGATGCTCATGCGCGGGAGGTTCTTCTCCCATGCCTCCGCCGGTTTCACTCGCCATGAGTTGTCGGTACTAATGATCATCGTTCTCCCATCGACCGTTTTGATTACGGCCTCGGCGAGAAATCCACCACGACCCAACATGTACGAGAATGTCCATTCACCGTAATGATGCACCAGCGCAGCGATGACGTTCATGCCAGGGTGCAATTCCCCTGTAAGTTCCCACTGATCAACGCACTGCCACCGCCGATCACAACGCGCGGGTCCGCGCGCAGCACGAACACCATTGACGAAGAGCTGGTATCGGCTGTCCGCGGTCAACCGGATGCTGGCACGCTTGATGTCGCCGGATACCAGGAACGACTTCCGCACATACAGATAGAAATTCTTTGGCCTTTCATCGCCGCTGCACCAGATCCAGCGTGCATGCCAGTCCTGATTGTTCATATACAATCGTTCCTAGGCACAGGCGGGACGCCTGTGCCACTGCTTGATTCATGGGATATCTCATCACTTCACACAAAACAAAATCCTAGTCAGTGGCTCGGTCGTCTCGACCGAGCAGAATGCCATAAGCTAAGAAACATGCTTCCGGTTCTCAGGCACAGGCGGGACGCCTGTGCCACTTAGTGGATAATGGAAAGGGTCAATGGAGCTTGGCTGCATTCTTTGAATAGCCCCGTTCGCGCTAATCACGATACCGGCCTGTCCATGCCTCTGGCCCATACCCATTTGTACTCTGTGAGATCTGGCCACCGTTTCCAAGGATTATCGAGGATATATTGGACCTTCTGATGATACTCCTCTTCATCTCGAATGATGCGATCAAAAGACTCATCCTGCCATATGTTCCCTTGTCTCATATGATGCTTTACAAATTCATGTGCAGTATAAGACTTCCAGGTGTGGCACAGCTTTTCCAGAGGAAACGTGTCCTCGGGATACAGTATGAGGTGAACATGGTCGTCCATCACAACATAGGCGTAGAGGTCATAGCGCTTTGCGTCAAAGAACCACAGCGCCTGAACCACTAATCCCGCTCTTCTGCTACCAGTGGAGACTGTGATTTGTGTAACCTCCACGTGACAAAATAAGGGAAGCCTCGAGCGCGCTCAATGAGGGAGATTCCGATGATACCGCCTGAACTCTTCTTCACTCAATGGAGTTGGCATTACTGTACACAAAACAAAAAACCCGGGTCAGTGGCTCGGTCGTCCTCGTCCGTGCTTCACTCATGCAAGTGCTGATCCCTTCAGATCAGTATGGCTTGAGCAAAAAAGAATTAGGATCTCTTGTAGGGACATGGCTTGTTTACCCCGACGCTATTTGTCGGGGCCATGTCCAACTACAGGCCAATGTATTCACGATATCGGTTGTACAGGTTCCTCGCGGCCGGGTAACATGAATGCGGGCTCATGAAGTGAGAGAACTCGAACGTGATATTCTTCGATACGTAGCGGGCGGAAATCACAAGCTTCTCCCTGAGTTCACGGAAATCAATGGGGGGGAACTTGATCGGCATATCCCTGCTGAATGTCTCAACATTGTTCCAGAGCTCAATACCGAGCTCATCCATGACCTGTTTCGCCTGCGCAAGATACGCATCGAGTTCGTCGAGTGCAGCTGTTCCATCCTGAAAGGCCGCGTAATCGATGGTTGTAACTCCGCGAAGCATTTGCCTCCAGTTGTCCGCAAACTCTTCGGGCTCCAGTCGCTCGTCCCCGTAGATTTTCCGTGAGGGAAAGAAGGGAGAGATGAGCACGGGTTTGTCGGGCGTCAGCTTCTTGGCATGTTCGCTCAACTCACTGTACATTTCCCGAAAATGAAACCGCTGGTGACTTGTTTCATGCGTGAGGTACCAGCCTTTAAACGCTCCATACGATCCATACCGCTCCAGGACCTCCTGCATGAAGCGTTTGTTGATGAGGATTTCTTCCTTCCATGTACCATTGCGTGCCCAATCCCACGAGTCGTAGTTCCCGAAATAGAGGCTCATATTCCGTTTGGCGGCCTCTTCGAGGAAGAACTTCGCAAGATCATCGAGGGGATTTGTTCCGATAACATTTGATGGGAAGATCGTTTCCCTTTTTAATCCTCCCTTGATGATCACGACGGTGTCGATACCGATCGCGCGCATCGCATCGAAGTCAGCGCGCCATTCATCGGGGCCCCAGTTCTGCGAGGGGATGTCGTAGGTGATTTCATTGAGGAATGTTCCTGTGATGGGGAGTGATTTATGTTCCATAAGATGATTACCTAACTTGACGTCACATTTGTCCAAAATAATACAACGAGACTCGTCTCAGTGCCCATTTCTTTGCCCCTCCAAAGAAATGGGCGAAAGAAAGGAGGGTGGAATCGCAACCCGCAGGGCAATGAGAATTCTTTCTTAGATTAGGTGTGATTTCGATAGCGATAGTCCAGCACATGTCGAAACATCGAAATCACAAAGCTGGGACTGATTTGCCATCCCGCAATCCTCCAGCGATTCCACTTTCCTACCGCACCAAGGATGCGTCAGCATGTTGGACAGCACCAGAGGGTTTACTCCGGGCTTACGATCAAAAAACCCACCCACTGTTTCAGAAACCGGTCCTACAATGCGAAACACAGGCTGTTTCGGGCATCAATCACTTGACGTTTAACTTTCGACCAACTGTCCGGCCCGGTTCCTAATGAACTAATGAACTATGGATAAAGAAAATAATTTACCTGGAATATTGTTCCGCTTCAACCTGTTGGCATGGTGGGCTTCAGACGAACATCGCCCGATAGGCGATATCGGTCCAGTGCAACAGCAAGGATGCCAAACTGATCAGTGAGCAGCCCTTCGTATCCACATGGACCCCCGTCCCAATAATGCCAGTCCACACCACTACCGCAACCGCCGAACGCCGTACCATCAGCGAGAGTTTCACACAATGCTTCAAGAAGCTCATCCCCCTCTTTGGTCATTCCCACCTCATACAGAGCTCGTACGAAATGGCGGCTTTGCGAGTGGGTTAGCCCGCCGTTGATATAGTGCCCCATCGGTTTGCCGTGCATGAGTTCGACCATGTCCGTATCAGGGATAGGCCAGAGGTTGCCCGGCAAGCCAAGCCGAGGGTCCGGAAGATGGACGCGCTGTGCCTCGTTCCACAGGTTGCGGATGATTGTGATCGAATGTTCGCCGTCAACAACGCGGCTACACACGGCCGCTCCGTTGACGGCAAGAAATGCAAAGTCGTGCAACACTCCCTTCCGGTCTCTCCATCCTGCAAGCCAACCTGTTTGATCATTGAAGAAGGCCCCCATGTAGTGTTCCTTCAGTTTCTTGGCCCATTCTTGAAGATCAACCGCGAGATCATGCTTTCCAAGCCTGGGCAGCGCGCCTGATAGTAACACCAGCGCCCGGTAGAGGAGCGCGTTTGAGAAAGCGTCTTTCCAACCGAAGGAGACGACATCATACCAGCCAGTACTCCACTGGTGGCCTCCACTTATTCCATGCCTGTACCGGCACTCAACGATCCCATCGTTGTCGACGTCGCGACGCCGCATCAACGCCAGTTGTCGACCGATTTGCGGCGCAAAGGAATGGAGCCATTCCCGCTCACCACACTGATTGAGATACTCCGCTAAGCCGAGAAGCCCGGCCGTGCCAGTCATGATGTATTCATCCTCCGCCGGATGTATTTCTCCTTCCCCGGTCATTCCTCCGCTCGCATACCCGGGGCCTTCATTGAGCCACCGCTCAAGAGAATCTCGCAGCAGGTCAACGGGGAGCAGTCCTGGAAGAAGTTCACCAATGCGCGTGGCGACATCGGACCAATTGTCCATACAAAGCGGCGCATGCATAGAGCATCCATTGTTGGAAAGTGTTCCTGTGTCAGCCCGATATGTCATGGAAGTCACCGAGCACCGTTGGAGAGCCAGGGCAACTGGGGCCGGCGTGTCAGGATGCAACTGATGCTTGTGTCGGTGGCAGATTAGTTCTCCAACGAGATGATGTTTCCCCGCCGGAAGCAGATAGTCTCCTTCAGGCTGAGGGATCTCGCCCACTTTGAGCTCAAGAAGCATAAACGTAAGGGGACGAGAAGAATCCGATCTGCACATTCCTTCTCCACTCAGTAGGTTGATCATCATGGTACCGTGTCCTGGAGCGTGAAACAGAACCGGCAACCTCATCAGACCGGTTTCTCCCTGACGCGTGATGTGTCCCAACACAGCAGTTGGTGTAACCTCACTCTGGCAAACAATGCTCCATGCCGAACTTTCCCATACGCGAATGGGTGTTTCTCCGTCACGCCTCATTTGGAATTCCATCCGGTCCTTCAGAATCCTCCACTCCCAAGAGAATTTCTGACCGGTGTTGTTGAGCAGCACGTTGTATCTCACCGTGGTTCCTTGAATGCGGATCGTTCCGGTGACGTCGTTTCTTACAAGAGGGGTAACAACAGGCAGCGTGCCGACCGGACGGAAGCGAATTCCCTGCAGGAAAACAGCAGGGCTGTAACGCAGAAAGTTTCGTTCTGTGCGACCCTGTCCCGCCTCATCAAGACCAAAAAACGAAAAGCCGGCCCTTCCCAGATAGAACCCCACTTCGAACGTTGATGTTCGGAAGCGCACCTCTCCTGCCTTTCTCTCCGCTGTCACTCCCGATGGAACACGTGAAAGGTCGATGTCCTGCACTGTCAGCCTGGTCTCCTTCTGAGGATGCGAGGCGGACCCCATCTCCCCCTCGAGCGTGAACGCCCCCTGGACAAGGTTCCAGGAAGTCCACCAGCGGTCGATCTCACACCGTCGAGCCTCGACGATTGCGGCCGACGCAACAGTTCCTCCCAGGTCGAACCAACGCATTTCATCTTCTCCGGGGCGAACGAGGTTTTGCTCGCGCCGAAAAACTTCCCACATGTTTCCGTTCCACAGAAGCAGGCGAAAGTCGGTCACCCAATCAATCTGGGGGCGACTCCCGCATTTGATGTATCCCAGGGCAGGCCGGAGGCCGAGCCGGTGCAGACGGGCGGGGGAATGCAGCTGCAAGAGACGACAGTGGATGATGCGATGGCGGGGGGCATCCTCCTCACCATTGATCGGTGTTGTCCATATTGCCCGGATGCCGGGACTCAGATTCTTCCATCCGTTGTGAATGGCTGCCTTCTCAATCCGGTCCTCTTTCAGTAAATCCATTCAGCTGTCTCCGTGCCTTGAGAAGGAATGTTGAGACTCCTCACGCCCCGTTGCATAGTGCCTTTTCAACTATTTGTTTATACAGGGATCCCATGCCCTCGCATCGCCGGGGGCGTTGCGGGGGCGGAGCCCCCGCAGAGGGGGTAGGGCAAGACACGCCCCCCACGGCTACCTTCGCATGAGCTGGGGCGTGGCTTGACCGTAGGGGGAGACTTCCCCCTTATTCAATTATCCCTTACAAGCTGTTCATTCAATTTGTTGGAACGGCACTAATGTGCAGACCCTCAGCTCCTTTGCAAGAGTTGCTCCCGCAGGAAGATTCGACATTGCTTCGGTCCGATGCATCATTTCCCTGTGCGACGTTTCAGGGCCAAAAGAAGCGGCACTGCGAGAACGCAGACGCAGGCATAGAAGAGTCGGCTGCCAACAAACGGCCGCGGCTCCGCTGTGGCGCGCCGGAGCATGATCACCCTGTTGATTTCATCTTCCATGGCTCGTAACGATTCCCTCGTTGTCGCCGTCCCCAACAATATTCTCTTCGTCACAAGATCAATTTGTGTCTGAATTGAGTGAAGAGTCAGGTACGGTCCCTGATTGAAGGGCCAGCCGACACTATGGGGGAGCTCATCAATGAATACTCGGTTCTCGATGTTTGGAGTTTTCTTATGTCGGAGGAAATCCTCCGATTCGGCGACTGATCGGCGGGCAGGGATGTTTGCCCCGTCCTCATTCACCATACGTTGCGCCGGTTCGCTCGCAAGGAACTCGATGAATTCCCATGCGTCTTCCTTTTTTGTGCTGTGGGCCGACATCGCCATCATGTGGTTCACCATGGCACCTTTTCTGAATCTCCCCCTTGGCAATGGAGCCACGTCCAATGCTCCCCGGGGCATTGACTGTGCGTACCATGTGGCGGCCCATCGACCGTTTGCGACCATCGAGCATCTCCCTCCGGCAAACATATCATCCCAATTCACGCTTCGGGAGAGGACATTCCAGGTGACATGATATCGCTCCGACAGGTCAACGAGGAACTGGATCGCCTCCTCAGACTCCGGGGACGCGATCACGCATGAGTCGAGGCTCTCGTTGAGGATCCTTCCGCCGCTCTGATAGATGAGGGTGTGTACAATAATATCGAGATAGCATCCATATCGGAGAATCGTTCCGTCGGTTCCTCGCTTTGTGAGGAGCTGCGCCGCGTGCAAGAGGTCGTTCCATGTCCAGGTGCTGTCCGGATATGGCAGACCCTCGGCATCAAAATGATCTTTATTATAGTAGAGCACCAAAGTTGAAAAATTGTGTGGGACGCCATACAAAAGCCCCTTCACAGCGCTGTTCTCAACGAGCCTGGGGAAGAATATCCCGAGGTTGAAGCTCGTATCGCGTTCGACATAGGGAGCGAGGTTTTCCAGCAATCCTTTCTGTTCAAAAAACGCAAGCTCTTTTTGATCGATGTGGATGACGTCCGGGAAATCGCGTGCCGCAGCCTTCACGAGAAGTTGCTCGGCATATGAGCCTGACTCGAGATGTGACAGTTTCACCTTATTCACCGGGCGTCTCGTGGTATTGAAGTGATCGATGAGACGCTTAAAGCTCTCCACCTCTGTCGGCGTGCCCCACGTCGCAAACACCAGATGCCGGGACGTATCGCCCATGGTCAGATAGAAAAACAGCCCCGCAATCATGATGAATGCCGCGCCGATCAAAACGTATATACCTCTTGGCATGAATTCTCCCAATGAAGACACGTAAAAATCAAATCGTGTTACCCCTTCAGTCCTGTCATCACCACGCCGCGCGTAATGAAGCGCTGGAAGACCAGATACAACAGGATTGCCGGGATGATGCTGATCATGCTTCCGGCCATGAGCCGGCTGTACTGGAACAGGTACAGGTCGTTAAACAACGCAAGACCGACAGGCAGTGTGAGCAGGTCAGGATCGGTCAACACGATCGATGGCCAGAAAAAATCGTTCCACGATCCGATAAAGACAAACGTTGCCAGAGCCGCCAGTGCGGGGCCGGAGAGCGGGAGAATGATTCGCATGTAAACCCCAAAACTCCCCGCTCCGTCAATCCTCGCTGCATCTTCAAGGTCCTTTGGAATCGTCAAGAAAAACTGCCTCAGGAGAAACGTCCCATATGCGGAAAACAGACCGGGGAGAATGACCCCCTGATACGTATTCAACAAATGGTATTCCCGGAGCAGCAGATAAATCGGCACGGTAAGGACCGGTCCCGGGATCATCATCGTCGCAAGATAAAGGAAGAAGATCGTGTCGCGTCCCGGAAACTGGAGTCGGGCGAACGCGTACCCGCCAAGCGAGCAGGTGATGAGCTGACCTACCGTAATGCAAACGGTGACGAGGATACTATTGAGGAAGAATTGCCCGAAGGGGACGGCCTGCCATGTTTCACCATAGTTGTTCCAGTTTGGGGAAAGCCGTTCGACATCGCTTCTCCGTACTTCGCGGAGCTCGTTGTTCCCGACTACTCGCACGAGAAATGTATCGTCATGCTCTTCAACAATTCGTATCTCCTGCACCTGTCCATCAATTGAAATCGAATGAGTCCGCTCATAGGGTAGCCAACGTCCGTCGAAGACCATTCCCGGTTGCTTTACGGAAGTCGCGAAAGCCCAGACGAAGGGGACGATATACCACGCCGCAAACACGAGGAGGAGGAGATAGAAGAGCGCAGTGGTGATCGAGCGGGTTTTCATGAATAGTTCATCTCAGGCATATTCTGCACGAGTTCCAAGGAATCTCCAGTGCAGACCTGTCATAATGAAGATTAGGATGAACAGCATCCATGAAAGAGCTGAGGCATATCCCATACTGAACTCATGATATGCCTTCCCATACACTTCGAAGATCAGATTGTGCGCTGCGCCTGCGGTGCCGTGTGTCATCACATAGATTGGCGCAAACAATTGGAGTGCTCCAATACATCCGGTAATCGCAAGAAACACATGGGTTGGGGCCAGCAGAGGTACCGTGATACGCAGGAACTGTGTCCACCGTCCCGCACCATCGAGCATGGCGACCTCGTACAGCTGGTCCGGAATTCCCTGCAGGGCCGCATAGTAGATAATGGTACTGAACGCCGATCCCTGCCAGACGACCATCAGACTGATGCCCACCTTGATCCATGCGGGATCATAGAGCCATGATACTTTGCTCACACCCGCGAACCCCAGCAACTGATTCAGGAGTCCGTTCTCCGTATCAAGGATGTATGCCCATACGATTGTAATTGAAACGACCGAGAGGACAACCGGGATGAAGAACAGCACCTTGAAGAATAGTGTACCTTTCATATTCTCATTCAGGAGCCAGGCCGCGAATAACGCGACGGCCATCTGAACCGGTACGACAATCAGGAAAAACAGAGTATTCCCAAAGTAGCTCCAGAATCTGGCCCCGGGTTCGGTGAAAATCGTTTCGTAGTTGGCGGTGTCGACAAACACCGGACGCGCAAAAAGGTCCCAATTGAAGAAGCTGATGAGGAAAGAGAAGACGATAGGACCCAGTGCGAAGAGAAGGAAGCCGACGATATTCGGCAAAAGAAAGGCATAGCCAACAAGGGAATGACGGAATGATCGGGTGTTCATCGTTGTTGCACCCGTGCATTGGTAATCACATGGGAGGGTTCAGACGAAGGCTTTTCGGCGATTTGTTGTGACCCGGCGAGTGCGACAAGCCTCTCGAACAGCACATGAAAAGGACGCAGGTGACTGGTCATCCGAAAATATGGCCGCGCAACACGCACGTGAACAGATTGAGAATGGGAGATTGCAGCCATTCAAAGCCAGTGAAGTGGAGAACCAAGAGGCGCGCAAGTCAACGTGAGTGAAAATACCGATTGGAGTGAAGAATAGCAACACGGTCAAGAACGACATCGAGCAGGATGTTGAAAACCAGATTGCCACGTCCGAGTT
>Ga0247727_10010459_pt1 | contig 16445 bp, 13 predicted proteins | sample WisWelCaveWW1625_FD_202498 | JGI IMG/M metagenome (GOLD analysis project Ga0247727, IMG submission 202498) | Biofilm microbial communities from Wishing Well Cave, Virginia, United States - WW16-25 | ecosystem: Environmental > Aquatic > Deep subsurface > Groundwater > Cave microbial mat | place... | reverse complement strand
AGAGCGGCTGGTCGCCCTCCGGCTCTCCCCCCTGCGGCACGGTGGCCGAGGCCTCGACACCGGGGCAGCCGCAGAACTTCGCGGCGACGGGGAACGGTTCGCTGAGCCCACAGGACAGCCAGATCACACTCACCTGGGACGAGGTCAAGGCCAACAGCGACAGCGTCTCAGGCGATCCGGACACCGCTCTGGGACGCACCATCCTGCGCGACCCGACCGGCTACAAGCTATACCGCGACACGACGTCGGGCTTTGCGCCGAACGACGCCACCAACCTGATTGCAGCACCGCCGGCGCTCGACAACGGTGTCCTGACCTACACCGACACCGCGGTGGCGAACTGCCAGGACTATCACTACAAACTGGTAGCGGTCGACACCTGCGACGTCACCAGCGCCGCCGGCGCCCAGGCTGTCGGCCGGGCATGGACCAACGTGGCGCCGGCGCAACCGACCGGGCTCACCGGCTCGCGGACCTCCCCCACGAGCGTCTCGCTCTCCTGGAATCCCGTCACCACGAAGGTCGATGGGACCTCCGTGTTCGTCAACCTCTACAAGGTGTACCGGTACAAGACGAGTGCCTCGGCATCGCTCGAGAGCATGCCGACCGTCGCCTTCGAATCCCGGGGGGTCACCAGCGCGACCACGTTCAACGATTCGCTCGACACCCTGGACCAGCAGGATGTCGAAAAGGGCCAGTCGCTGTACTACGCGGTGACCGCGGCCGACCTGTGCGGCAACGAGGGTCCCAGGGCGGGCCCCGTCGAGGTCTCGTGCAGTTTCAACGGAAGCCTGGTCGTGTCCCCCGGCGACGGCGACGCGAACGGCGGAATGGTGCTCATCAATCTGAGCGTGATCGGGACAGACACCTACACGAGGGCCAGGGTGCGGATCCCCGACCCCGGAAACCCGGGAGCGTTCGTGTACGACGAGGCCTCCTATTCCTACCCCTTCAGCTTCCCCGCCTGGAACACGTCCGGCGTGGGCCCCGGCAGGTACAGAATCTTCTGGCAAGTCGAGAACGGCGCGGGATGCGTCCAGAGCCTGATGACCTCGTTCGAGGTCACCACGGCCCTGGCCTGTCAGATCTCCCCTTCGCAGCCGGACCTCTCGCCGGCCAACGGCAAGCCGACCGACCAGAACAGGAGGCTGTCCTGGGATGTGAATAACACCGCCGGGAAGGATCTGGAGATCACCCGGATCGGCGTCACCTGGACCTCGGTGCTCGGAACCCACAAGCTGCTCGCGATCGAGTGGCCCGAAGGCTCGATCGTGAGCGACTTCGGGGCTGGCGCGTCGAGCTCGATCGTGGGCGACTATTCCATCCTGCCCCTGCTCCTCGTGATCGGATCGGGGTCGAACTGCAGCGGGTCATCCTGCGTCAGGATGTCGATGGTCTGGGACACCCAGATCATCAACTCCGCGACTCTCGGGGAGCTCCTGACCATCACCTACACCTTCCGGGATTCGTCGGGATCCAGCGGAGCCTGTTCCTTCAGCGTCAAACCCGACCTCAGCTTCGAATAGGCGCGACCTCCATCCCTACGCCATGTGCCTGATCACTTCGTCCCCGAACTGGCTGCACCTGACCTCGCGCGCGCCCTCCATGAGGCGGGCGAAGTCGTAGGTGACGGTCCTGGCGGCGATGGCGCCGTCCATGCCGCGGATGACGAGATCGGCGGCCTCGGCCCAGCCCAGGTAGCGCAGCATCATCTCGCCGGAGAGGATGACGGAGCCGGGGTTGACCTTGTCCTGCCCGGCGTATTTCGGCGCGGTGCCGTGCGTCGCCTCGAACACCGCGTGGCCGGTCGTGAAGTTGATGTTGCCGCCGGGGGCGATGCCGATGCCGCCCACCTGTGCCGCCAGCGCGTCGGAGATGTAGTCGCCGTTCAGGTTGAGAGTCGCGATGACGTCGAACTCCTCGGGACGGGTCAGGATCTGCTGCAGGAAGATGTCGGCGATGGCGTCCTTCACCAGTACCTTGCCTGAGGCCAGAGCCGCCTGCTGCTCGGCGTTGGCCGCCGCCTCCCCCTTCGCCGCCTTGGTGCGCTCCCAGCGCTCCCAGGTGTACGTGGCGCCGGCGAAGTCCCGCTCCGCCAGCGCGTAGCCCCAGTTGCGGAAGGCGCCCTCGGTGAACTTCATGATGTTCCCCTTGTGCACGAAGGTGACGCTCTTGCGCTTGTGCCGGACCGCGTACTCGATGGCGGCGCGGATCAGCCGCTCGCTCCCCTCGCGCGACACCGGCTTCAGCCCGACGGCCGCCGTGGCCGGGAAGCGGACCTTCTTGTGGAGCGACGGGAAGCGCTCCTTCAGGAACGCCAGGACCTGCCGGACCTCGGCCGATCCTTCCGCGAACTCGATGCCGGCGTAGATGTCCTCGGTGTTCTCCCGGAAGATGACCATCTCCACCTTCTCGGGATGCTTCACCGGAGACGGCACGCCCCGGAACCAGCGCACCGGCCGCAGGCAGACGTAGAGGTCCAGGACCTGGCGCAGGGCCACGTTGAGCGATCGGATGCCGCCGCCGACCGGCGTCGTCAGCGGCCCCTTGATGCCGACGAGGTGCTTCCGGAAGGCGTCGACCGTCTCGTCCGGCAGCCAGTTGCCGGTCTGGTCGTGGGCCTTCTGCCCCGCCAGCACCTCCTGCCAGGCGATGGCGCGCCGGCCGCCGTACGCCCTGGCGACCGCCGCCTCGAGAACGCGCACCGCGGCCCGCCAGATGTCGGGGCCGGTGCCATCCCCCTCGATGAACGGGATGATGGGGCGATCGGGGACCTGCAGCTTCCCGTCACGCAATGTGATCGTCTCGCCTGCACGGTCGCTCATGAGGTCGTCTCCTCGCTTTGCTCCCGGCGGCGCGGGGACTGTCGCAGCCGGCGGGAGGATAGGTACGGATAGATGTCGAGCACCTCGCCGTTCCTGTGTTTCTCCTGCATCCGGTGCCAGAACGGCACGCTCAGCAGCTCGCCGTGCGTCGCCAGGAAGGTTTCGAGCAGCTTGTCCTTCAGGCCCAGGAAGGCCCGGAACTCCTCGGGGAAGATGTCGCGCTCGCCAACGTGAAACCAGGGCTCCGGGGCGCCCTCCTCGTGGTCGTCGCGTGCCTGCGGCAGCTCCCGGAACCGGCAATCGGTGAGCAGGCACAGCTCGTCGTAGTCGTAAAAGATGAGCCGCCCGTGGCGCGACACACCGAAGTTCTTCAGCAGCATGTCGCCCGGGAAGATGTCGGTCGCCGCCAGGTCGCGCAGCACCTGGCCGTAGTCGACGACCGCCTGGCGCGCCGCCTCGGGCGAGGCGGTCTTCAGGAACAGGTCGAGCGGGACCAGCCGCCTCTCCGTGTACAGGTGCCGGATGACGACGCGGTCCCCCTCCACCGCGACCGTCTCCGAGGCGAGCGTCGTGAGATCGTCCAGCAGGCGGTCGTCGAAGCGTCGGCGGTCGAACCTCATGTGCTCGAATTCCTGAGCGTCGACCAGCCGCCCCGCCCGGTCGTGCCGGAAGACCAGGCGGTACTTCTGCCGCACCTCCTCGTGCGTCACCATCTTCGGATAGTCGAAGCGGTCGCGGATCACCTTGAAGACGACGTCGAATCGGGGGAGCGTGAAGACGCACATGACCATGCCGCGCTGTCCGGGGGCCACCGCGAAACGATCGTCGGTCACCTCCAGGTGGTGCAGCAGCGATCGGTACAGCTCCGTCTTCCCGTGCTTGTCGCAGCCGAGGGCGCTGTACAGCTCGGAGACCGGCTTGCGCGGCATGATGGTCCGCAGGAACTCGACGAGATCGCGCGGCCGGTCGAGATCGACGAAGAAATACGTGCGGGCGAAGCTGAAGACGATGCTGACCTCGTCCTCGGTCATCAGCAGGGCATCGACCTCGATCCGGCCGGAGGGGTTCGCGAGGGCCAGCAGGAACGGCACCTCCCGGTCGGGCGTGCGGGCCTTGCCGACGATGTAGGCCCCCTTGTTGCGGAAGAAGACGGCGCGCGCCAGCTCGATGGCGGCGATCGGGCTCCCGCCCAGCTCGGCCTCGATCGCCCGCCGAAGGAGGCCGACATCGCGCTCCAGGTCGTCGTAGCCGGCGCCGAACTCGTAGTGGGTCAGGATGCGCCGCAGCAGCTCCTCGAGCGATCCGTCGCTCCTGAACGTCAGCGTGACGGCGTCCGGATCCTCCGGGGCCCGCCTCTCGGGCGTGGCGGCCACGAACTCCACCAGCGGATCGACGCCGACCGTGTGGAAAATGCGGCGCGTCACCGAGTTGAAAAACGTCTCGGCCAGGTCGGCGTCGGTGCCGCCCCGGATCCGCTCGCCGTAGGCGACCCGGAGCCGCGGCCAGGCGGCGCGCCGGTGCATCTGCTCGCCCAGGAGCGGGGCGAGCCGCTGCAGCGCCTCCCCGGCCGCTTCACCATAGAGATCGAGCCGGCGCACCGAGTCGCGCTGCCCCGCGTGCCAGTCGCGCTGCTCGAAGTTGCGGCGCGCGCGGCTCGTGATCTCGCGGAAGCGCTCGCGATACGATCGGAAGACGTCGTGGAAGATCGCGGCGCCCGTCTCGGAGACGCCTGCTTCCTCGCTGTCGGTCATCAAGTCCCGGAGTCCCGCAAGGCCCGCGACAGTGTACTACGCGCGCCGGTCCCCGGCCCGGTGCGGCGGGCCCGGAGGTCTCATCCCGGTGGTGGCAGATCCGGATATCATCGTGGGCAACGCCGGCATCAACGCCGCCGGCAGGCGCAAGCACCGGGAGGCGAGACGATGAGGGAGAAGGAACTGCAGACCGGCCGCGGGTTCCGGCTGACGATCGTGGAGCGCGTGGCGACGCTGACCCTCGACCTGCCGCCGCTCAACGTCCTGGACATCGCCGCCTGCCGTTCGCTCAACGAAACCCTGCACGGGTTGTCGGCCCTCGACGAAGTCGGGGTGCTGGTCGTGGCGGGCGCCGGCAAGGCGTTCAGCGCCGGCGTCGACGTCGGAGAGCATCGCGCCGAGAGCGCGGCCACGATGCTGCACGCCTTCCACGCCTTTTGCCGCACGCTCCTCGACTTCTCGCGTCCGACGTTGGCCCGCGTGCACGGAGCGGCGCTTGGAGGGGGGTGCGAGGTCGTGCTGTGCTGCGACGTGGCGGTGGCCGGCGCATCGGCGAGGCTCGGGCTGCCGGAGGTCACTCTCGGCGTCATCCCGCCGGTGGCGGCGGTGCTTCTGCCGCGCCTCGCCGGGCGGCGCGCCGCCGCCGAAGCGGTCCTCTGGGGCGAGGTCCTGCCTGCCGAGGCGGCTCTCCGCCTCGGCTTCGTGAGCGAGGTGGTTCCCGACGATCGGCTCGACGAGCGCGTCGCGCAGCGCGCCGCGAGCGTCACGCGGCTGTCGGCGGCGGCGATGCGCATCGCCCGCAAGGCGCTCCGCCGCGGAGCCGTGGGGCAGCCCGAGGAGGCCTTGAAGGACGTCGAGGAGATCTACCTCCAGGAGCTGATGCGCACGGAGGACGCGACCGAGGGACTGAAAGCGTTCCTCGAGAAGCGGCCGCCGTCCTGGAGGCACCGATGAAGGTGGGCTCCCTCTCCTACGGGTGCGGCTTCTTGACGATTTCGACGCTGCAGGGCGAGTGCGTCACCAGCGCGTGGCTGACGCTGCCGAGAAAGAAGCGCTCGAGCGCCGTGGCTCCGTGCGTGCCGACGACCACCAGGTCGGCGCCGAAGCCCCTGATCGCTTCCAGGAGGGTCCGGTTCACGGCACCGTCCCGGATCTCGCTGTCGACACGGAGATCGTCGCGGCCCTTGAACCGCTCCACGGCGCGCTGCAGCGCCTGCTGCATCGACTGCCGCTGCGACTCCCGGATCTTGTCCAGCACAGGCCCGTAGAGCTCGACGCCGATCTCCGGCGGCATCGGCGCCGTCGCCTCGAGCACGTTGACCAGGCGCACGGCCGTCCCGGGCGGCCAGGGGCGGCGCACCACCTCGTCAACGGCGTAATCGGCCGAAGGCGACCCGTCATAGGCGATCAGAATCTTCATGGGGCGATCCTCCCGTCGGTTGACAGGCTACACGCTCCCGGGTGGCGAGGGAAGTCGCGACGCCTGTGCAACTGCCTCGTGCGCAGACCCGGGAGCGGGCGGCGGGTCGTCCTGCCAGCGGCGGAGAACAGCGATCGTCCGCTCATCGAGCGCCTCGCCGCCGGCTCGGAACACCTCCTCGAGCCCGCTCCGGCCGCGGAACGCATTGCGGCTCAATCCGACCTTGGGCGCCACGATGGCGATCCTCCCGCGGTTCATGCGGAGGAACCGGCGGCGCACGGGCAGGAGGCGGTCCACGTGACGGCGCAGCGTGGGCAGCTGCACGCCGAGCGCATGGGTGGCCGAGAGGGGCGGCAGGAAGGCCCATTCCAACGGCAGCGAGCGCACCAGTCCCCCATCGCTGAGCAGGTGCGTTCGGTCGCCGTCCCCCACCCTGACCGGCGGGAAGACGAAGGGGATCGAGGCGCTGCCGCGGACCACGCGGCCGACCGACAGCGATCCCGTGAGCCGCGACCCGGTGCTGGCGAAGAACGCGCCCGGCCGGCGCCAGTCGAAGGCCAGCACCCCGAGCGCGCGCACCGATCCACGCAACGAGTCGAACGTCACTCCGTCGAGCTCCTGAAGCCGGGCCTCCAGCCGGCGGCAGTGCTCCCGCGCTTCGTGTCCCGGCACCGGCAGACGACGCAGGTGGAGGGCGAAGGCGGCGAGGCGGCCGAGCGTCGTCCTGGCGGCGTCCTCGACGAGGACCTCGAGCGGATCTCCCAGAGCCGCATAGTAGGAAGCCACGAGGGCTCCCGTGCTCGCTCCGATCAGCGCGTCGATCCGGAGCCCCGGTTCCAGGAGCCGGCTCAGGACCCCGAGGTGGGCGATGCCGCCGACACCGCCCGTGGACAGGACGACGGCCAGTTTCCCCGGGCGCTTCGCTCCGGGTGATGGGGACCTGGGGTCGGGCAGTTCAGACATCGGGGCGTCCCGGCGACAGCATAACAAGGGCGCCGCGCAAACGACTCCTCCTGTCTGCGGGCTCAGCGGCAGCCGGTCAGCGCAGGAGGAGAGTGGCGAAGGCCGATCCGGCCGCCAGGATCGCGGCCATGGGCAGTGTCGTCACCCACGCCGTCAGGATCCCGCCGATCGTCCTCCAGCGCGCCCCGCCGATGACGGCTCCCATCCCGAAGAGCGACCCGCAGGCGACGTGCGTCGTAGACACCGGAATGCCGAGCGGGGTGGCCAGGGTGACCAACGCCGCGGTCACGAGGTTCGCGGTGAACCCCTGGCCGTGGCTCATGGGAGTGATCCCGAAAGACATCGTGCGCGCGACGCGCCGGGCGGCGAGAAGGCCGCCGAGCGCCATGGCGAGGGCGGCCAGAGTCATGCCCCCGCTGACGCCGAGAGCCTTCGCCGCGACGAGAAGGGCCGCGATCTTCGGCGTGTCGTTCAGTCCGCGGGCGAAGGAGACCGCCCCGGCGCTGAAAACGTGCAGCCGGTCGAGAAGGGCCTGCGCGTCGAAGCCGAGCACCCGGCCCGCATAGCGGCGCTCGCAACGCTCGAGACTGTCAACTGAAACGGTCAGGCCGCTCGTGAGGAGCACCGAGGCGGTTCCGGGGACGGAGGTCGCCACCTGCTCCACGCCGCCGAGGCAGACGCACATCTCGTCCGTGATCCCCGCCCGCCGCCGCAGCCCGCTGAAGGCCAGATAGGCCGTGGCCGCCAGGACCATGGAGATGATCGGCGAGCACAGCAGAGGAAGCAGGAAGGTCGCGCCGAGCGTCCCGTAGGACACGTGCGCCGGCCCTGCCAGGACCATCCCCGCCCCCACGAGACCGCCGGTCAGAGCGTGGGTGGTCGAGATCGGGAACCCGAAGCGGGTGGCGAGGAGCACCGCGCCCGCGGCGCCGACGGCGACCGAAAGGATGAAGGCCGGGTCCGCCGCCACGCTGTCCGCCACCAGTCCCTTGCCGCCGAAGCGCCGCACCAGACCTCCCGCGAGGGGAATCGCCGCGATCGATCCGCAGAAGGTGGCCGCGGTGGCCCATGCGAGCGCGGGCCAGTAGGCGAGCGTGCCGCTACCGTGGAGCGTCGCGACCCCCTTGAAGTTGTCGTTGGCCCCGTTCGCCCAGGCGACCAGGAGAGCCGCGGCGAACCCGGCGGCCAGGATGCTCATCCGCGGTCCCCTTGGGCCGGCGGTGCGCCTCGTCCCGGCTCGAGCTCCACGCCCAGGCCCAGGGCGATAAGGAGCCCGCTCCGCTCGTAGAAACGAACTGTGGAGGTCGGGACGCCCGCCACACGGGCCAGTTGTCCGATAGTGTACCCGCGCTTCAGGGGACTGCTCCGATCCGTGGCCCTTCGTTCAGGGCCTGTTGCCGATCTCCCTCTTGAGGACTTCTTTCTGCCACGCGGTATCGATGGCCCCGGAATAGAACCGGTCGGGGTGCTCGATCGCCCAGATCTGCTTGCGGATGATCCAGTTGTCGGGATCGGCGGCGAGAGCCTGCCGGAGGCGCGCGGTGGCATCCTCTTTTCGGCCAGAACGGATCAGGGCGTTCGCCTCCGCGACGAGGGCGGCCGACGTGGCGTTGGCCGGCGCCGGCGCTGCGGCGGGGGGGAGCACCTCCGGCCGCGCCGCGGCGCGTGCGGCGACGACACCCGGCGAGGCCGGCGATTCCTCCAGAATCGTCTCGAGCTCCTTCAGGAACTCCGGTTCCGGTCCCCAACCCACGGCGCGGACTATGCCGACTTCGTCCACGAGAAACGTCGTCGGGATCTTCGTCATGCCGTAGATCGAGCCGAGGTGGTTCTCCTGGTCCACGAGGACCGGAAAGGTGACGCCGGCCTTGCGCACGTAGGGTATGGCCGCGTCGGCGCCCTGGACGTCCATGGCGACGCCGAGCAGCGTGAAGTTCTCATGCTGGTGTTTCTGGTGGAAGGCCTGCCACCCGGGCAGGTGCTCGCGACAGATTCACCACGACGCCCAGCAGTTCACGAGCACCCGCCTGCCTCGCAGGGACGACAATGTCATCCGGGAGCCGTCCGTGAGCGGCAGGGTGAAGTCGGGAGCCAGCGTCCCGAGGACGAGCCGGGTCGCCTGCTCGGCATGCTCCACGGGAGAGAACGGGGCGGGACTCAAACCCGCGTCGCGCCGCCGCGAGTCGAAGGCGAGCGAGCGCGATTCTGGGTTCCAGAACAGGTCGTAGCTGAGCGCGTCGGCCAGGGCCCGCGCCGACACGCAGACCACCCTGCCGTCCAGGACGGCGCGCTCCTCCTCGTCCATCGGGATCGGCACGCAGATCGTGTCCCTGCAGACGACGGCGAGCTTCGCGGCGGGGACATGCTTCACGGCGGCGCCGAAGGCGCTCTCCACGAGGGGTCCGGCGAGATACGGCCGTTCACGCTTCACGGTCAGGCCGCCGTTCGTCGGGATTTCGAAATCGTCGACGCGGAGGGTGTCGGCGTCGCGCGGCGAGGGCCCGCCGGCGCATCCCCCGAGGACGAGCAGACCGACCGCCAGATGTCGGACGGCCGAGCGGCGAGGGATGTTCACGCTCTCCATGGACGACCTCCTTGTTCAGCCCGGTGCTGATTCTAGCAGCGACCCTTTCGACCGGGCCAGGGGGGGCCCGGGACAGGAGGCGGGCAGAGGGGCGCCTTCCGACCTGGGGTAGAATCGCCGCCCGGAGAGGTACCGAAGTGGTCGCAACGGGCCCGCCTCGAAAGCGGGTTAGGGCGAAAGCCCTACGTGGGTTCGAATCCCACCCTCTCCGCCACCCCCCTCCTCACGACCCGCCGCCCACCACCAGCCGCTCCAGCTCGGCGTCGAACTCTCTGATGACGCGCTCCCAGGCGAAGCGCGACATTGCGTCGGCCAGCCGCCGCCTCAGGGTGTCGCCTTCGGCGCCGGCCCAGGTCTCCTTGCGCGACAGGACGGCGGCCAGCCGGTCCGGGAGATCGTCCGGCCCGTCGTACAGGCACGAGGCGTGGAGATCGGGCGGGATCAGCTCGGGATACGACAACCGGTCCGGCAGGAGCGGCCGGCAGCCGAGCCGGACGGCTTCCACGATCGACATGCCGAAATTCTCCTGCTCCGCCGTGCTGATCACGACCGCCCCCTGCCGCAGCCAGTCGAGGTAGCCCTCGCGCGACCCGACGAAGCCGTGCTGCACGATGCGCTCCCCGTAACGCTCGCGTGCCGCGAGGAACTCCTTCGGCACGACCTGGAAGTTCTCGCCGAGAAGCGCCAGGCGGAAGGCGACACCGCGCCGCTCGATGGCGTCGAGGGCGGCGAAGAAGTCCTGGGGCCGCTTGTCGAACTCCCAGCGGTGGTTCCAGATCACGAGGGGCGGAAGCGATGGGTCGAGCGGGAGCAGGCCGGGCGGACCGTCGGGGAGATCGACCCCGGGGTGGAGCACGCCGGCGCGGCCCCGGATCGACTCGATCACCCAGCGGGGATGGAACTCCGGCATCATCCCGATGAAGCCCGGCAGGGCGGAGAAGAACGCGTCGTACTGGAAGCGCGAGTTGAACAGCACGCGGCGCGCCGCGAGGATGGTGGTGATGTCGGTGAAGCCGAACTGATAGTCCATCGTCTCGCCCGGTGGCAGCGGGTAGGAGAGCTGATTCTCGTGGAAGTAGGCGAGGGCCGGCGGGCAGGCGCCGCCCCACAGCGACTTGAGATCCGAAAGGCTCATCAGATCGGTGACCACCAGGGCGTCGTACCGGGACGGCTCCCGCACCGAGCGGGCAAAATGGAGCGCCGCGCCGCGCATACGCCACTTCCAGAAACGCGCCGGCAATGTGTGAAGCTCGATCGTGTGCCGCGAGTGGCGCGCCCATCCCTCGGCGAAGGCGCGGTGCGATCCGCCGTGGAACGGGTCGAGGAACAGGACGCGCATCGGAGATCTCCCGGGGCGGGCCGCTCGCCGGCGCCTATACTAGCCTGCCGGGGGAACGACCATGCTGGCGCTCGGGCGCTTCAGCGCACTGTCATTCGACTGCTACGGCACCCTCATCGACTGGGAGACCGGCATCCTGGAAGCGCTGCGGCCGGTCCTGGCGCGGCACGGTGTTGCCTGCGACGACGACTGGCTCCTGGGGCTTTACTCGGCCGCCGAGGCCGAGGCCGAATCGGGGCCCTACAGGACGTATCGGGAGGTGCTGCGGGAGGTCATGAAGCGGATTGCGGTGGGGCTCACCTTTCGCCCGTCGCCCGTCGAGATCGACGCTCTCGCCTTGTCGCTTCCCGACTGGCCGCCGTTCCCCGACACCGTCCCGGCCCTGAGGGCGCTCTCGCCGCGCTTCCGTCTGGCGATTGCCTCGAACACCGACGACGACCTGTTCGCCGCCACGCGGCGCCGGCTCGGTGTGGAGTTCGACCTGGTGACCACGGCCGAGCAGGTGCGGAGCTACAAGCCCGCGCCGGCGCACTTCACGCGCACCCTCGAGGGCCTGGGCATCGGCCGCGGTGCCCTGCTGCACGTCGCCCAGAGCCTGTTCCACGACATCTCGCCGGCGAAGGCGCTCGGCCTCGCCACCGTCTGGGTGAACCGCCGCGTGGGCAGGAAGGGCCCGGGGGCCACGCCGCCCGCCGAAGCGCATCCCGACCTCGAAGTGCCGGACCTCGAATCGCTCGTCGATCGGATCGAGGGCGCCTGAGGCGCTCTCATCCCCCCTGGGGGATCGTCCGGGCGGTCTCCCCGACCATCGTCAGAGGCTCCCCTTCGCCCACGGGCGGCGTGACGACGACGTAGAGGATCTCGCCTGCGAACGGCGCTCGGACCTCGTGCAGCAGCCGCCCGAACGGATCGGCCAGCCGTCCGAGAAGCGCCCCGCCGGCGACCGTCTGCCCCTTCTCGACCGCGGGCCTCCAGACGCCGGCCGCCGGAGCCCGCACCACCTCGGATCGCACGATCCACACCGGCTTCTCGACCCGCACCGACGGCGCATCCATGATCCCCAGATGACCGATCATCCCGAGAGCGCCGGCCTCGTGGGCCGCCACCGAGGCTTCGTCGGTGAGCCCCGCCCCACCCGACTCGGTGGTGATCGCCGGCTTCCCGCGCAGGATCGCGGTGGTGGCCGTGTACATGCTGCGCGCCGGATCCTTCGGACGATCGCGATCGATGACGATGTGATCGAGACCATACGCCAGCGCCATCTCCCGGCCGGCTTCGTCCAGGGACCGGTCGCCGGTCACCGTCCAGTAGGAGTACGGGCGGAGCGATTCGTTGCCGTCACCGCAGTGCATGTCGACCAGGTGCGTGGCGCGGTCAATCACCTCTCTCGTCAGGGCCGCGGCGATCCTGTCGCTCTGCGTGCCCTCCGGGTTCCCGGGATACACGCGGTTGAGGTTCTTCCCGTCCGGACCGTAGTAGACGCGCCGGCCCCAGAACGCCGGCGGGTTGGCCATGTGGACGAGGATGACCGCGCCGCTCATGCGCTTGGGGTCGAGCCGCGGCAGCAGCCGTTGCAGGGCGAGGATCGACGTGTATTCGGAGCCATGCGTGCCCGCCACGAGCGCCAGGACCGGGCCCGGACTCACGCCGCGCGCCACGCTCACCGGAATGCGCGTCCCGGGGTCCGCGGCGTCGCGACCTTCGGGGACCTCGATCCAGCCGGAGACCAGCTCCCCGGGACCTGCCGAGGCCGTTCCGACCTCGAGCAACGCCGGCGCGCCGGGTGGATCCACGGCCGGCCGCACTGGAGCGGCCGGCGGCTCGCCTACGGTGAGAAGCGACATCAGGAATGCGACCATCATGAACGGCATCATCATTGCTCCTCTCCCGAATCGGGGGCGATTCTATCCGCCCACCTGCGGGATGTCGAAGCGGGCCTGGCGGTGGGATGTATTAGGCGGCCTTGGGATGCGCCAGCAGCGCCTCGAACTTGGCTTTGTCGGTGGCGCGCGCGTGCGCGTCCTGGGGCGAGATCTTCCCGCTGCCGGCGAGGGCCAGGAGGGCCTCGTCCATCGCCTGCATGCCGGCCGCCTTCCCCGCCTGGATGATCGAGTAGATCATCGGCGTGTTCCCTTCGCGGATGACGTTCGGGAGACCCGGGGTGCGCAGGAGCAGCTCGATCGCCGCGTGGCGCCCCTGGCCGGCCGCCGCCGGGATCAGCAGCTGCGACAGGATCGCGCCCATCGATTCCGACAGGGTCGTGCGCACCTGGTCCTGCTGATCGGCCGGGAAGGCGTCGATGATCCGGTCGATGGTCTTGGCGGCGTTGTTGGTGTGCAACGTGGCGAACACGAGGGCTCCCATTTCGGCCGCCGTGATCGCGAGGGAGATGGTCTCCAGGTCGCGCATCTCGCCGACCAGGATGACGTCGGCGTCCTCGCGCACCGCGGCGCGCAGGGCCGGAGAGAAGCCTTCCGTGTGCGTTCCGACCTCGCGGTGCGACACGACCGACTTCTTGTTCTGGTGCACGAACTCGACGGGGTCCTCGATGGTGACGATGTGCCGGGCGTCAGTGGCGTTGATGCGGTCGATGATCGACGCGAGCGTGGTCGATTTCCCGGAGCCGGTCGGCCCTGTGACCAGCACCAGTCCTTGCCGCATTTGCGCCAGCTTTTGGACCGCGGGTGGCAGCTTGAGATCCTCGAGGGGGATGATCTTCTCCGGGATCATGCGCAGCACCGCCCCCGGGCCGTTCTCCTGGTAGAGATAGTTGGCGCGGAAGCGCGCCACACCCTCGAGGCTGTAGGCAAAATCAAGGTCGCGCGTGCGCTGGAACTCCTCCCATTGTCTGGGACTGACGATACCGCCCAGGAGCTTCAGGACGGCGTCGGCGTCCAGCGCCGGCCGGTCTTCGACCGCCTCGAGCGACCCGTGCCGCCGGATCCGCGGCTCGAGCCCTGTCGCCAGGTGCAGGTCGGAGCCGCCCTTCTCCTTGAGGTAGCGCAGCAGCCGATCGATGTCAGCCATCAGGCCGCCATTCGCTTCGGGTCCTCGGCGTGACGCAGCGCTTCGTCCTTGCTGATCACACCCGACTTCACGAGGCCCGCGAGGGAGCTCTCCATCAGGCACATGCCGTGCGGCGCGCCCGTTTGCAAGACCGACAGGATCTGGAATGTCTTCCCCTCGCGGATCAGGTTCCCGACGGCGCGGTTGCACATCAGGATTTCGAGCGCCGCTGCCCGCCCTTTGCGATCGGCCCTCGGCAGCAGCCGCTGCGACACGATCGCCTTGAGCGACTCGGAGATCATGATGCGGATCTGCGCCTGCTGGCTGGGCGGGAAGACACCGAGGACGCGGTTGATCGTCCGGATGGCGTTGTTCGTGTGGAGTGTGCCGAGGACAAGGTGCCCGGTCTCGGCCGCCGTCAGGGCGAGCGCGATGGTCTCCCGGTCGCGCAGCTCCCCGATGACGATGACGTCCGGATCCTCCCGGAGAGCCGCCCGCAGCGCGCGGGCGAACGACTCGGTGTGCCGGCTCACCTGCCGCTGGTTCACGATGCAGCGGTTCGACGGGTGCAGGTGCTCGATCGGATCCTCGATGGTCAGGATGTGATCGCGCCGCTCCTCGTTCAGGATGTTGACGAGCGCCGCCATGGTGCTCGACTTGCCGCAGCCGGCCGGGCCGGTCAGGAGCACCAGCCCCTGATGGAAGTTGACGACCTTCGCCAGGGAGTTCGGCAGCCCGAGGTCTTCCAGTTTCGGCGGCGCCGGCGGAATCACGCGGAACACCCCGTCCACGCCCCGCAGCTGCCGGTAAACGTTGGCCCGGAACCGCCCGATCCCGAGAAGGGAGTAGGCGAAGTCAATCTCCCCGTTTTTCTCGAACAGGTCCTTCTGCTCGGGTGTCATGCACTCCGTGATCATCGTCTCGGCCTCGGCGGCCGCGAGGGGCGCATCGCCCTCGTCGACGAACGCGCCATGGACGCGCAACTTGATCGGCGCGCCGCTGTGCAGGTGCAGGTCGCTCGCCTTCGCCTGCACGGCGCGGCCCAGGAGGGCGTCGAGCCGGCCCGAGGTCCTCGCCATAGCGGGCCTCGCCGGGGCGTGCTCCGCTGCGACCGGTCTCCCCGCGGCAGGCTTCCCCGCCGGCGGTTTCGCCACCACGGACCCTGCCGGAGCGGCACCGGGCGGGGCCGCGCCTGCCCTGGGCGCGGGTGCAGCTTTTGGACCCGCAGCCGGCGTTCCCGTGCCGTTCTGTTGACGCCGGGCAAGGTACTCCTTCTGGTACTGGATCATCTTCTCGAGCTGCTCCCTGGTGATCCAGCCCTTTTGCTCCAGGATGGTGCCGATCGGCGCTCCGCCGTCAGGCCCCTGCATGCGGGTCGCCTCGGCGAGCTGGTCCATCGTGATCATCTTGAGGTGCACGGCGATGCGGCCCAGCAGGTGCTCCTGGCTCGAATCGCTCATTCGAGGCAATTTAGGCGTGGGCCCCGGCCGGGGCAAGCCGCCTACTTCAAATACTTGCCGTACCAGTCGAGGTAGCGCTGCAAGCGGTCCTTCACGTACGAGGGGATCGAGATCCCGTGGTACTCGCCCGGATAGATGACGAGCTGGGTGTCGCGGCCGAGGCTCCGGAGCGCCTGGTACATCTGCTCGGAGTTCAGGAGCGGCACGTTGAAGTCGCGCTCGCCGCACAGGAACAGCGTCGGCGTGACGATTCGATCGGCGTGCAGGAAGGGCGACGACAGGTGGATCCAGAGGTCGGTGTTCCGCCAGGGCTCCCCCAGCTCGTTCTCGTACTCGCGGATGTACTGATCGGTGCCGTACCCGGCCAGGATGTTGGCGCTCCCCGCGCCGCTTGTCGCCGCCTTGAAGCGCTGGTCCTGCGCGATGACGTAGTTCGTCAGGATGCCGCCGTAGCTCCAGCCGCCGACGCCGAGGCGCGCCGGGTCGGCGATTCCCAGGCCCACGACGTGATCGACCGCGGCCAGCACGTCCTCCGCGTCCTTGTTCCCCCAGTCGGCGTAGATCGCCCGTGCGAACTCCTCGCCGCGGCCTGAGCTGCCCCGGGGGTTGGCGGCGATGACGGCGTACCCCCTCGAGGCGAAGAGCTGCCAGTCGGACCTGAACTCGTTCTGAAACTGGAGGACCGGCCCGCCGTGGATGCGCAGGATCGCCGGGTACCTCTTTCCTTCCTGATAATCGGGCGGCTTGACGACGAACCCGTGGATCTCGGCCCCGTCCTTGCTCTTGAACGCGATTTCCTCGGTGGCGCCAAGCCGCAGCGAGGCGATCAGGGCGTCGTTCTGCTTCGAGAGCGGCCGCAAGGCGCCGCGCTCGAGCGCGAACACTTCCGGCGGCTCGTTCGGGGTCGTGGCCAGGACCGCCACCTTGTCCCCCGGGCCGACAGCGAAGTCCGTGACCACGCGCCGGCCCGTGAGCAACCGCTCCGGCCTGCCGCCGGCGACGGCTACGCGCGCCAGGTGCACGCTGCCGTCGTCCTCGAGCAGGAAAAAGAGGGCCCCGCCGGCGGCGGTGAAGCGGGGCGACATCATGCTGCGATC
>Ga0247727_10010458_pt1 | contig 16446 bp, 13 predicted proteins | sample WisWelCaveWW1625_FD_202498 | JGI IMG/M metagenome (GOLD analysis project Ga0247727, IMG submission 202498) | Biofilm microbial communities from Wishing Well Cave, Virginia, United States - WW16-25 | ecosystem: Environmental > Aquatic > Deep subsurface > Groundwater > Cave microbial mat | place... | reverse complement strand
GCGGAAACCTCGCGATTCCACAACCGGCTCTATCGAGCGGAAATCTCGCGCACTCCGGCGGGAAGCCCGATTCTCAAGCTGGTGCCGAACAACCCGAGCGGCCCGTTCGGCAGGCCCCGCAGGATCGGGGCACTGCGCCAACCCCTTGACAGCTCAGACCAGGGAACGATAGATCGGTGCTCGGCCGGTTGGGACTTAAGAACCGTGGAGTAGAGGTTTCTCGTGTTCGGCTGGGGGCAGGAAGGCCAATCACGCCGCCAGCGATCGAGCGCGTCATCGCTCGATGGTGTTCTACTGCATGAACGGTCGCGAAGTAGCTCCGTCTTGAAGAGCCACGCAGGCCAAGTCATCAACCGTGGAAGACAGAAGGAGTTTGTCATGAACGCGTTCCCGGTCCGCAGCTCGTTCTCCTGGATGGCCGCGTCGACGATTGCCGCCACGCTGCTCTTCATGTCCCGTGCCCATCCTCAGTGCCAGCCCACTAATGTTCCGTCGTTCACCAAGTCGACTTTTACGGAACCGACGCCCGAAGCCATGGCAAGGTTTGGTTACGCCCTCGCGGTCGGAAACGTGGATGGGACCAGCGGTGACGAGATCGTCGTCGGCATCCCCAACGCAACGACACTGGATGGCAGGGTCAACCGCGGCCAGGTGGTGGTCCTTGCGATGGATTACACTCTGAAGTACACCATCGATCCGCCGGGAGGCGCCGGCGACCCCGGCAACGGTGCGATGTTCGGCGCCGTGCTCCACGTCGCTGATCTCAACTCCTCGTCACCGGCAGAGATTTCCGTCGGTGCACCTTTCGCAGACACTTCGACCGCCTCCGATGCCGGCAGCGTGTACGTGTACAAGTGGAACGTTACGATGATCGACCTGCACGCTACTCTCACGCATCTCAATCCAAGCGCGGCTGATGAGTTTGGAGACGCGATCACGTCTGGGGCATTCAAGAACACCGGTTCACAACTCGAGCTCTTCATCGGCGTACCCTATGACGATTTCAGCGGACTCTCCAACGCGGGATCTGTCACTGTGGCCGTGGATGTGATGGGGAGCGCCAATCCCGTAAGAGAGGAGATACTTGCGGGCACACCTCGTTCTCCGGACTACTTCGGCCAGGGGTTGGCGGTCGGAAGCTTCGGCATCCTCAACGAACCGGCGCCGCATCTAGCGGTGGGGGCGTATTACTCCAACCTGGGCACGGGCGCCTTCGCGCTGGGAAAGTTCGAGGTCAAGCGCTGGGATGGCTCCGTTTGGAAGCACCTGGCGGAGCAGGATGAGCCGGTGAGCCAGAAGGAAGGTTACACGTACTTTGGCTATGCGCTTGCGGCGGGCGATTTCGACGGCGACGGCATCGACGACCTCGGGGTGGGTGCGCCGCACGTCGGCGTATGTCCATTCCACCCGTCGGGCTGCGACCCGGGCGTCTTCTACGTCTTTCGCGGGGGCAGCACTTTCCCGGACGTCGGCCAGTTGAAGACCTTCGTCTCGCCCGAGCCGGTCAATCCCGACTCCCCGGGCGATCGGCTGGGTTGGTCGATCACCACCGCGGACGTGAACGGCGATGGAAAAAAGGACTTCGTCGTCGGCTCGCCTTTTCACTACGTCAACAGCAGCGGCGGGCAGAAGATCATCGAGGCGGGCCGGGCTTTCATCGTGTTCGGCAAGGTCTGGAATTGCGGCAATACCATCCTGTCGCTCCAGGAGGACTCCCCGGCTGCGGACTTCTACTTCGGCTGGAGTACCGCCCGCGCTGCCGGGACCTACGACGACGTGTTCGCCGGCACGCCTGAGGCGGATCTCTCGCTGCTGTTGTTGGCGGCGGGCCGGGCTGTCAAGGTTGATTTCCAGTGAGAGGAGGAAAGCCATGGTCCATCGACTCCTGCTCGCCGGGCGATTTGCGCTCGGTGCTGCGTCGTTCCTCGCCGTCGCCTTCGGCGCCTCCATAGCCGAAGGCCAGGGCTGGCCCCCCTCCGGCCATCACGGTTACGAGTTCACCGCGATCCGCGAGCTCGTGTCTTTTGACCCCAATCTGAGCACCCCCCTCCGGTTGAGTGCCTGCGCCTCCGGGCAGGGGAGCGTTCTTGTGCTGATCGACATTCAGTACGCCGGGAAGAACGAGTTCGAGCCTCTGTACGTCGTTTCCCTTGACGGCGGTCTCAACTTCTCGGGCTTGAATCATCTCTGGGTCAACAAATCGAGCCCGCTTTCTACACAGCCTCACGCATACGCCGATCAATTCTCGAACCTGTACGTCGCCTTCGAGGATCGTCTGGACGTGACCCGGACAGGCCTGCTCCTGTCGTGGTCGCGGGATGGGGGCCGCAGCTTCTCCGACCCCACGCCGGTTGAGCTCGAACCCAACTGGTCAGGCCTGGGTCCGCGCGTCGCCGTCGACGACAAGGGTGTTGTCCACATCACCTATCGTCGACGCCAACTCTCGCCTCTTCGCTTCCAGGCGATCTACCGCCATTCCTTGGTTCCCGCAGACACGAAAAGAGGATTCCGGTGGTTTCCGGGTTTCAATGGAAGCAGGGCCCCCGCCTGGCCTCTCCATTTCTCCGACCGTGTCCTCGTCTCGCGCGCCAGGTTCGACGGGGACTCGGGCGACATCGCCGTCGACCCCTCGGGTCGGGTCTTTGCTACCTACGTCGACCTTCAGTCGGCCCCCGCGGTCTGGCTTGCCCGGTATGACGGAGATCGATTCAGGGATCGGGTGGCGGTGGCTCCCGCGCTTCCGTACTCGCTGGAGAGCTATCTCATGCGCGCGAGGACGGGGGCGCTCTTTCTTGCGATCACGGGTAACGACCCGATCACCGGCAGGTCAGATCTCTTCTTCGTCACGTCAGCAGATGAGGGAAAGACGTTTTCTCCCCCGTTCAATCTGACGAACAACTTCTTCGCTGACGGACCACCCACGGGCCAGAGGATGATCGCCCTGGACGCATCGGACAACATCCTGATCACCTACCACTATGGTGAGGGGACAGGCTGGTCGGACTTCGCAATCTACCGGTCTGAAGATGGGGGACAGCACTTCACTGCCCGCGCGCGGGTGCCTCCCGGGCTGCCCAAGAGCGAGAAGTACGTCATCACCTACGCCCTTGCCCCCGACGGAACGCTGCACCTGTTCTGGACCGATCCATCCGTGCAGAAGCTCGGAGAACGCGCGATCTGGTACAGCCGCGGAGAAAGACGGTGAGGAGGACGATCCCCGATCTGAGAAACGAAAGTGAAAGACCATCCAGGAGATCGAGAAGTCAGCGCCGTTTCTGGCAGCGTCCACGATGTCGCATCCCGGGCTTTCGTCGTGCGAGAGGGCATCCCGGCGCTGGCAGGGATGGCGGTGGTTGTGGTGCTGGTGCTCTGGAAGGGCCTCAGCTCCGCGGGTCTCGATGAGAGTGCGGGAGAGGACTGTCCATCATCAGTTTGCCCCGTCTCTCCGTCCGAGTTTGATCGAGCGCAGATCTGGCCATCGACCGTTCAAGGCAACCGAGTTCTCGTTCATCGAGTGGAGGACCCGCAAGTCGAGGCGTTCGGGGAGCAGGCCTCGCGAGTGGTCCGGATGAATCCTCGCGAAGCGGATCTGGAAGGTTTGCTGGCCAGCGATGCCGACCTGACCGAGAACCTTCCCGACAAGCTCCACGCACTCCTTGCTGGTCTTGCTGCCGGCCTTTCTTCGAGCGAGCTGGCAGCGGGCACCTTTCGCCGCACTTTCTTGAGCATGGATGGACAGAAGTGGGGAGATCTGTGGGTCGCTCAACTCGAGCGCAGCCTCGGCATTCAGCTCGATCTCTGCGAGCAGGACGGCTCGATCGCGCACCTTGGGCTGCGCTTCGATCGTCGGAGAGACAGAGCTGCCCGTGGATGGTGGAGCCGCGGCGGCACCGAGGAGCGGGCGATTCGCTTTCACTGGAACGGCGAAGAAATCAGGCTCGAGCGAGCACCGCGGGAAGGAGATTCGCGACCGGAGCGTCGCGAGCTGGTCTTGCCCGCGCTCAAGGCATGGGATCGCCTGCGATCTCAGGTTCTGGACGAACTTGGAGGGGGCCCGCCGAAAGAGCCGTGATGGATAGAAACTTGGTGGAGGTTAGCAACTGGGAGGACGTCGAGGTAAGCCGTGACCATCTCGGCGACTTCACGAGTGAGGACACTATTTCGGGCTGGAGCACCCGGGCCACGACGGGCCCCCGCGCCGTCGGCCGCATCACCGTTGCGACGACGATCGCAACCATGATTGAAACTGAATGATCTGGACGGTTTACTTCCTCGTCTCGTCAACCCGGACCTACGTCGGCATCACGACCGACCTCCGACGGCGACTCGAGCAGCACAACGGCAAGCGGCGAGGCGGTGCGAGTTCGACGCGAGCAGGGAGGCCGTGGCGCGTCGCAGGGCGATGGGGACCATTCGCTTCACGCGGCGAGGCACTTTGCATCGAGCATCGGATCAAGCGCCTGCGCGGTCGGCGGAGGATCCGCTGGCGATTGCCTGCAGAACGAGCTCGCGTCCTCAAGTAGGTCGCCGCGGTGGACCCTTGGCCTGCTTCGCCATCGTCCCTCCGAGCAGCGACCACGCCGCCAACACGGCCGCCACAGCCGCCTCCGCGCGGGGCATCGGTGCGGTCAGCGCTTCTCGTAACAGCCGCGACGAGCGCCTTGACCGTCCCCTGACGCGCCCCGACTGACTCGGCCCTCTTCGCCGAGACCCCATGCTCAACTCCGACGTCGAGGTACTCCGCCTCGCGCTCCTCATCTCCGTGCGGCAAATCTGTCCCAGTCAGTACCACCGTACGTCATTCGCCGGAAGCCTGTCGCCTCGGATTGTCGACGAGGCCGGAGTGGACCTTTCCGTTTTTCTGATCGAGGACACGATGAGCAGCCGAACCTGCCGCCTTCTAGAGAAGGTCACCAAGTCGCGAATCTGCAGGCCCCGCCGAGACCGGCTGGGATCGTTCGATGAGATCGTCCTGGACTATGTCACACGGTTCCGGCGAAGCGCTCACTCCGAGATGCAGTTCTACGCCCGACAGCGAAGTCTCAAGGATGTGATCTGGGTCGCGACCCTCGCGATCACTCCAGATGGCAAGAAGCACCCTCACCAATACCGGATTCCCGGTTCTGTGCTTGAGCAGGCCAGGCAGCGTCTTCTTTGCGCGAACCTGCAAAAGTGTGCCACCTTCGAGGATCTCCACCTGGCGATCGAGGCGGCCATCAAGAAGATTCATGGGATCGGTGATCTCGTCGTCTACGACACCTCCAAGCGGATAGGCGCCTTCCTCCGCCTCGAGCCCGAACGCATCTACCTGCACGCCGGCACTCGAACTGGTGCCAGGCACCTCGGCCTTGACACCCGTCGAAAGATGATCTCGAGGAGCGAACAGCTCGACTTACCGGCCAGGCTTCCTGCTGACGGAATACTTGAGAGCGCGTATCGGCGCTCGCTTCTTGATCATGGTCCACGCAGCCAGCACGGCGGCCCCTGCCGCCTCCTCGCGCGCCAGCCCGCCGCGTAGGGCCTCGACAACGAGCCGCTCGGCCAGCCGCCGCACCAATCGCCCGCCGCCGCGAGCCGCTTCAGATCTGGCTGTCGCTGCGCCATGCTCCACGCCGGCATCGAAGTAGGCAGCCTCTCGGAGCGCGCGCATTCGGTCGGCGGCTTCCTCGTACCTGAACCAGAGCTTGCGCTGCCGCTTGCCCAGGGCCTTGACGATTGCTGTCGACGTGTCGGAGACGATCCGCTGCAGGTCTCGGCGGCCGACGCGGATTCGCACCTGTTGATCGACGGCGTGCTCGTAGCTGGGGTCTTCCTCGAGCGAGCGGTAGGTCAGTCGCGGCTTCATCGGACCGCTCCGCGCTGCTTGTCGGCGTAGCGTACGCCTGCGACGAAGACCTCGACGTAGAGGTCCATCGCGGCGAAAGCGTCGAGCATCGAGTTCGGCGTCAGGCGGTCGCGCGCGCGGATCTCGGCTTCGGCGCTGACAGGGTCGTCTCCTGGTTCCTTGCGGTCGCGTTCCGGTTCGTGTGCGTTCGGCATCGTCGTCTCCTCCGCGCGCGAGATTGCGCGTGGACGACATGAACGCGTAACGGCGGTGGAGGGGCAAGTTCTGCTTGGCGAGCGCCTGCCGCGGATTCGTGCCCTTGGGCAACAGGAACGCCGATGTGGCCTTGGGTGCCGGACTCGACGTACGACGCGCCACGAGGCCAAATCCGGCGCTCACGCGGGCTCCTCAGCGATGCGCAAGCCGTCGCGATCTTGGCGACGCTGCGACCTGCTCTCTCGCTGTCAACCAGCCGGACAAGAGAGTTCGCATTCGGGGGGTCTTTGGTCGGTCGAGTAAACCAAAACAGTGCGAACGGCCGACTTGTAAACCACTTTCCGCTCTCTCTCTTTCGGCAGAGAGTTCGAGAGCATTTCGGCTCTCTCGTTCGCATCGAGGGAACGGGTACCCCAAAGAATCGGGTGCGAACAGAGAGCATGCCGCGAATTCGACGACTGCCGCAACTCGCGCGACGTTGCGCACTTCGACGCGCCTCGCGGATCAGGCAGAGACGCGGAGCTGTTCACCGTTTCGCGCGAGATCTCGACTGGTTGACAGGACGGTGGCTCCCCAAAGACCACGCAAATGCGAACTGCTCTCTGTTCGAGTCCTGATCGGACCCCAAAGAAACGGAAATGCGAACAGAGAGAAATTGTGCGGATGGCGCACCCGAGACCGAGGACCCGCGACAGTGGGGCGATCAACCGCGCAAGACTCGGCGGTCTGTTGAGCTTCTACTGCCGCCGAGCTGCTTGACCACGGCCGATCGAGCAAGCGACTGATCGCCACCCGCTGTCCTCCGCTTCAAACCCCATCCGAAATGCGGGCCAAAACTCCACTCACTTCATCGCTTCTCGCTCTTCCACTCTGTTGTCGGCCCAGATTTCACGTGCCCGCTTCCCCATTTCGGCCATGAATTCCGCAAAGAAACGCGAAACGAACGCGGCTCTACGGCTGCACCTCACGGGATACACCCAACCAGCTTACCTTCTCTTAGCGACATACCTCTGCAACTCACGATTCCACACAATCCTCGTCCTGCTCGAGATTTCCAATGCACATCGCCAAGCCGCCTCCCACGGCCATTCGCCTTCTAGAGTATCCTCTTGCAGCATGGTAACCAACTCCTCATCTATGGCCCCCTCCAAAGCTCGAATTCCCTGCCAGATTACTTGTCTTCTAAATTCTCTGAAAACATCACCCGTTAGCCGACGAACCCATTCTTCATCGCCATGGGTCTCCAGCAGCCAGGATTCGATTACACGGATAGGATTCTCAGGAGGATTGAGAGAATGTCTGAGTCTGGCCGCGTTCCTGGACCATTCAACATACTCCTCGGCACGACGGATTGCCAATGTATGGCCAACAGCCACCTCAGCAAACACGAGATCAGGAACGACCACAGGAATATCCTGAACTACAAAAACAGGAAAAGTCTTTGACAGAACTCGCAAGTGCTCCGCCTCTTCCTCCAGTCCTTTCCAAGGAAAAGGAGGAGGTCGAGAGGTCGGCTCGAAGGACGTCAAAATCGTTGCATAAAATGGCGTTCTATAATACCGACCAGGAGGATCGACCAGAGCGCCGACTACAAGCTGCGCCTCTCTCTTGTCGTCGTGCAAGGTAACTACTTCGCGGATCACCTCACTCAATTCGCCCCGGCCACACTGAATAATACGATTCGCGGCGCGTATGACCGCACTCGGGTTGGACGCCAGCTGTATGCCCTGGTGCACTGCTGCTCCCGTCCCTCGCGTCGGCCAAGTCACTTCATCCGGAATCTCAAGAGTAACAGAGAGGGAAGGACGCCAGCACGCGATCGAAAGCAAGAAGGCCGATAAAATTGCCGGCTTTCTGTAGAGTTCCATGTTCATGACTAACCAACCTCCGGAACGCACGCGGTGCACAACAGCCAGAAGTACACACGGAACGTTTCGTTGTCCCCGGAGAATTCGAGCATGTCAACCCAGAGCATTCCGCAACCGTGACCAGGCATTCCTGCATTCCACGTCATATTTGTGAATGGCTCCCTGTTCCCCGCCTTCAACTCCAGAATCCATTCATGCGTATTTCCAAGATCGTCTTCTTCCAACGGATCAGTTGGAACTCCATTTCGTATGTCGTCGAGTCCTTGATACAGCGTCCACTTCCCGTCGCAGCCGGGAGTAAGAAAAAACTCAATTGAGCAACCACCATAGGCGTCACAGCCGCGCGCACATCTGTCTCCCGTTTTGTCACTTGGAATGCAGGCGCCAGGCGAGCCCGATCCCGGTGTACTTCCAGCTTTTGTTGCTTTGGCACACTTGCCGCTTCCGCTTATCCAAGTAAAGCCAATAGGCTGACAGCCATAGCACGCGCGAGGCCTTTTTCTGTTTTCATCGACGTATGCTCCGAGGCTGTCTACTTTTGTTATTGGCATAGATCGCGCATACTCGTATGCTCCTGGCCCGTCTTTCGGATGGAATGGGTCGCGTTGAGCCCATCGTCCCAAAAGCGCGTGTGAAACACGGTGCCGCACGTGATAGATGATTCCGGAGAGTTTGCCGTCGAGGTCGTAGCCGGCAGACCCGAACTGGTTTCCGACATCCGTCAGGTCTTCCCAACCCATCGTCTTCGTGTTGTTCTGCGCGCTGGTCTTGTCCGTGGAATCGACATCCCCGTCGAGGTCGAGGTCCCCCAGCACGTTGTAGCTAGACGTATCGATCCAGGTCTGAATCTGGGTCGCATCGCCAGCGTCGCAGTCACCGTCGGAGTTCGTATCCCCAGCGGGAAGGCCGAACGGAATCCCGTACGCGGTGTACTTCGCCCACTCGACCATTGCCCCTACATCAGTGACGATCGAGGAGACATCGCCCCGCCAGTTCTGGCAGTAGTAGCGGATCTCCTCCAAGGTCCCGTCGGAAGCGCTGGTCCAGGCAGTGTTGGCGTCCTTGTAGCGGCAGATGACGGAGTTGATGTATGAGCTCCCGCCGTGACCGCTCAAGCCCGCCTGGTGCAGCACGAAGTCTTCCTTGGCGCTCGTGTCGCTCGAGCGGAAGGTGGAAAGCGGCCGCCAGCGCTCGTCGTAGGCGGTGTAGTACCAAAGGTCGCTGCTGTCGACGTCGCCGTCGCTGTCGGTGTCGGCGTGGACGCTGATCTGGTGCCCGCGGCCGTTGTACGCGTACTCGGCGACCAGCGCGTTCGTGCTGCGGTTCTTCACCTTGCGCAGCCGGTAGAAGGCGTCGTACTCGTACTTGTAGTTCTCGCCGTCGTCAGTCAGGTTGCCGGCGGGGGCGTAGCTCAGGTTGAACTCGTTGCCGCCGATGCTGTCGGTGTTCCGGTTCGTCAACTCGTTGACGGTGTTGTGGGTGCGGGTGTCGTCGTGCTCGTTGGTCTCGTTCCAGTTGTCGTCGCCGTCCAAGTCGAGCTTCTCGCGGTCCCAGTTCCCGGTGTGGGTCAAGGTCCAGATCTGGTGGCGCTTGCGGCTGCTGATGGTTCCGCCGCTGAGAGTGCCTTCCTCGGCATCCGCGAGACGATCGATGTCATCCATCAGGTACAGCACGTCAAACCCCGCGTGGACCTGCTCGTCGGCGCTGGTGATGTTCGAGTTGCGGTCGTACGCCAGGTCGACCCGATAGAAATCCTTGTCCGTCGCGAGGTCCTTGGTCCAGCGGGACGAGACCACGCGGTTGAAGCGGTCGAGGTCGGGGTAGGTGCCGGAGGTCGTGTACATCTTCCACATCACGTCGGGCTGGTCGTGGGTGGTGCCGACCACGTTCGCTCAGCGATGTCTCACAGATCCAGTCAGGTTCTTGTGATCGTGTCCCGTGCGCCTCTCCTCGAACTCAAAGGTTCTCATGGATGGCGATGGTGTCGAAGTTGGTGAGGTGAGCAGGGGAACCGGGAGGAGAACCGGAGGTCGGGAAGGTGACTCCCTGGAGGCACAGGATGAGCCCGACCAGGTTGTCGTCGTCGGGGAGGGGGAAGTCGAGGTCGAGGACCCCGCCTTGGGGGATGAGCCCGGTCTCGCTGATCCGGAAGATCTCCCCGCCAGGAAGGGCGTGCAGCGGAAAGCCGGCGATGCCCTTGACGTTCTGGAAGCCGAACTCGGAAGACACGAAGGTCAGCACGTAATCGCCCGGCGTCCCGAAGTAGCGCAGGCGCACGTTTCCCGCCGGCCGGAAATCGCCGCTTGCTTCCAGCGTCGGGATCGGAAAGTCGGGGGTTTCGATGACCGAGGCGTCGCCCTCGATCGCGATGCCGTCCTCGCCTTCCTTGTTGGGGTCGGGGCTGTAGCCCGCCATCCCGGGCACGAGATTCATCCCGGAGAGGACGAGCCGTTTCTTCCCTGGATCGGGGTAGATCCACAGCGCGTTGCCGCCATCTCCCGAGTAGGTCCAGCAGTTCCAGTACCAGGAGAACTGGCTCTCGCCGCCCTCGCCGCCCTGCAGAACCTGGGAACCGTCGCCGGCGACGATCGCGGTGGAATCGCCGGAGAAGACAAAGCCATAGCCTCCGGGACCTCCACGGCATGGGCACACCTGATCCCAGTAGTCGAACCAGTAGGTGATCCCGCCGACGGCGCCGTAGAAACTCGTGCGGGCGATGTACGTCTTCACGTCGAACAGGCACACACCGCCGTCTCCCTCGCCTGCATTGCACAGTCCATAGCCACCCTCGTCCGCTTCGACGGAGCATTGGGAGAGGGCAGATTTGCCTCCGACGAAGTAAAGGCCAGATCGGTTGCCGCTTGCCGAGAGGATTCCATCGGGTACGACGGTCGTACGAGAGAGGAAGGTTTGCGCGCAGTACAGAAAATGTGGTCCTGGAACATTGCCTACCCCCGGCTCATTCGTGACGATCACGTCCGAGAGCACGATCAGCCCGTGGTTGTCGGAGGCGTAGCTCGTCGCGGCGAAGCCGATCCCGGTGAACCCGCTCAGATAGAGCTCGGAGACGCCGTTCAGGTCGTAGATCTGCATGAAGTAGTAGGGACTACCAAACGGACGGATGATCACCTTGTCCTTCCCGGCACCGATGATCTTCAGGCCCTTCTGCACGATGGTGAATCCGTCGTACTCCCCCGGTCGCACGAGGATCGTGTCCCCGTTCTTGGCGCGGGTGATGGCGTCCTGGATCTCGGCGAAATCCGCGGGGCCGTCGTCGTCGACAATCCATACCCTGGCCCATGCACAGGGTGAGGAGGTCCACACGAAGAACGCAACGGCCGCCGATGCGGTCAGCTTCAGCATTGGAAAAGGGCAAGTCATGGCGAGTCTCCTTGTCATGGGTTCTTGATATTCACGGGACGAGCGAGAAGTCGACGTTGAAGCAGTACACGTAGCCCGAGCTCACGACGACCAGGCGCACGGTTGGCTCGTCCTGGTAGCCGTCGCCGTCCTCGTCGACGTCCTTCACGGGGAAGATCGTGTTGTAGTTCCCGGGGTAGGTCCCGAGGTCGCGCGAGCGGTACAGGCAGCGCCAGTCCGCCGGGGTCCCCCCGTAGTGGAACAGGTAGACGTGACCGGTCGCGTCCGTACACCAGATCTCGGGTTTGCCGTCGGCATCGACGTCGTCGATCTTGACCCCGAACACTCCCGAGCCCAGGCCCGAGCCCGCGACTCCGAGGAGGTCGTCGCCGGTCAGGTCGCGGTGGATGTCGAGGTGCCCGTTGCCCGCGTTGGGCTTGAAGATGTACAGGTGACCGCGGTTCTTGGTGAGATTGCCGTTGATCCAGTCCTGCTTGGTCCCCTTGTCGAGCCAGGTACCCGCGACCACCTCGTTGCCATCGCCCGCCGCAGGGTCGACGTCCCCCACGTCCAGCCCGACCACCATCCAGCCCAGGTCGTCCGAGGCATAGGAGAGATAGGCTTCACTCGTTATGTCGAGCGTCGGATTCTTGTTCGCCGGGATGATTCCGTACACGAAGCCGTTGACGGTGCCGATGAACACGTGGTCGTGAGGACCCGGGGGCCAGGGCAACGACGGATTGAAGAAGCTGTTGGTGGACCGCGGAAACGAACCGAAATCCATGCCGTGGCCGAAGTAGAGCAGCGTGTTTGCATCGCCGGCAAGATTGAACTGACCACTGACCTGACCCGTGTACCGTGTCGTTCCGGGATTCCCCTCGAAGGGATAGTCGACCAGATCGGGGTCGATCGGCACCTGAAACCCGCCCTGGAGGGTCTGTACCTGGTACGCGTTCCACTCGAACACGAACCCTGCGGCGGCCTTGAACTTAGCCTCCACCATGATGCCGAAATCATCGGTGATGCTGGTGAAATGTCGGACCCCCGTGAGCCCGCGGATCGTCATCGTCGCGTGGGTGCCCACCTCGTAGTCGAAGAACGCGTCCCATCCTTCCCCGCTGAAGTCGGGATCCGCGAACACACCGGGGGTCGCGTCGAACATCCGCAAGTCGTACAGGCGCCACACCTGCTCGTCGATCCCCCCGCCGAAGCTAACGCGTTTCTCGGCGTCGAACGCGCGGGGCTTCAACGTGGCGGAGGTCGATACTGCGGGGACGTCCACCCTGGTCACGCGCCATTGTTTGATGACATCGGGTCCCGAGAGGGAGTCCCAGTACACATGGTCGTAGTCCGCCAGATACAAGTGTGCATCACCCTTGCGAAAGGTCGGCGGCATCCCGATGTCGATCGTTCCCTGCACGAGGTCCGCGGCGAGCACGTGGCCGAACGACTCGTTCGAGTACCACAGGAACTCTTGACCAAGCGGGATCGATGGGTCTTCGTCTCTCGAGGTGCGGTGCGCCGTCAGGTCCTCCTTGAGCGCGAAGATCCGGCCGTTGCTCAAGGACACCAGGATGATCGGGTCGAGCCCGGCCAGCGGCGGAGGCGAGTAGTAGGCGAGCCCGGAGACCTGGACCTGTGCCTGGGATTCGGTCGCGCTCAGCTTGACCTGGAAGCTGATCGAGTTGAGGACCTGCGCCCCGTTGCTTGGGTGATTGTGGCCGAAGTAGTTCAGGCGGAACTTCTTCACCATGCCCTGGAACCCCACGACGAACTCGATCGTCGGGGTCAGCTTGGTGAAGGCGAAGCTGAAATTGGACTCTAGCCTGTCCGTCTCCGTTCCAGTGAGCAACGTCACGTTCATGTCGACCTGCTTGTTGGTTCGCGAGACCAGCACCACCCGGTTGTTCTTCCCGTCGGTGGGACTTGCGCGCACTCCGAGGGCGAGGATGTGACTCGGGAACTGCTCGCTCGGCTCGAGGTGAATCGGCTGGACCAGGAGATTCGCCGTCTGGCTGAAGCCGAGCGTGCCGTTCGCGACCGGCGTGACGACGAGCTTGGCGGTGGGAACGTCATAGTCCATCTCGTGGACGAAGCCGTCCATGGCTCCCATCACCAGCTCCAGGTCGCCGTTGAGGCCGATGTCGACCTTCTGGCAGAGCCCGGGCGTGTTCGCATAGCGGTTCACGGTGCCGGGGGTGCTGCGCAAGAGGGTGGTCAGGAGCACGCCGCTCTCGTTGAACAGGAGCCAGTCGCATTCTTCATTCATCACCAGCACCTCGTTCCCGCCTCCGGGGACGAAGTTGCCGACGAAGAGCTGCGGAATCAGGCCCTTCTTGAGCGCAGGCGTCGTCGTCGAAGAGGCGAAAATCACGGGCGCCGCAAGAGTGGCGCCGACCTTGGCGACCTTGTAGACGTTGCCCAGCGAATCGCCAAGGACGATGCAATCCTGCCCGCCGATCGTGCCGCGGTCGTTCGCGAACACTCCCCATCCCAGGCCAGGACTCTTGTAGAGGTCATCGAGGCGGTACTTGTCGATCGCCCCGCCCTTGAACCTCAGCACGTGGAAGAAGCCGTCGAAGTTTCCGAACCACACTTCCGCGGTTCCCGGAGTGCCGAGCAGCTCGCCCATCCGCAGGGTGTTCTGGAAGCCCGGCCAGATTCCATTCCCGATCGAGAGGTTGGCCACGTTGGCGGGGTCGCCGTCCGGGTTGAGGTCGTAGTCGGTCAAGAGGTTCAAGGTCGAAGGACACGGAACCGGACAGTGCACGTGGCGGAGCGTGTGGCTGTAGGGGTCGGGAGACTCCTTGGGGAGAGGCGTCGAGGGGATGAGCGGAGGATTGGTGGTTCCCGGTCCCGGTGTCACCTTCGCGCCCTTGAGATCGGCGAGCTCGGTCTCGTCGAACACGGAGTACTCGTTTTTGCCGTTGATGACGAAGAAGACGTCGCCGTGAGTGGCTCCCTGGATCACCTGGTAGCCGAGCTTCCCGTTGGTGACGTGAGTGAAGTCGCTCCTCATCCAGTGAAAGTTGAGCCCCAGGTCGCAGTCGCCCAGGATCCCATGGGCGGGCACCTTGAGCTCGGTCGCTCCGCCCAGGCGATGCAGCCGCTCGCTCAAGGAAAGAGCCTGAATGCCCCAGAGCTGCTGGGTCGAGGTGGGCCGGGTCTCAAAGTTGTCGACGAAGAGGTTCGCCACCTGCTCGAACCAGAAGTTGTGAATCGTCGCCGGAACGTCCTCCCAGCCTCTGCCGTTGAAGCCAGCCCAGCGGTGGCCTTGCATCTTTCCGTAGTCACCTCGGTTGCGCGCGTAGGCGAGGTCGGTCGTGTGGTAGCCCCAGGTTCCCGAGTAGGTCCTGGGCTGGAGCGAGGCCGCCATCGGCGCGGTCACGCCTCCGTAGGAGATCCCGATGATGAACGTGTCCTTGATCTCGATCGGCTGGTTCGCGTCGATATGGGCCAGCCAGTAACCCGGGAACCACTGGCGGAAATAGTGCTCGATCTCCTGGCTGCGCAGCAACATGATCCAAGGATCGGCGGCGGTGTTCTCCACCACGCCGATCACGACGTCACCGATGTTGATGGCCTGGTCGGCGATGTCTTTGGGCCAGCGATCCTCGTCGAACGGCGGAGAGGGATCCACGCCGTACTGCGGGGTACCGGCATTGGTCCCGTTTCCGGCGCGGAACAGCATCAGGTCCTTGCCGTGATAGGGCGGATGGAACAGCACCAGGTTGATGGGACGCGGGGGAACGGCTCCGATATTGGGTCTCCACGTCGCCTGAAAGATCCCGCCGTTGACGTCGCCGCTGATCCATTGGAAATCGTCGGTGCCCGGAGCGAAGTCGCCCCACCGCAGGTGGTTGTTGACCGGCATCGGGTCGCCGTCGGCGAAGGTGCTCTGCTCCCAGACGATGATGGGATTTCCGAACGTCGTTCCTCCACACTGTCCGGACAGAGCGTTCTGGAGGTCGGCGTAATCGAGGAAGTTCTGCAAGAGGAGATTGCGGATCGACATGCCTCCGCAGCGCGGATACCAGTAGCTGGAAAGAAGGTCGTACACCGCCAACGGGATCTCTCCGCCCAGGTCGATCGCGAACTCACCCAGCGAGGGATCGTGCATGGGAAGAGGAGCGGTGGCGCGGTTGATGTAGAAAGAATCATTCGGATTCTGAAACGCACGCGCGTCATCGCGCGGGAACAAGACAAGGAAAAGAGTGATTAGCGGAAGGAGGGAAGGAAGCGAACTACGCGCCAAACTGATGCAATGATTCTGTGTGCTTTGCTGGATCAAGCCTGAAGAGGCAGTCCGCAAATGATCGTTCTGATCACGAATGTGCCGGACGAAGCTGCAAACCTCGCAAACGGACTTCATGACTCACACCCTCGCTGCGGAGGCCAAACGAATGCGGGCTTGCATCAGCGGGGCCTCTTGAGCCTCGCACGGAGGCAGGTGCCCGCCCGACCTGGATCCAGGGTGGACGCGAGTGATTTGACCTCTCGGCCTCAAGATTTGTCAAGGCCCCGGACGACGTGGCCCGGTCAGCGCGGCGTCGGGCCCCTCGTCCTGCGCCCTCAGTGGCAGATCGTGAACGCAAGGCCGGCGCTGGCGGCGAGGCCCTGGGGACCGCCCGGGTCGAACATCAGGACCTGGTTGTCGACCTCGATCTCCTCGAACAGCGGATCCTCGGGGATCGCGGAGGTGATCGAGAACGATCCGGCGCCGGCGACTCCATTGACGCTCCTCCTGCATGCCTCCCATCCTTCACGCGCCCTGGCCTCATCCTCGCCGGCTGGCTCAACCAGCACCAACGACGGATCCTGGACCTCCTCCTCGAGGAGAACCGCATTCTTCGGCGAGAACTCGGCCACCGCAGGCTGCGACTGACCGATGATGAACGCCGCCGGCTTGCCGTTCGTGGCAAAGCCATCGGGCAACGTGCGCTCAAGCAGTTCGCCACCCTCGTGACGCCGGAGACCATCCTGCGCTGGCACCGATGGCTGATCGCCCTGAAGTGAGCCTTCCCAGGGACGCGGTCCAGCCGGCGGAAGGTGATGGCGGAGCTCGTCATCCCGGGCGATCACGAGCGAGGACCCCAAAGGATCATGGCAGCACCGAGAAGGCAGACGACTGCTCCCGCTGTGTCCCAACGGTCGGGGCGCACGCCTTCGACGATCCAG
>Ga0247727_10010457_pt1 | contig 16446 bp, 15 predicted proteins | sample WisWelCaveWW1625_FD_202498 | JGI IMG/M metagenome (GOLD analysis project Ga0247727, IMG submission 202498) | Biofilm microbial communities from Wishing Well Cave, Virginia, United States - WW16-25 | ecosystem: Environmental > Aquatic > Deep subsurface > Groundwater > Cave microbial mat | place... | reverse complement strand
TTCGCCTTGCCATAAAATTATTGTTTGCGGCGCCACAAAGCCGGCCAAAGCGATGGCAGAATCCGTAAATCCGCTGCGGCTAAAAATGATGCCATGAGTTGTTGCAGGTCTTCGCAAAAGTTGATTTTGCATCTTTGCAATCGGCGCCGCATCCACTTTCATGGCTGTATCCTTGCACTCGATTAAGCACGCAAGCCCACTCGAATAGACCACCCCATCAATCTGTTCGATTTCTTCACCTGCAATGTTCACACGATACGGCCACCGCACTTCAGCACCTTCGAGTTCAAAGGCCCGAAGAATAAGGTGCTCGAAAGCCTTGCCTGCTTCCCATTCCGGCGTATCGTCCGCTACGATAGAGTTCCAGAGATTCAACAAGCCGCTGCGCTTGAATCGCGAAATCTTCTTTTCATAAGAGACATCAACCGTCATGCGAAAAATCTCTCCGAATAAACCGTTGAGCTACTTCACCTTCGCGCCACTGGCAATCTCACGCTCCGGTGAAACGATGGAGAGCTTGCCGTCATCCGTCGAGGCCGCGAGGATCATGCCCTGCGATTCGAGGCCGCGAATTTTGGCCGATTCCAGATTCGCGACGATAACGACTTTTTTGCCGATGAGCTCTTCCGGCTGATAATGCTGCGCAATGCCGGCGACGAGTTGGCGTTCTTCGGCGCCGACACGAATTTTCAATTTGAGCAGCTTGTCGGCTTTCGGAACTTTCTCTGCGGCCAAAACTTCCGCGACGCGCAGATCGATTTGTTTGAAGGCATCAATCGAAATCAACGGCGTTGTTGCAGGCGCGACCACGGCTTCTGCGGGTGCAGCCGTCGCCACTGCGGGTGTGAGTTCTTGCATTTTCAATAAGGCCTCTTGCAGACGCGCGATTTCGGGGGCAATCGTCTCGTCTTCAATTTTAGTAAATAAAATTTCCGGTTCGTTTAATTGATGATTGGCCGGCAATGGCGCAACCGGCGTTGTGAGCCAATCTTGTTTTTCCACTGCGCCGGCCAAATTGAGCATCTTCCACAAACGCGCCGCGGAAAACGGCAGCGTTGGCGACATTAAAACCGCCAGCGCTTTGCAGAGATGCAGGCAAATGTGCAACGTCGTGTCGCAGCGCGGGCGATCGGTTTTGAGCGTGCGCCACGGCGCTTCGTCATTAAAATATTTATTGGCATGGCGCGCCAGATCCATCAACTCCTGCGTCGCGCGGCGGAACTCGTAACGCTCGTAATCTTCACTGAGTTTTTGCGGCCACGATTTAATCAGATCGACCATGCGCTGATCGCGTTCGTTCAATGAACCAATGGTCGGAACGCGATTGCCGTAATTCTTTTTCACAAACGTCAGCGTGCGATTAACAAAATTGCCGAGAATATCCGCCAGCTCGCTGTTGTTGCGCATTTGCAATTCCTTCCACGAGAAGTCCGCGTCTTTGCCTTCCGGCAAATTGGCCGCGAGCGCGTAGCGCAACGGATCAGGCGGAAATTTTTGCAAATACTCGTGCAGCCACACGGCAAAATTGCGGCTGGTGGAAAACTTGCGGCCTTCAAGATTGAGGAACTCATTCGCCGGAACATCCGCGGGCAAAATATATCCCTCCTGCGCCATCAACATCGCCGGCCATACAATCGCGTGAAAGACGATGTTGTCCTTGCCGATGAAATGCACCAGTTTTGTTTTCGGATTTTGCCAATACTCTTTCCACTTCTCAGGCTGGCCGAGACGTTTCGCCCAGACTTGCGTTGCCGAAATATAACCAATCGGCGCATCGAACCAAACATAAAGCACTTTGCCTTCGTAACCCGGCAACGGCACCGGCACGCCCCACGTGATGTCGCGCGTGATGGCGCGATCGGCAAGCCCCTCTTTGATCCAGCCGTAACAAAAGTTGAGCACGTTATCGCGCCAATTCTTTTTCGTATCAAGCCAATTCTTCACTTGCTCCTGGAAACGTCCGAGCGGAATAAAGAAATGTCTGGTCTCGCGAATTTCGGGCCGCGCGCCGCACACCATGCACTTCGGTTCGCGCAGCTCGATCTGGTCGATCCACTTGCCGCAGGATTCGCATTGATCGCCGCGCGCGCCCGGTTTGCCGCAATGCGGACACGTGCCTTCGACGTAACGATCCGCCAGAAAGCGTTTGTCATTCGTGCAATAAAGCTGCGTCACCGCCTTCTCGACGAGCAAGCCCTTTTTGTGCATCGTCAAAAAAAATTCCTGTGAAATCGGATAATGCTCCGGCGTCGTCGTGCGGCAAAAAATATCGAAGCTAATGCCGGCCTTCGCAAACGTTTCATTCATCTGCGCCCAGTAAAAATCCACAAACTCTCTGGGCGACTTTTTCGCTTTCTCGGCGGCAATCGTAATCGCGACGCCGTGCTCGTCGGTGCCGCAAACATAAATCACGTCGCGGCCCCTCATGCGCTGATAGCGCACATAAATATCCGCCGGCAAATACGCGCCCGCAATGTGGCCGAGATGCAGCGGGCCGTTCGCATACGGCAACGCGCTGGTGACGAGAATTTTTTCGGAGGAGGTCACAGAAATTTTATCCTTTTGGTCAACTAAAAGTTTCATGCTCCTACTGCCATTAACACGCGCTCCTTGTCAGCGGCATAACTCAAACAAGCCCGAATATCTTCAGCCGTAAGGTATGGAAAATCATCGAGTATTTCTTGTTGCGTCATATCGGAGGCGAGGTATTCAAGGACATCATAGATGGTTATTCGCATGCCGCGAATGCATGGTTTGCCGCCGCGCTTGCCGGGTTCGATGGTGATTATGTTTCGATAATTCATTTTCACTTTTCAGCTTAATTTTTCTTGAAGTTCATATTGCACGAGTTTTTATATCAAAGGTTAACCCGTAAAGACGACGTCCACGCCTGGCGCCAACGTGTCGCGCAGACGTTCGATCATCGGACCGAAGTGGCTTAGCACGAACTCGATCTGTTCGCGCTCTGTGCTTGCTGCAATGCATGTGAACTGGTCATACCATTGCCGCACAAGACCGATCTCGCTGGCTGGCATTTGCAGGGCTTTATCCAAGAATATCGGCACCAAGGTGACATCATCGCGGTCGAGTAAGCACTGCAAGCGCTTGCAAAAGGTCAGCGAACTTAAGGATGAGTCCTTGCTTAAATCCCCTCTCGTAAATTTGTTTGCCGGCAGTAGTTTGATCAAGCGGAGTTAATTGCAACATGACACCAACCTCTTCTTCAGTGAGTTCGGGAAATCAATAAATCCGTTTTCAATGAACTTTACCTTCCTTTCTTCAGCGCCGAGGGAAGGCAAAAACTCATCGAAAACGCAGTCACCAACCTTCCCCCAATGGGTAAAACACCTGTTTGAACTAATGAGTTCTCGACGACGAACCCAATTGCGCTTCCAACAGTCCGAGGATTGTTTTCAACTCGTTTTCAGTTTTTTTCGCCAGCTCTTCTTTTAAGCTAAGCGGTTGTTCGAGAAGCTTTTGGGCAAAATGAATCTTGCCAATGAACTCGCCTTTATCCAACCCTCTTGCGAAGATTTGTTTGCCGGCAGTGGTCTGATCAAGCGGAGTTAATTGTAACATAGCACTTACCTCTTCTTCAAGGTGGAAATTTCACGATACAATCGCCAGTAAACTTTGGGATCGTCATAGCCTTGCGCCTCAAGAAAAAGATGCGGGCCTTCGCCGTCGATGCGCTTGAAAAAGCCGTCCAGCCGCTTTTCCGTGGTTTTAATCGTGATGCTCTCAAAAGCATATCGGCCTTCCAACTGCAATTGCAGCAGTTGAATCAAACTCTGCGGATCGAATTGGAACACCTCGTGCAACAATGAATCCGTTTTCAAGTAGCGAACCCTCCTCCTGCTGCCGCAAATCTTAATTTCAAAACGAACGCCGGATCATCGTGATTGAGTTCCCATAAAAATATTGATTTTTGTAATCGACTTTCGAAAAACTTAAAATACCTATAATGCCGGCGGATGCCAGCCCGCGCTAACCCAACGCCGACGAGCAGGAATTATCGTTGGGTTATTCATTCGCAAAGCCATCACCGTCGCACGGCCACAAGGCGTTAAGCCTATCACTTGTGTTTTACTCTCATCCCAACAGAAATGATCATCCCACTGTTGATTTATGGTATGAAATAGATAAACAGTTTCCCCGGTTGTTGGATCAACGCTGATTTGTTGTGCGCCTTTGTAGATATTACATGAATAACAAACCAAACATAAATTGTCAGCCGTTGTTGGCCCTTCTGCCGATTCTGGAACAATATGATCGACGTGCATTCGTTGGCCACAGTTTGCCTCGGTTGTTAGGCAATAAGCGCAGCGATTTTTATCCCGTTTGGCGATCAACTCGCGTAACGCCGCAGGAATGGACATGATATTTAGTCGGATAATGTTCGAGATGCAGAAAAAACAACATGACCACGTCTAGCCAGCAAACGATAAGCTTCGGCTTTACGCAACACCACCAGATTCGCCTCATCCATCAAATGATCCAGTGTTGATTGCTCAATCTCTGTCAACTGCCGATGTTTCTTTAACTCGGCTAAATTTTCTAATTGGGTTTGCCGGCTTTCGTCCATCATGCTATTGGCGATTTTCCACAACTCGGCGTCGCCTGATAGCGGCAAAGTCGCCAATTTAGATCGAATGTCCGGCGGCAGATCATCTTCCAATGGCGGCAAAGACAGGGCAATGAATTGTGTCAATGCCGCTTCCAACGATAGAGAAGAAAGCGCCGCGGTTTCTTTGGCTCGCTCAAAAAGCGCTTCGGGCAAAGTCAAGGTAATATTTTGAACAGACATCGGTCAAATCTCCTTGTATTTTGTATTTCATCGAGTCTCTTTGTCATTCCCAAACTAATGCATTTCATCAGCTTTCAACTCTTCAAGATTCCCATGCTCGTGCCCGCAATCATTCCCGCATTTGTAGACTTTTTCTTTTGAAACCGCCAGCGGCAACACTTCGACTTCGCCGCTTTGATATTTCACCGTAAAGGTGTCTTTGAAAATATCGATTTTTAAAATCAGGCCTTCGCCCTTTTCTGTTTTGATCGGTTTGGCGAGATCGGGAAATTGCGCGATCGCCCAGTTGTAAAAATCACGCTCATACATTAAACAGCATTTCAAGCGCCCGCAGACGCCGGCGAGCTTGTTCGGATTCAGCGGGAGATTTTGCTCTTTCGCCGCCTGCGTGGTAATCGGGCCGAATTCCTGAATCCACGACGAGCAGCAGAGGCGGCGACCGCAGACGCCGTAGCCGTCCAGACGTTTCGCCTCGTCGCGCACGCCGATCTGCCGCAGCTCGATGCGCGTGTGATAAACGCCGGCGAGATCCTTCACCAGCTCGCGAAAATCGACGCGCTTTTCCGCGGTAAAATAAAACGTAATTTTATTGCCGTCGAGCTGATATTCGCAATCCGCGACTTTCATCTGTAGGCTGTGGGTCACAACTTTCTGGCGGCAGGTTTCCAGCGCTTTTTGCTCGGCGACTTTGTTGCCCTGCAAACGAATGACGTCGCTTTCATTCGCTTTGCGCAGCGTTTTTTTCAGGCCGTCATTTGGCGGCGCCGTCACCCGTGCCGGCAACTCAACCTGATTGACACGCCCCAAATCTTCGCCTTTTTCTGCTTCGACAATAATGAAGTCGCCGAGGCGGAAAGGAAACTGTTGTGCATTGGCATACCAGCTTTTGCGTTCGCCTTTGAATTTCACTTCGATAAAATCTGGCACAGGGCCTCCTGTATATCAATGATCACGGAGTGCAAAGCTTTAGCTTTGCAAAAGAACGGCGCCAAACTAAAGTTTGGCACTCCGCTACTTTCTGCTGCCTGACAATTTTTGAATCCGATGCAACAACACCATCAACACCAGCCACGGCTGCACGTAGCGGTCAAGACATTCCATCGCCAGTTCGAGCTCGGCAATCACGCCGGGGAAATCAAACTCCGGCAGATTTTTGATCAAATCGGACAACTGGCGCTCCTGATCGGTGTTGATGATGGCGGCGCTCGCTTGCGGCGCTCCGGCCAGCACTTTTAAAACATAACCGTCGCGAATCCAGAGCGTGCAAAACTCCAGAAGCTGGCGCAGATCGCGGCGATCATGCTCGCGCACCAGCGCGTTGAGAAAATCCATCTGCTCGACCGGCTTATTGAAACGAAATGCCATGCGCAAAAAAGCGACGGCCTGCTGGCGGCGCGTGTCGACGTCCTCGTCGAGCAGATCCAGCGCGCGGCGAAAATTGCCGTTCGCCAGCTTCGCGACAAACTCCGCGCGCTCGGCGGGAACGCCGTGTTTCTCCCGCAGCGCCGCGGCGATTTGCGCGCCCGTTAAAATGAGCAAACGCACCGGCTGGCAACGCGAGACGATAGTCGGCAAAATGTTGTCGAGCGAAGCCGCCGTGAGAATCATCAACGTTTGCGGCGGCGGCTCTTCCAGAATTTTTAGCAACGCATTCGCGGCTTCGGCTTTCATGCGGTCGGCTTCCAGAATCAACGCCACGAAGCCGCGACCTTCATAGCTCGTCATACCGAAATCGCGCTTGAGGCCGCGGATGTCGTCGATCAGCATCGTCGGATTTTCCCACGGCCGCAAACGGCGATACGGATTCGCCGCGAGGCTGCGCAAAACTTCCGTGCGCTCGTCCTCGCCGGCGGAAGCGGCGCGCGGAAAAATAACGCGCACATCCGGATGCATCATCGCCGCGACGCGCCGGCAGGCGGAACAATTGCCGCAGGCCAGCGCGGCATTCGCACTCGTCTGCACGGCGGGTTTTGCCACCGGTTCATCAAACAGTGAAATCGTTGCCGGCGGCGCCTCCGCCTGGGGATGCTGCGCCTCGCAGAAAAAAGTTTGCGCGGCCAGCAACGTCAGCGCTTCTTTGCCGCTGCCTTCCGGACCGTGAAATAAATACGCATGCGCCACGCGCTCATTTTGCTTCGCGCGCCGCAAAAATTCCTGCGCGTTTTCCTGTGCGATAATCGAGATCAACGAGAATCCAATTTTAAACAACACTGATTACTGATCACTGCTTACTGCCGTCTAGGGGCGTAGCCACTCTTCCGGATTTAAAGCCTCTTCACGATTCCAAATTTGAAAATGGAAGGTGGCACCCGGGAGCGAGCCAGTTTCGCCGACTGCGCCAATTACCTGCTCGGCAGTGACTTCGTCATTCAACGCGACATTGATGTCCGCAAGATGCGTATAAACGGTGTAATAACCATCAGCATGGCTGATAATCATCAGATTGCCGTAGCCGCGTTGCCACGTAATGGCGGTGACGCGGCCCGGCGCAACACTGCGCACCGGCGCGCCGATCGGGGTGGCGATATCAATGCCCAGATTGTTCGTAACGGTGTTAAGCACCGGATGGCGATAAGCGCCATAATGCGAAATGACACGCCCTTCAGCCGGCCAGGGCATGGCCCGCCGCAAATTTTTAAACGAGCCGTTTTCCGCCACCGGCGCAGATTCACGGCGCGGCGCTTTTGCCTCGGCGGACGAAATAAGCTGGCGAATGCGCGTAATCGCTTTCTGCGTTTCCGTGAGCTGCATTTGATAAAAGTTCTTGTCATTCCGAACTTTTTTCAAAACCTGCTGACGCTGCTCACGGCGTTTCTTCAGCGTTTCTTCCTCTTTCTGTTTTTCGCTGAGGAGGCGCTGCTGCGTTTGCAACTCCGCGGTCAGCAGCGTTTTCTGCTGGCCGATTTGCTCCTGCTTTTTGGCTATGCCGCTCACAATCCGCCGGTCATTGTCGGAAAGCTGCTGGTGATACTTCGCCCACAACAACATCTGATTCAAAGAGCGGGTGGTGAGCAAAATTTCGACATCCTGCAGGCGGCCATATTTATAAAACAAAACAGCGCGTTGCGCGGCAAGCTGTTTCAAACGCGCGAGCTGATCCTGCGTCCGCTGCCGCACTTTTTCGGTGTTATCGATTTTCGCGCGTTTGTCGCGCTCCTGTTTCTGCAATTGGCCGACCAGACGGTGTGTCAGATCAATTTGCTCGTCGAGCGAACGCAAAAATTCCAGCGTCGAGGTCTCGCTTTTTTCCTGCGCGACAATTTGCTCCTGCAGGCGCGCGATCTTCTGCCGCAAATCATCCAACTGTTTCTGCTGGTCTTGAGAAAAAACCAACCCCGGCATGAAAAAGATAAAGCCCGTCAGGCAATGGCGTAACATAACCCAAAGTAACTGATTTGCCGGATAAAAGCAACGAAAAATTCGCCTTGATTCATGAAGCTTCATTTCATATATTAAATCGTTGGCCCGTTAGCCGGCCTGCCCTGCCGCAGGCCAGGGTTGGCCGGTTAATAAGCCGACTTCTGACAAACCGGCTAACGGTTAAACCGCCAAACCGTCCAACAGTTTCTATTATGAGCACGAATAACAATCGTCCGGTAAAATCCAACAGTCCGTTATGGAGAAATATTTTCAAAAAGAAGAACGGCGATGACGAAGGCATCATCACGACTCTGCGCCTGGTGCCGTTGTTCGCCGACATGAGCGACGGCGAGTTGCGCGAATTTGAGAAACTCATTCATCGCCGCACCTTTAAAGCCAGTGAAACGATTTTCTGGGAAGGTGAGCCGGGGGTGGGGATGTATGTCATTCAACGCGGCGTGGTGGCCATTTTTAAACATGCGCCCGGCGAAGGCCGCGAAGAGCTGGCTACTTTGCGCAACGGCGAATTTTTCGGCGAGCTGGCACTGCTGGACGAGACGCCGCGTTCCGCCACCGCCGTGGCCAAAGAGCCTTCCGATATTATCGGCTTGTTCCGGCCTGATTTGTTTGATCTGCTCGAACGCAAGCCGCGTCTGGGCAATAAATTTCTTTTTCAACTGGCTTCGATCATCGGCGAGCGCCTCAAAAACACCAACTCCGAAATACAGGCGCTGCGGGCGCAGTTGGACAAGTCGGGAATTATTGTTTGACAGCAAACCGCAAAAAAGCAAAAGAAACCGGCAACCGCTTTCGCTATTTGTTATAAAACGACAAACCCCATGAAGCAAATGTGGCTCATGGGGTTTTTAAATTTTGTCAGGATTGCCGCTCAACTTTTTTTGCTGCCTTTTTCCTTCTTCACTTTGCGCATCAGCGTCGTCGTGCCGCTCATTTCCCTGCCATCCTGACCTACGCCTTTAAAAGTCATCACCATTTTGTCGTCGGCCATTTTTTCAATCGTGCGGGTCCCCGGTCCGGCGCCGCCTTCCCACATCATGGAGATTTTGTTGCCCGCGCGCGTGCCCTTTCCCGTGGAAATGTCGCGAAACGAGCCGAACCAATGGCTGATATATTCTTGAGTTTGTGGATTTACCGTCATCAGGCCTCGGCCTTTGTAAACTATCGCGGCCGTGCCTTCACCCATTTTTTGTTTGTAATGGAAATCCAAAAACTGATGCTCTAGATCCCAGTCGACTTTCATTTCATCGGTGGCTTTGCCCATTGTGCTCTCCGTCCCGCCTTCCCATTCGCCGACCATCCAGTTATAAAGATCGTCCTGTAGCGGCGCGGGCGTGGCCGGGGCCTGCGCGAAAAGTGGCAGCGCCATGCTCGTCAACAAAACTATAAAAAAAATTGCCATTGTCTTTTTCATACTTGCTTCTCCGTAAAGTTTAATGATTTGAGATAATCAATCCCCCAAAAATGAACAAATGGAATTGGGAAAGGCGGTGTCGGGAGAGTGAAAGAGCTTGCCAATGGGTCCATTCAATTCTTTCGTCGCATCCTATTTTTCTCCGTTTCGCTGAAAATATGCGGCTCGAATATCTCGTCGTTTAATATGCGCATATTATCGCCGGAAGGGGCTAAAACGAATAAGCCTTGCTTGTAAGCAAAACGCTCCACTTCTTTGTCAATGCTCATACCCGCGACGGCGCCGTATAATTTCAAACCGCGGAAGCGAGGAAAAAAGTCGAAAAATTGCGGGAGTTGTTTTAAAAAATCTTTCACATCAGATACTTCAAGTCGTAACTTTACTTCGATATCGACGACAACTTCTGAACCGGCGCCAAGCACATCGACTTCCATCGTGCTGCCGTTTCGCCGTTCACGCGAACGAGAGTAGATGCCGGTGAGATTGATCCCACGCTCGGCAAAGAGACGAGTCACACTGGGATAAACCATGCTTTCGGCAAATAGCCCAAGCGATTTGGTAAGACCGGCCATTTGCTGCCTGAGCTCGGCTTCCGCCTCCAGACGTTCCTGGCGATCCTTTTCATGCTGCCGCTCCGCATTTTGAAACCAGAGTTCCCTCTCTTGGATCCAACGATCGTTTTCCTGAATGCGACGATCAGTTTCCCGAATCCGTCGATCAGTTTCTTTGGCACCGTGATAAATCAATTTTTCAAGTTTTTCTAAAGTCGTCATGGTTTTGAAATTTTGGATTATGCGACAATTCCCAGAAGTAATTTTAAATTTACACGTATTTTTTTAAAAGTCAAGGTGAAATTCCACTCTTGAATTTTCCCATCCTTTTCTGCGCAGAGTTGACTATTAAGGCGCTAATTGAATAAGGAATCATTCTAATGCAGGCCGCAACAACAAGCAGCGGTCCGAAAAAAAAATTCAAAAATTTTTCCCGCCAACCGCTTTCGTGTTTGCGCAAATAGCGCCAGAAAGATACATGCGAGCTCCAGATGGCCGCGGCCCGCACCTGCCGCACGCTGGCGCCCTGCGTGTGAATGATTTGCACGGACGGTTCGAAGCGAATTTTCCAGCCACTTTCCCGCACGCATTTGCACCAATCCACGTCGCTGAAAAAAATGGGCAAGCGCTCGTCCCAGCTTCCGATCTGCCTGATCACTTCCGGCCGCGCCAAAAGACACGCGCCCTGCGGCTGATCAACTTCGGCGGCGCGGCGATGATCGAAATCGCCCATTTTCCAGCGATTCAATTTCGGTGAATTGGGAAACAATCTCGACAGGCCGGACAACTCGCAAAACAAATCCCAATGCGCCGGAAAGCGTCGGCAGGAAAGCTGAATCTGCCCGTCACGATGAACGAGTTGCGGCGCAATCACGCCGACGCCGGGAAAAGCGTATAATTTTTCCAAAAGCCCGGCCAGGCTGCCGGGAGGCAAAATGGTATCGGGATTTAAAAACAACAGCGGCATGCCATCATGAGCGGGCAGCGTAAAATAAAGCGCCAGCCCCTGATTAACCGCGCGCGTGAAGCCGAGGTTATTTTCATTCCGAATCAACTCAACGCCAAAACGCCCCGGCGGCAATTCCTTAACCGTTGCGTGAATGCGCCGGTGCGTCCCATCCGTGGAAGCATTATCAATGACGATGAGGTTGATGCGGCGTTCCGGCTCGGCTTTAATCACTGAGTGGAGGCAATCGGCAATTTCGTCCGCATTCCGGAAAGTGACGATGAGAATGGCAATCGCGCCGGGCGCGGACAAAGCAGGCGTCGCCGAGACGGCAGGCATTGAAATGAAGAGTCAAATTAAAAATTTAAAACTGCTACAATTTTAAATTTTCGCGTCGTCATTTAAAAATTATTTTAAAAACTCACGCGCGCGGAATCACCGAATGATAAATCCCCTGCTGTGCCAAAAGCGCCATCGCATTTTTGCTGAACCCATATTGGCTTACCATCCAGCCCTGCAGGGCCGCCAGGTTTTTGTGCGGCTGCAGCGCTTCCAGCTTTTGCTGAAATTTCGCGGCTTCCGGCAAATTCACCGGCCGGTCTTGCCGGCGAACCTCCACGGCCCATGCGCCTCGCCGGCCTTGCGCGTCCGTGTATTCCGCATAAATATCGATCTCTCCGGGTATCGAGCCCAGTTGCCGCAAATTGATCGAATTAAAACTGGCTGGATCAAATTGGGGTAAAAATACCTTTTCCGTTGCCCCAAAATATTGGCCGTCCGCCCACTCGCCCTGCCAGGAAACCATTCGCTCACGAATCTGCTCTTCACCTTTGACGCCGTAGAAATATTGCAGCGAGCCGTTGATGCGCTCGATTTCCCGCCACAGCCATTCCACCTGCTGTTGCATGGTCACATCGGGAGTGGCCGGACCGGCCAAATCCTCCAGTTCCGCGTAAAACTGATAACGCAAACAATCGAGCATCACCATATCCTCAAGGCCGGAAGCCATGCCGAATTGTGGCGCTTCCTGAAGCAAATCTGCCGCTTCAAGCTTTTTGACCAAATCCGCCACTTTGGCCAACGGGATGTTTAGGGCGGCGGCGATTTGCTTCTGCGGAATTTGCTCGACCCCGTCATTTTCCGTTTTGTCGAGAATATAATAAAGTATTCGTTTGCCGTGCTGGTCGTCATTGAGCAATTCCATATTCTCTGTGAAATGAAGTCGCCAGAGGCCATAAAACCGTCCGGTCTTAAAAGAGGTGGTTTGCTCGCGATAAACCGCATCTACGTCTTCTTTCGTGGACAGATCGCGGGTCAAAGGGTTATTCACCAAATGGGTGAGGTAATAAGGACTGCCTTTGGTCAGCGCAAAAAGATAATTTTTGACCGCGGGCGTGATGGTGACCTGATGCACCGCGGCCAGTTTATCCATCAGTTCTTCGGACTCGGATTCGGACAGCAGCGGCAAAGGCACGGGACCAAAACGGCCATACAAAGCGCCGCTGTAGACGATTCTGGATAACATCGAGAGCATGGAGCCGGCCACCAACATCGGCGCGACCTTGCTCTCTGCCAGACTGCGATAGGCGCCGGTCACATTTTTTTCAAGCCGGGTTTTCTGCTCATCAAGATAGAGCCGCCGATTCAAATCCTGAAATTCATCAAAGATCACCAGGCATTTTTTGCCGGTGAAGGCGCAGAGCTCGCTAGGCGCATTCTGGGCAAAACGTAATTTTTTATCCCAATGCTCGGTTCCATGACCGAGTTGCTGATAAGCCTCGATACTCTGGAGAACCTCTGGCACCCAATCGACGCTATGACGGTTTAACTGCTCGTGCAAGTTTGTTAGCGTCGGCGCTTTCAACACCCCATCATCTCGCAAAAAGAAAGCGCAAAAATGCCTCAAAAAAGTCAAAAAATAATGGTCGGCAAAATCGCCTTTCGTCCAGGTGGTTTCGGATAAGTGCACATAAAACGGCGCGACCCGATCCTGACAGGCGAACATGACGTTGAACAGGCGCACGAGCAGGACGGATTTGCCGTAGCGCCGGGGAGACATCAGAGCCAGGCTGTCAGCCAACATCCTGTCGATCCCCATCGCCCAATCCCACAAACGGCGCAAGGTTTCTTCGCGGCCCGTAAAAAGGGCCGGGCTGATTTCCTCTTGCAAAACAAATTTGGGCGGATGGTAAAAATCGGGGTAGGTCATCGTGCTCATAAATCTTACTCCACAATAAACAACTCTCTCGACATCGGCGTCAACACCTCGTTGCCGGCGACGGTGACGAGCAAATCGTCTTCGATGCGGACGCCGCCGAGATCGGGAAAATACACGCCCGGCTCGATGGTGATGACGGCATTCGCCGCAATCACGTCTTTGCTCTCCGGGCCGAGGCGGGGCAGCGAATGCACGTCCAGCCCAAGACCGTGGCCGAGCGAGTGATTGAATTCTTCTTTGAAACCGCAGGACGCCAGATATTTGCGCGCGACTTCATCAAGCTGGATGCCTTCCATGCCCGGGCGCGCGGCTTCACACGCGAGATGGCATGCTTCTTTGACGGCGAAATAGGCCTGCCGCAGTTTGGCCGGCGGCTCGCCAACGGCAACGGTGCGGGTGACATCCGAGGCGTAGCCCTCGACGACGCAGCCGTAATCAATCACCACCAAATCGCCGGTTTGTAATCGCCGCGCGGTGCTGCGCGCATGGGGAAACGCCGAGCGCGGCCCGCTGGCGACGATCGGTTCGAACGGCTCGGTTTCGGAGCCGAGCTTGCGGCTGCGATAAATAATTTCCGCCGCAATATCGGATTCTTTAACGCCGCGCCGAATAAACGGCAACACCTGATCCCACACGGCGCCCGCCATCGCGCCGGCCTGACGCAGACTCGCAATCTCGTCCGGCGATTTGGGAATGGCGATTTTCTCCACAAAATGCTCGGTCGCAACGAAGCGCAGTTGCTCAAAACTTTTTTGCAACTGTGAAAACTGGCGAAAGCTCATATGCCCGGCTTCAAAACCGAGACGGCCGCCGGCCGGCAAAATTTGTTTTTCTTTTAACACCGCCAGCAGATCGCGGCGCACGATTAAAATTTCGGCGTTGCGCACTTCCGCCTGCGCCTGGTCGCGATAGCGCCAGTCGGTGACAAAAAAGCAACGGTCTGTGGTAATCAAACCCAGACCGTTTGACCCGGTGAAACCAAAAAGATAACGCCAATGCGGCGCGGCGCTGACCAGAAACGACGCCAGATTCGCCTGCCGCATCTCCGTGCGCACCCGCGCGATCCTATCCTGCATTCTGAGTCTCTTGCAAACGCTTTTTCAAATAATCGATTTTGTCGCGATAATGTTTGTTGTTCGGCTCTTTGCGGCTCAACAATTCAAAGACGCCGATGGCTTTGGTATACTGACCCTGGGCAGCGTAAATTTCACCGAGCGTCGGCGTGACGATTTTTTCGCGCTCACTGGCGCTCACCGTCGCCGCCAGATCGTCGCCATGATCTTCTAAAATTTTGGGCCGGCGCGCCGGCAGGCGTGCTGAACTGGTCGAACGCGAATTCGGCCGCGGCGAAGCGTTATTCTCATCACGGTTTACAGGGCCCAAATCAGGGCCGGCAGATTTAGGCGCCGCGGCAATCGTTGTCGGATCGCCGTCCAGCTCCAGATCAAAATTAACCGGGCGCGTCGGGATGCGCGAGGCGGCTCGCAAAGGTTGCGTGACGCCGTCAGAATCTTCGCCGAAACCACGATTGGCCTCATCCGAACGGCGGTTTTCTTCTTCATCACGGCGATTCGCGGGCATCGCATTTTTACCGGCAGGAGCCGGGCTTACCGGCTTGTCGTCTAAAATTTCGTCCTGGAAAATGTCGTCGAGAATATAGGAGAACCGCTCTTCATCATTCGCCGGCGGCATCCCCACGTCCGGCGCTGCCGCAGACGGGACCTCGTCCGGCGGCGCAAAATCAGACTGCAGGATGCCGTCATCATCCGTCGCGGTCGCGGGTTGATAACGCAACAGATCGTTTTCATCCGCCCCGTTCATGGAATAAAAATCATCGGTCGGCGTTGGCGTCACCACGGGCGCAGCCGGCGGAATGGTGATCGTCGCGGTGGACGGCGGCTCAACGCCCGCGCGGCGAATCGGGACCGGCTCGATTTTCTCCATTTTGGCTTTTTGCGCCAATTCCTCGATCACGGCGCGCACGCCTTTGTCAAGCGGATCGATCTGCAAAATTTTGCGATAGCTCATCTCGCAGGTGTTGTCCCAGCCGATTTCGCGCATGAGATCGCCGTAATATTTGTGCGCGGCGAGATAGCGGGGATCAAAAAGCAAAACGCGCTTGAATTCCTTCTCGGCCTGGTCGAAGAGCTTCTTTTTCAGATAACATCTGCCAAGCACCATGTGGCCGGTGACATAAGACGGATGCTTGCGCAGGCCGTCCTCGCAAAGTTGAATGGCTTCATCAACACGGCCCAGCTTCAACAGGGCGTCGGCGACGCGACCGAACGTCAACGAATTGGGGTTTTGCTGCAGCAAAACCTGCAATGATTCGAGGCTGCCGAAGTCTTCGGATGACATAACCCTAACTCACTACGAATAGAGGTTCAATTAAATCCTGTTAAGCGCCGCGGGAGTGGCTGCCGGGCGCAATTTGCCGTAACGCGTTTTATTGAAAAAAAACGTGGCCACGCGCGGCCAAAAATATTGCTTAAACGACAGGTAAGCGATAAAGCTATAACCGAGAAAATATAAACCCTGAAATGGAATGGCGGCGATTTCGCGGTAATAAATCGCCACGACGATGCCGGCCAGGCAGTAAAGCGCGAACAGCATTTCCGGAATGCCGTTGCGCATGCCGCGCTGCCAAAATTCGCGCGTGGTAAAATACTGTTTATCGTGAAAGCCGTCGCTTAAACTCTCGAGACAATATTTGGGCGTGCGCAAAAATTCGCCGCGATACTTAAACAGACCCTGCAAAATGGCGCGCGTGTTGTTGAGCGACAGGCCCATGCTGCCGGCCATGAACAACGGAAAATAGAGCATGCGCCGGCGCCAGTCCGGATAGCTCTCGCGCAGCGCGGTCAGATACATTAAAAACGAGCCAAAGAACGCCAGCCCGAAAATCGAAATGACCGCAAAAAAAAGCGTGTGATCGCTGGCACTTTCATTTTTAATGATCATGAGCGGCAAATTCAACAGGCCGACGATCAGTATAAAGGGAAACACCAGATTGTTGGTCAAGTGCACGGTGGATTGCAATTTGACGCGCAACGGCAAGTTCGCTTTCCACACGCGCGGCAGATTTTTTTTGGCGGTTTGAATCGCGCCTTTGGTCCAGCGAAATTGCTGCGA
>Ga0247727_10010456_pt1 | contig 16446 bp, 10 predicted proteins | sample WisWelCaveWW1625_FD_202498 | JGI IMG/M metagenome (GOLD analysis project Ga0247727, IMG submission 202498) | Biofilm microbial communities from Wishing Well Cave, Virginia, United States - WW16-25 | ecosystem: Environmental > Aquatic > Deep subsurface > Groundwater > Cave microbial mat | place... | reverse complement strand
CCTACTCCGGCAACTCGGCGTTGAGGAACCTGGCGCAAGACTGCCCGCCCGCGGCACGCGCGCAGGGTTGCGTTCCATTTGCCCTTCCTGGAACAACGTTGGGGAAGCACTGGTCCACGTTTGCTCAAGCGTTCGACATCCGCGACGGAGGAATCGGAGACCAGTTCCTTTCCACGACGGACTTCAACTTTTTCTTCCAAGACGCGTTTAAGTGGCGGCCGACGGTGACAATCAATTACGGCCTGCGGTACGAGTTCCAGAAGTTGCCGGGAGTCGATCCCGTCACCATCAACGGCCAACAGGTGCTCGGGTTCCCGGACCAGCCCTGGACATCGGAAACTCAGACGATCAACCAGGACAAGAACAACTTCGGCCCGCGGTTGTCGGTTGCGTGGGATATCGGGGGCCGGCAAAAGAACGTGGTCCGGGCCGGGGGTGGAATGTTCTACGGCCGCACGCCCAACGCGCTGCTGCGATCACACTTGATCGAGAATGGTGTGGCGCTGCCCAGCTTTTCGCTGTCCGGGACCACGCCTGCCCAGCAGGCAGTCGGGCCTGTTTACCCCGACATCCTGTCGGCATCGGCCGGCGGTTCGACCGGAGCTCGGACAGTTCTGTTCATGGCCAGCGACTTCGTGCGCCCGGTGGTGCACATGATGGACGTTGCCTATGAACGGGAGATCAAGAACAACATCGGAATCTCGGCGACGTATCTCTATACCCGCGCGAACCGGTTAGTCCGGGCCAGGGACATCAACCTGGGTGACCCGACGACGACGATCAGCTACTTCCTGGCGGACGGGACGTCCCTCGGAGAGGTGCCGTTCTATGCCGGACGGCGGCCCTTCTGCGACACGCTGGTGGGTCCAGCGAGCGCAACCTGCGCGCGGCTGGGCCCGGTGGTCCGTCAGCAGAGCGACCTGAACGCAACCTACCACGGTCTGGTGATCCAGTACACACAACGTGGGCGCTACGGCGTGACAATGAACGCTAATTTCACGCTTGCTAAGGCGGAGGACGACGGGCAGGGGATGGGCTCTTCACCGTTCGCCGGACGGACGGCGACTTTCTTCGACCCAAACAACCGGGCGCAGGAGTTCACGCGGTCGGACTTCGACCTGCGCCGCCGCTTCGTGGCTTCTTATACGTGGGAGCCGGAACGAGTGTGGAAACCCAGCGGAGGAATGGTCGGGTACATTCTCGGGAGGTGGTCGTTCGGCGGCATCGTGACGATCAATGACGGGCAGCCGATGAGCCCGACGCTTTCCGGGTTCCTTTCGGGTGGCGCAAACACGTCGGGGGCGACGCAGTGCGGAATCAGCGGGACGTGCGCAACCGCAACCGGTTCATCGAACGGAAGCGGCGGGTCGTTCCGGCCTGGCTGGCTGCCGCGGAACTACATTGAGACGACCGGGTTCGTAATCTTCGACTTCCGCGTGCAGAAAGACTTCCAGATCTCGGAGAGCAAGCGGATCCGGTTCCTCTGGGAGGTCTTTAACGCGTTCAACCGGCCGAACCACCCGAACCGGTTCAACTTCAGCGGGACGGGGTTCAACATCTCAGCGTCGTGCACGCAGTTGAGCGTAGCGGCATCGTGTGCGGCCGGGCCCAACGTCATCAACCCGAACAACCTGACGGCCCCTCGGGTGATCATCCTAAGCCAGAACAGCACCTACACGGGCATCATGGACCCGCTGTCCGGGCAGGGCGACTTGCAGCGCTGCCAGGTGTCGAGTTGCCTGTCGTCTGCTAGTGGGGTGTTCTGGGGCGCGCGGGACATGCAGTTTGGGCTTAAGTTCATCTTCTAGCCTGCCAATCCTCAACGCACGAACGGGCGTTCCTAGAACGCGAGGTGTTGTCGGGACGCCCGTTGTGCTTTCGGGAGGTTGGATGGAGAGAAGTTGAAGTGGGGGAGGGTGCGGTTCCGAAAGGACTGTCTGTAAGATTGTCTGTTGAAAGTAGGGAAAAAAGAGAAAGGGTGTCTGCGAACATCTCCGGCCCGGGATCAACTCAACAGAATTGCTGGACAGTGCCACCAAAAAGTGCCCCTTGACTTTCGCTTTTTATTCGCCTATGCTCTCCCCAGGTAGAGGAACGGGAAGGCGGGCGCGGGGCTGACCCCATTGTCCTTGTGACTCTCACGGGTCGCCCTTCGCCCGCCCTGAATCGCACCACGGTCGCCGGACCGCGGGGTTCGTAGAAAAACCCCGCCACACCCAGCGCCGCGTGTCCCTCCTCTGCCCTTCCCGTCCCCGCCGGCTCGCCCATGGAAGCCCGTCGCCCCAACATCGTCCACGTGGACGTGGACGCTTTCTTCGCTTCGGTCGAGCAGGTGCTCGACCCGCGTCTGCGTGGCCGTCCCGTGCTGGTGGGTCGCGGCGTGGTGGCTTCAGCCAGCTACGAGGCCAAGTCGCGCGGCGTGCGCACGGCGATGAGCTTCCGCGAAGCCCGCCGCCTCTGCCCCGACGCTGTCGTCGTTGCCGGCCAGTACGAGCACTACGCCGACTACGCTGCCCGCGTCAGTCGCATCCTCGAAACCTTCACCCCCGCGGTCGAGGCCGCCGCGCTCGACGATTTCTACCTCGACTTCGCCGGCACCGACCGCCTCTACCCGGACTTCCCCGCCACGCTCCGTCGCCTGCAGCAGCGCGTGTTCGGCGAAACTGGCCTGGGCGTTTCCGTGGGCGCGGCCACCTCAAAACTCGTGGCCTCGGTCGCCTCGCGCCTCAAGCGCCCGCGTGGCTTCTGGATTGTTCCCCCGGGCACCGAAGAAAATTTTCTGGCGCCCCTGCCGGTCGAAAAACTCCACGGCATCGGTCACACCCACGCGCAGACCCTGGCCGAGCGCGGCATCGAAACCATTGGCGAGCTCCGCCAGGTCCCGCTCCCGGCGCTCGTCGCCGCCTTTGGCGAAGTCGTCGGACGCCAGCTCTGGGAGCGCGCCCGCGGCCGCGATCCCCGCGAAGTCGTCGCGCCTCCCGAACCCAAGTCCATCTCCCGCGAAACCACCATCGAAGGCGGCACCATCGATCTCGAGTTCCTCGCCGGCCTGCTCGAATACCTCGCCGAGCGCATCGGCGCCACCCTGCGCGGCTACAGCCGCCAGGCCCGCACCATCGCTCTGCGCTTGCGCTACACCGACTCTTTTTCCGCAGCGCGCGCCACGCACCTCCTGCCGCCCACCAACGACGAAAAATCGCTCCTCGAAGCCGCGCTCACGCTCTTCCGCGCGCTCTTTACCCGCCGCGTCGCTCTGCGCTTTGTCGGCCTGAGCGTCGCCAACCTCGAACCCGACCGCCGCCAAAACGATCTCTTTGACGTGACGGCCAATCGTCGCTGGTACTTGAACCGTGGCGTGGACTCAGTCCGCGGCCGCTTCGGCTGGAACGCAGTGTTCTACGGCAAGGGCCTCGCCCTCCGCTCCCACTACGCCTCCAAACCCTCCGGCCTCGTCCTCTCCACCCCCTGCTTATCGAGGTGACGATATATTATGTTCAGCCGTGCAACGCTCCGAACTGCAAGAGCTACACTTCATCACGGACATCGCAAACATTGCTTCAATCTTGAGGCTGGGCATCCTATCGCATAATCGAGCCCAACAAGTGCAACACACCTCTATCGCTGATTCCCAGATTCAAGACCGACGAGTCAGAAAAGTTGTTCCGGGAGCAAGACCGCTTCACGACTACGCAAATCTATACATATGTGGTAGAAATCCTATGCTATTCAAGCGGCGGGAAAGGCACGCTGATATTTGTATACTTTGTGTGAGCCCAGATGTACTGGATCTTCCAGGAGTGGTCATCACTGATATGAATGCTGCCGCCGAGGGGCTCTATGTCAGTTTCAAAGCCGCGCCGGCTGGCCTACAAATTGTGGACCGAGCATCGACCTTCGCAGAATACTGGACTGATCCAGACCAAATTCAATACTACCGAAAGAAGTCTGCCAAATGCGCAGAAGTGCTTGTCCCGGATCGCGTCGCCCCTCAATACATTCAAGGGTGTTATGTCTCCTGTGCTGGGTCCCGTGATCGTGTTCTGGCAATCAGCCCGGAGATAAAAGTTGTCGTGGATGCTCATCTTTTCTTTTTGTGAGCCAAGATGATTCAGGTCGTCACCGGCGATATCTTTAAATCCAAGGCCCAGACGCTCGTCAACACCGTCAACACGGTCGGAGTCATGGGCAAAGGCATAGCCTTGGGCTTTAAGGAGCGCTTTCCGGATATGTTCGAGGACTACCGGAAACGCTGCGAGGCAGGTGAGGTCAAGCTTGGAAAGCCTTATCTGTATCGTCGCCTCCAGCCTCCATGGATCCTGAATTTTCCCACAAAAGAACACTGGCGGTCGGTATCACGGTTAGAAGACATCGTCAAAGGACTGAAACACCTGGCTGAGCACTGTCGTGAGTGGGGCATCATCTCGCTCGCTGTCCCCCCTCTTGGCTGCGGACAAGGACAGTTAGAGTGGCGCGTGGTGGGGCGCACACTCTACCGCTTTTTGAAGCAGTTGGATATTCCTGTCGAGCTCTACGCTCCGTTGGGTACTCCCTCCGACCAATTGCAATTGGCCTTCTTAGAGAGAGAAGTAACGGAAAACGGGGAAGCTCCCGGGCGCATTGATCCGGCATGGTTGGTGTTGGTGGACATTCTCGCTCGAATTGAAAAAGAGCCGTACCACCGCCCCATCGGTCGCACCACCTTTCAAAAGATCGCCTACTTCGCGACCGAATCGGGCATTCCAACAAAGCTTCACTACGAACGCGGCAGCTATGGTCCCTACGCCTCGGATTTGAAGCGGCTTGTGACAACTCTTGTCAACAATGGCCTGATTCGAGAAGAGCAGAAAGACCGAATGTTTGCTGTAAAGGTCGGCCCAACCTTTGAGGATGCACGCAAGGCATACCAGCGCGAAGTCGATCAGTGGAATGAAACTGCCGAACGGCTCGCAGACCTGTTTATGCGCATGACGACAAATCAGGCGGAAGTGGCCGCAACAGTTCATTTCGCCGCAAAATCACTTTCGTTGCAGAACAACGGTAAGCCCACCGAATCTCAAATTCTCTCTGAGGTAATGAGATGGAAGCAAAAAAGACGGCCGCCCCTCAGTGAACATGAGGTTGCTCTCGCGATTCGCAACCTGAATATGCTCGGCTGGCTCGACGCCAAACCAAGCGTCGATCTTCCATTGAGTGAAGAGGCTTTGCTCGACGTTTAACAGTTTATTTCATTCTATCTGTTCCCTGCTAACGAACGGAGGCCCACCCCATGAGCACTGCGACCGCGATGACCGATCCCGAAAAAACCGCATTTCTCGCCTGGCTCGGCGAAACCCACGACGCGCTGCTCGGCTCCGTCGCCGGTGTCACCGAAGCGCAGAGCCGCTTCAAGCCGGCCGCAGACCGCTGGTCCATCCTCGAGTGTGCTGAGCACGTCGCCGTGGTCGAGCAGACGCTCTTCCACCTCATCACTGAAAAGTTCACGCCGGCTCCCCGCACGCCCGAGCGCTGGACCATCGAGCAGATGAAGCGCGGCGGGGCCGACCGTTCCCGAAAATTCGACGCGCCGGATGTGGCCCTCCCCACCGGGCGTTTCGCCTCCCTGGCCGAAGCCGTCGAGCGTTTCCGCTCCGTCCGCGAGCAAATGATCGCCTGCATCCAAAACTGTCGCGACGACTTGCGCTGCCGCTCCACCCTTCACCCACATCCGTTCGTGGGCCAATGCACCGCCTACGACTGTCTTTTGCTGCTCGCCGTGCATCCCGACCGGCACGCTGAGCAGATTCGCGAAGTACGAAACACACCGGGGTTCCCGAAGGCGTAAGCCTCCCGCGTTCCTCTGCCCGTCCTGTTCCCTACCCAGGAAGACGGTACCGGGCGATGTTCGTCCATCTGCATTGCCACAGCCAGTACTCGTTTCTCCGCGCCGTGCCCGCGCCGGAGGAGCTGGTCGCCGCGGCAGCCGAACGCGCCATGCCCGCGGTCGCGCTCACCGACACCAACGGCCTCTACGCTGCCGTCCCGTTTTACCTCGCGGCGCGCAAGGCCGGCATCAAGCCCATCGTCGGCGCGCTGCTCGACGTCGCCCTGGACATCGAAAACAACGCCCGTAGGGGCACGCCACCTGTGGTGAGCGTAGTCGAACCATGCCGTGCCCCTACATCTGGAACTGCGACCGGAGCGCTGATACTTCTGGCCGCCGACCTCACCGGCTACAGCAATCTCTGCTGGCTCATCACCCAGCGACACCTGGCCGACCGGCCGCTCACCCTCGACGACCTCGCGCAACATGCCAAAGGGTTGGTGGCGTTAGTCCGCCCCGAACCTCACCCCTCTCTCCCCCCGACATGCAGCGGACAACGGATCACGGATAACGGAACACAGATAACGACGCTCCGGGACATTTTCGCCGACGCGCTCTACCTCGAAGTCCAGCACCTCTCTCCCGGTGACGGTCGCGCCCTGCGCGAAGCCGCCCGCTTCAGCCGCGAGCTGCGCGTCCCGCTCGTGGCAACGAACAACGTCCATTTCATCCGCCGCGACGAGCACCTGCACCACCGCGTCCTCAACGCCATTCGCACCGGCGGCCTGCTGACCACCGTTGCGCCGCCCGAAATCACCTCGTCCGAGGCGTACTTCAAATCCGCCGAAGAAATGCAGCGTCTCTTCGCCGACCATCCCGAAGCTCTCGCCGCCACCGCAGAAATCGCCGCCCGCTGCCATCTCGAGCTCGCTCTGGGCAAAACGATCTTCCCGGAATTCCCCGTCCCCGCAGGCGAGACACCTTTTTCATACCTCTGGAAGCTCTGCTTCGACGGCGCCCGTCGCCGGTACCAACCCCTGCGCCCCGAGGTGCTGGCGCGGCTCACCCACGAGCTCGAAGTCATCGAGCGCCTGCACCTCGCGCCGTACTTCCTGCTCGTCTGGGACATTGTCGAGGAGGCGCGTCGCCGCGGCATCCCGGCCGTGGCGCGCGGCTCGGCGGCCAGCTCGATTGTCACTTATTGCCTGGGCATCTCGCGCATCTGCCCGTTGCGCTGGGAGCTGTACTTCGAGCGCTTCTTGAACGCCCAGCGCGGCGACATCCCCGACATTGACCTCGACATCTGCGGCGCCCGTCGCGACGAATTGCTCGACTACGTCTACCACCGCTGGGGCCAGCAGCACGTCGCTCCCGGGGGGCACGGGGGGGACGTTTCCCCCCGCGTAGCAATGATTTCGAGCTTCGTCACCATGCACGCCCGCCTGGCCGTCCGCGAAGTCGCCAAGGTCTTCGGCCTGTCGCCGGGCGAGGTCAACCACTTCACGCGACGCCTGCCGCATCGCCCGGTCAGCGAAATCCTTGAGGCCATCCGCACGCTGCCGCAGTGCCGCGCCCTCCCCGCGCAGGAAGAGCCGTGGCGGACGATCCTCGACGTCGCCCTGCGCCTCGACGGCTTCCCACGCCACCTCGGCATCCATCCTTGCGGCATCGTCATTGCCGCGCGCCCGCTCACCGAGCATGTACCGCTCGAAATCGCCACCAAAGGCATCGTCGTCACGCAATACGACATGAACGCCATCGAAGCCCTGGGCCTGATCAAGATGGACCTGCTCGGCCAGCGCGGCCTGACCACCATGTCGCTTGCCCTCGACGGCATCGCGCGCGCCACAGCAGAGCACGCGCCCGGTGAGGGCGCTCACCAAATTGACTTCGACGCCATCCCCGAAGGCGACCCGGCCACCTGTGAAATGCTTTCGCAGGGCCGCACCATGGGCATTTTTCAAATCGAATCCCCCGGGATGCGCGGCTTGCTGCGCACGCTCCGTGCGCGCACGCTTCGAGACATCTGCCTCGCTCTGGCGCTGATTCGCCCCGGCGCTTCCGAATACGGCTCGAAGGAATCGTTCCTCAAGCGCCTGCGTGGGCAGGAGCCGGTGCGCTACGCCCATCCCGCCATGGAGAAAATCCTCGGCGAAACCCTCGGCGTGTGCGTTTATCAGGAACAGGTCATGCAGCTTGCCCAAGCCGTTGGTGCAATGTCTTTGGCCGAAGCCGACCTGGTGCGCCGCTCAACCGCAAAGTTTGCCGACCAGCGCGAACGCGATCGCCTGCGCGCCAAATTCCTCAAGGCTGCGGCCCAGCGTGGTCTCGAAGGCCGCGAGCTTGAGCAAACCTGGCAGATGGTCGAGAAGTTCGCCGGGTTCGGCTTCTGCAAAGCTCACGCCGCCACCTACGCGGACATCTCCTATCGCATCGCCTACCTGAAGGCGCACCACCCGGCCGAATTTCTCGCGGCGATGTGCAGCTCGGGCGCGGGCTTTTACCACGTCTCCGCCTACGTCGAAGAAGCCAAGCGCTGGGGCATCGAAGTGCGCCTGCCCTCGGTCAACCATTCACGCCTCGAGTACACCACCGAGCCGGCGGGCGAGACGCCTCGCGCCATCCGCATTGGCCTGATGCAGGTGAAAGGGCTGCGCCTTGAAACCATCCAACACATCGTCGCCTCGCGCGAAAAAGACGGCCCGTATCGCTCCTTGGAAAACTTCCTTGCTCGCGTCCCGGTCGAGCGCGACGAAATCGAATCGCTCATCAAGTGCGGTGCGCTCGACGATATCGGCCAACAAACAGCGCTCACCCGCCCCGCCCTGCTCTGGCAGTGGAACGCTCTCCGCGCTTCCCTGCCCCGCGTTCAACCCGCGGAGATGCTCTTTCCGGATGCGGTGCCGCCGGCCGCGGAACCCGTCGCCACGCCCGCCGCAGACTACTCGCGCGAGCAGCGCATGGCCTATGAACAGGAAATCCTCGAAGTCTGCGTCACCGGCCATCCGCTCGACCTCATCCCGCGCAACGGCGAAAACTGGAGCGACGATCTCGAGCGCGCCCGTCCCGGCCAGCGCGTTACGCTGCTCGGCTGGCTCGTCACCTACCGGCACGTGGGCACCAAGGACTACCGCAACATGATGTTCGTCACGCTCGAAGACCAGCGCGGCCTGTTCGAAGCCGTGCTTTTCCCCGAGGCCTACGAGCGCTATGGCGGCCTCGTCTACGAGACGCGCACCCTGCGCGTCACCGGCCGTCTCGAGCCCGGCGGGCAAATCAACTGCGAAAAAATGGAAATTGCGCGCCGCAACCCGCAGGAAACGTTCGAGAGCCGTCCCGCATACCGCCGCCGCATCGATAGCCGCGACCCCTCGGACTTCTTAGCCGAGCATCCCAACGCCGAATAACCTCGCGCCATGATCCACCTGCCACAATCGCCACCATCGGCCCCACGCGAAACCACCGCGCCTCAACCGGTCGCTTCCGGCGAGCAATACCTCGGCCGCAACGCCAGCGCAAAGCGCCGCCTCTGGGAGCGCCTCAACCCGCGCCACCGCAAAACTCTTCAACTCCTCGCCCGCGCCCTCGTCCTCCGCCAGGAGCAGGCCCGCCTCCCCGACGACCTCCGCGCAAAACTCCTCGCTGCCCTCGACGATCTCGAACGCCTGGCCTCGCGCCTCGAGCGCCTCCTGGCTGCGGTATCCGGCAAGGCACCTCTCGGCCGCTAGTCGTTGCCGCGCCTCTGCACGTTTGCCATACTGACTTCATGCGCGGGGCGCGAAGCTACAGACGCTTTCTCTTCCACCTCCTTTACATCCTCTCCTTCCTTTACTTCCCTGCTTCTTCATTTGCCGACGAAATCCGCCTCAAAGACGGCAGCAAAATCTTCGGCACCATCGTCGGCTTCGAGAACGACTCCTTCAAAGTGCAAACGAGTTACGGCTTTGCCCTGGTGCGCAAGGACAAAATCGCCGCCATCATCCCGTCTGTAATCGCAGCCGAAGCGAAGCCGGAACCAAAAAAGGAAGTTGCGAAAGAAGTGAAAAAGCCTGAAGTGCCGCCGACCGTGCAACCGCCTCCGGCTACACCGGTCGTGAAGAAGGATTCATCTGCGACCGCGCCTGTCGCTTCTGTTCAACCAACCTCGCAGCCCATCGCAAAGGTTGAGCCACCGCCTCCGCCTGAGCCCCCTGCGCCGCCGCCTATCCGCGACGAAGTGATCGGCAATCTCTACATCAACCACACCTACGGCTTTCACATGTTCAAGCCGCCTCGCTGGGAAGTGCTTCCCGACGCGCGCAAGACCTTGCCCACCGCTGTCGTCGCCATGGGCACCGGCGACGAAACCACGCTTCTGGTCGTCGGCCGCGAACCGGCAAAGACTTCCCTTGAGGCCCACGCCGCTGCCACCGACCGCCAGGTTAGCGAGATTTACGAAAACTACCGCCGCATTTCCGAGCGGCGCACTCAGGTCGCGGGGTTCGCCGCCATCGAGCGTCGCTATCGCGGCACCGCCGACAGCCACGACTGGTCCGGCATCGTCCTCACCCTCATCCGCGGCAGCGACGTTTACACGGTCCTCGGCATGACCTGGTCCGACTCCGACCTCATCCAAATCCAGGAAAACGTCATCGCCCGCACCATCGCCAGCCTCGAATTCACGAAGTAGCCCCTGTGTTTTCCAGTTTCCAATTTCTAATTTCCAATTTCTATTTTCTAGTTTCTATTTTCTAATTTCCATTTTCTAATTTCTAATCTCTAGTTTCGGTTTCATCTCTGCTGCTCACGTCCCGCCCCGACGCCATTGGTCAGGACTGCCGTGAGGCCTTCCGTATCCGGGCCCTCAGACCACCACTACACGTACGCTGTGGTATTCCCTCGCGCCGTCCGGCCATTCCCCCGACCGTTCGGCCGTCTGCACTCTCCCATCGCCCGCCGTCGCGCGGACTTCCAGCGTGTGTTTGCCCTTTGCTGGGTCAGTCCACACGTACTTCCAAAACGCCCACATCTGCGACGGAACGGGATTGCTGAAAATGGAAGCCGACCGCCACGTCCGCCCGCCGTCCGTCGAGATCTCCACCCGCGCCACGCCCGCTGCATCGGCCACGGCATAGCCGGTAATCACAAAACTCGTGCCGCTGATCTGCGCCGCATCGCGCGGATCGTCCACAACGGCGCGCAACTGCCGGTCGGCCTGATTTGACCAGCCCTTCTGCTCCCAGTAGCCGAGGTACTCCTTGTCCACAAACTCGATCCGCGACAGCCACTTCGGCATTTTCATCCCGTACTTTCCCGGGAAGAAGACCCGCAGAGGAAAACCGTGCTGCCGCGCCAGCACCTCACCGTTCAGCTCGTAGGCCAGAAAATTCTCCGGCCGCAGGATGCGCTCGAGCGTATGTCCGGTCGTATAACCTTCCGCCGCATAAAGCACCGCATATACCGCCTCGCGCTTCGGCCGCGCGCGCTCAAGCAGCGGTCGCAGCTGCGTTCCGCTCCACTGGCAAGTGCCGATGTACCGCCCTCCGATTGGGTTCGAGATGCACTCCAGCGTCAGCGTCGTTTCGTACCGTGGAAGCTGGCGAACTTCCTCATAGCTCAGCCGCAGTGGATTCTCGACCAGCCCGTCCACCAGCAGCGACCACTTTTCCACATCCACTGCCGGCTCGCCGTGCGACGACATCACGTACAAATCCCCTGCCGGCGTGATCGCCCGCAGCGCCGCTTGCGGCCCATCGTTCAAATAGTCGCGCACCCCGATCGGCAGGACATTCGTCCCTTCCGCCAAATACCTGTAAAACGCGTACGGCAGCAGGACTCCCACGCTGACTCCGCCCGCAATCGAGATGAATGTTCGTCGCTCCATGAATTCTTGAGATTAGATGTTGGAGGTGAGAAGTCGGATTCCCAAGCTCATACCGCCAGCCTGCGGAGCTCAGAACTTCGTCACTTCCGTAAAGTTGAAGTTCCGCACCTTCATTGCAGGCACAACCATTTCCGTGGCCTCTTCGCCCGCCCCGCGCACGGCCGGACCCAGCAGCTCGACGTTCGACAGCAATTCGAGCACGCTCTGGTTGAACCGCATGTTCTTGATTCCGCCGGTGACCCGCCCCTTCTCGACCAGAAACGTCCCGTCCCGCGTCATTCCGGTCATCACCTTCTCATAGGGGTCCACTTCCCGTATGTACCACAGCCGCGTCACCAGGATCCCGCGCTCGGTGGACGCAATCATCTCCTCGAGCGAAGACGTGCCGCCCTCCAACACGAGATTCATCGGCGCTTCGCCATACTCGTTCGGCAGCGAGAGGCCGTGTCCGGTCGGCTTTTTCTTCAACTTTCTTGCCGTGCCACGCGAAAAGACCAGGTTCCGTGGCACCCCGCGCTCGACCAGCAGCACTTTCTGCCGCGGCATCCCCTCGCCGTCGAACGGGGCCCCGAGTTGCAGCGGATGACAAACGTCGTCCCACAGCGTGACGTTTTCCCCCATCACCTTCTTGCCCATCCTTTCGTTTAGGCATGACCGCTTGTCCGCCACCGCCGTCGCCGAAAAGTCGTAAAAGAGAAACCCAACCAAATCGAGCACTGCCGCCGGCTCGAGAATCACCGTGTACCGCCCCGGCTCCACCTCCCTCGGATGGCACGTGCCCGCTGCCTTGGCCGCCGCCCGCGCCGCGAGTTCCTCCGGGTCAAGGTTTCTCACATTCGGCTCATTCGCCTTCGCCCAGCCCGACGAGTCCTCCCCCATCATCGTCACGGAAAACTCCGCCCGCGTGTATTCGTACTCCGCCACCAGCCCGCGCGAATTCGCCAGCAGCGACCGAAACGCGCCTGTCGTATAGATCCCCGCTGCATTCAAGTCGTTTTCCTGGGCCAGCGCGGCAACGCACTTCACCATTCGCGCCCGATCCAGCGGTGTAGCGCTTGCCGTAGCCTCAAAAAACCGCCGAACCTTCGCATACTTCTGCGGGCCGGGCATCGGGAGCAAGTCCGGATTGCGCGGCTGGCTGCGTGCGAGCCTCCCCGACGCTTCCACCACGCGCCGCAACGATTCCTCATCGATCTTGTTCGTCGTGGCCCGCGCAGTACGCCCGTCAAACACGGTTCGCACCGACACCGCCACGGATTGCTCGGCCATATTCTGGTGAATCGCATTGTTCGCAAACCGCGTCAGCGCATCCGAAGTGACATCAATTTGAACTTCCGTCTCTTCGGTCTCACTCAACTTGAAGATACGTTCCGCAATCCGCCGGAGTTCGCCATGCGAGGGCAGGCGTTCTGCGGCGACACCAGCGCTTCGCTTCCTCTTCCGACTCATCTCCCGGACTGTACCCGCCGCGCTCATTTTACAAACGCGCTCCCGATCTTGATGTTTCGAAACCGCGCCGGCGCCGCGCCGTGACCCGTCCCCATCACCTGCATCGGCTGGCCCTTCCCACAGTTGGGCGTGCCCCACAACGTCCAGTGATCGCGCCCGCAAATCGCATCGCACGAATTCCAGAACTCGGTCGTAATCCCGCTGTAACTCGGGTTCTTGATCATTCGCCCGCGCTTCCCGCCTCGAATCTCCCAACCGATTTCGGTGGAAAACTGGAACTGGTACCTCTTGTCGTCGATCGACCACGACCGGTTCGTCTCCATCAGAATCGCGTCGTCAGTATCGGCAATCAGGTCGTCAAACTTCCACGTCCCCGGCAACAGGCTCACATTCGTCATGCGGATAATCGGCAACCGGCTCCAGCTTTCCGTGCGCATCGTACCGCCCGATCGCTCCAGCCCAATCACCGGCGCCGTCTCCCGGTTCGAGAGATACCCGGTGAAGCGCCCGTTCTGAATAATCGGGATGCACTGCGCCGGCACTCCTTCATCGTCGTAACCGAAGGTCCCCAGCCCCGGCCCGTGCTCCAGCCGCGCATCAGCCACCACGTTGACGATCTCCGTCGCGTACCGCAGCGTTCCGAGCTTCTCAATCGTCAGAAAACTCGTTCCCGCCATGTTCGCTTCCTGGCCCAGCACGCGGTCCAGCTCGATCGGATGTCCGACGGACTCGTGAATCTGTAAACCCAGTTGATCACCCGCCAGGATAAGCGTCTGCGTTCCCTCCGGGCACGGCACGGCCTTGTGCAGCGCCACCGCCTCCTCGCCAACCCGCCGCGCATTCCCGACCAAGTCCAGCGCCTCAACCAACTCGTACCCCGCCAGCATGTGTTGCCCCCCGAAACTGTTCGGGTACGACCGCTTCTGGATCTCGTGCTCGCCAAAGCTCGTGGCCACAATCCCACAGCCCGACTGCGTCTTCACTTGATGAATCGCCGACCCAATCGACGAAGCAAAAAATTGTTCGATCCGCCGGAATTGCATGGACGTCTCCGTCAGCGTCACCCCCGCCACTCGGCTCATTTCCTTGTCCGCCGCCAAGAGCAGTTCCAATTGCCGCTCCAGCGGAATGCGAAACGGGTCTTTGACGTACGGGTTCTGCCACGTGTCCGCGTAAGCCTGCTCGGGCGCCAACACCAGCTTCCCGCGCTTGGTGAGCGCCGAAGCCTTGGCAATGGACACCGCTCGCGCCGCACACGCCTGCACACCTTCACGCGTAAGCTTGTCCGTCGCCGCGAATCCCCACGCACCATCCGCGATCACGCGCACACCGATCCCCAACGACTCGCTCTCCGCGAGCGTCCCAACCTGACCATTTTTTGTGGAAAGGTCGCGCTGCCGGATGTCCATCACCCGCACATCCGCATACGTCGCGCCCCGCACCCGCGCCGTCCCCATCGCCCAGCCGGCCAATTCGAGCATGAGATCAGTCATAAACTCGGAGGGACGCCCATAAAATCGTAGGGGCGCAGCACGCTGCGCCCCAAGAACTCCTTAAGAATCTCAACGGGCTACGTTCCTTCCTCCCACGACGCCAGGTATTGCTCTTGCTCCGGCGTGAGCTTGTCCACCTGCACGCCCATCGTCTCGAGCTTGAGCTTGGCGATCTGCCGGTCAATCGCCTCGGGCACGGCGTACACCTGCGGCGACAGGTCGCTGGCGTGCTTCACCAAGTACTCCACCGACAGCGCCTGGTTGGCAAAACTCATATCCATTACCGCCGCCGGGTGGCCCTCGGCCGCCGCCAGGTTGATGAGCCTCCCTTCACCCAGCAGGTAGAGTTTTCTCCCATCTTTCATCGCGTACTCGTCCACATACGGCCGCGCTGACCGCTTCGCTCCTGACAGCTTCTCCAGCGCCGGAATGTCAATCTCCACATTGAAGTGCCCAGCGTTGCACAGCACGGCTCCGTCTTTCATTCGCTCGAAGTGTTCCCCGGAGAGCACATTCTTATTCCCGGTGACCGTTATGAAGATGTCGCCGACCTTCGCCGCATCGGCCATCGGCATCGCGCGGTACCCATCCATCACCGCCTCAATCGCCCGCACCGGGCTGATCTCGGTCACAATGACGTCCGCTCCCAAGCCTTTCGCGCGCATGGCCACGCCGCGTCCGCACCAACCGTAGCCGGCAACCACAACCTTCAACCCCGCCAGCAGCAGGTTCGTCGCCCGCAAGATGCCGTCAATCGTGGACTGCCCCGTTCCGTAGCGGTTGTCGAAGAAATGCTTCGTCTGCGCGTCGTTCACCGCGATAATCGGATACTTCAGCGTCCCGTCCTTGGCCATCGCCCGCAGACGCAGGACCCCCGTCGTGGTCTCTTCCGTCCCGCCAATTACTCCCGGCACAAGCTCCGTGCGCTTGGTCAGTAACATCGTCACCAGATCGGCGCCGTCGTCCATCGTAACCTGCGGCTTGTGATCGAGCGCGGCGCTCAAATGCGCGTAGTAGGTGGCGTTGTCTTCTCCCTTGATGGCAAACGTCGAAATCGAGTAGTCCCTCAACAGGCATGACGCCACTTCATCCTGCGTCGAAAGCGGGTTGGACGCGCAGAGCACGATCTCCCCCCCGCCGTCCCGCAGGGTGATCGCCAGGTTGGCGGTTTCGCTGGTCACGTGCAGGCAGGCCGCGATCCGCACGCCCTTCAGCGGCTGTTCCTTGATGAATTGTTTGCGGATTGATTGCAGGACGGGCATCTGCTGGTTGGCCCATTCGATCTTTCGCTTGCCCCGTTCGGCCAGGGCAATGTCTTTTACATCTCCGGTGAGGCCGTGTGCGGTCGCCAATGGCGTGCTCCCTTGAATGGAAACTCTCCTCGCTAACGCTTCGCTCCCATAACGATGGGCCGTGGTGTCGAATTTTCTGAGCGAATGCCGGCTTCTTTGCGAATCGCCTCCGCCTTGTCCGTGCGCTCCCACGCGAAGCCCGGCTCCGACCGCCCGAAGTGTCCGTACGTCGCGGTCGGCCGGTAAATCGGCCGCCGCAGGTTGAGCATCTCGATGATCCCTCGCGGCGTGAGCGAGAAAATCGTGCGCACAATCTCGGTGATGCGCTCGTCCGAGATCGCACCCGTGCCAAACGTCTCCACCATTACCGACACCGGCTCCGCCACTCCAATCGCGTAGGCAATCTGCACTTCGACGCGCCGCGCCAGCCCTGCCGCCACCAAGTTTTTCGCCACGTACCGCGCCATGTAGCACGCCGACCGGTCCACCTTGGTCGGGTCCTTTCCCGAAAGCGCCCCGCCGCCGTGGCGGCTGTACCCGCCGTAGGTA
>Ga0247727_10010455_pt1 | contig 16449 bp, 9 predicted proteins | sample WisWelCaveWW1625_FD_202498 | JGI IMG/M metagenome (GOLD analysis project Ga0247727, IMG submission 202498) | Biofilm microbial communities from Wishing Well Cave, Virginia, United States - WW16-25 | ecosystem: Environmental > Aquatic > Deep subsurface > Groundwater > Cave microbial mat | place... | reverse complement strand
CCATCCGTTTGCCGGGCCAGGGTGGGGCCGTTGCGGTCGCCGTCAATAATCAGCAAAGCTCCGAAGTTGTTGGGCCCATCATTGGCACGCCGGTTTCGCCCGCCTCGTTCGATGGGGATGTGCGCGACCTGCCCCAAATTAAACCGGACAAGCCCATCATCCGCCCAGAGTTGAAAGCGCCCTGGGAGTTGGGAAACGAAGCCGGCGCGCCCAGGGACTTTGTGGATCGGGCGGCTCAAAAATCGCACGCCCCAGCGGTGATGCCCACGCCGAGCCAGAACTTCGCGGGTTTGGATTTCAGCAGTGTGGGCGCGGGTTGGCCCCCCGACACCAACGGCGATGTCGGGCCAAGCCACTATATTCAGACCGTTAACATTGGCATCGGAATTTACAACAAGACCGGCACTCAATTAGCGGCTTTCACCTTTGACACGTTCTGGAGCAACCAGGGTGGCACCGGTAGCACCCCTTGCGATGGCAACCACAATGGCGACCCGGTAGTGCTCTACGACCCGATCAGCGGGCGTTGGATTCTCACCGATTTTGCGTGGGTCAACACTCAGGATGGACCTTATTACGAATGTATCGCGGTATCCAAGACAGCGGATCCGGTTTCCGGTGGCTGGTGGTTGTATGCGTTGGATGCCGGAGCGCGTGTTGGTGATGATTGGCTGGACGATTACCCCAAACTGGGCATCTGGTCCGATGGTATTTATATGGGGATGAACATGTTCGATTGCTTGAACGCCGACTGTAGTTCAGCCTCTTACACCGGGGCGCGGGTCTGGGCTCTCAATCGCGATGATATGACCTCGGGTGCGGCCTTACGCACCGTGATGTTTGACCTGGGTGCCTCCTATGGTAGCGTCTTCCCCGCCAACCTGCGTGGCGCATTGCCACCGGCCAATACGCCCGCGTTTTTTGGCTCCGTCGCGGCTGTGGACCCGCCCGCCACCAGCAACACTTTCAACTTATGGGAGTTTGATGTGGATTGGGTAACCCTGGCCAATTCCACTTTCACCGGCCCGACCGCACTGGCGGTCACCACCTTCTCGACTCCATTTGGCACGGTGCCTCAACAATCGCCGGGTGAAGTCTTGGACGACCTGAGTGGGCGGCTGATGGCGCAGTTGCAATATCGCAACATCGGCGGCACCGAATCCATCTGGGCCAATCACACCGTCAGCAGTGGGGGGGTCTTGGGCGTCCGCTGGTACGAAATTCGCAACCCCAATAATGCGCCCACAGTCTTCCAACAAGGCACCTATCAACCCGATAGCAATTACCGCTGGATGGGCAGTCTGGCGGTGGATCAGAACGGCAACATGGCGGTGGGCTATAGCGTATCCAGCAGTAGTATGTTCCCGGCCATCCGCTACGCGGGCCGCCTGATGACTGACACACTCGGCACACTCGGCCAGGGCGAGGGCACCCTCCTTGCTGGAACCGGCGCACAAAGCGGCGGCTCTAACCGCTGGGGCGACTACAGCGCCATGACCGTTGACCCGGTGGACGACTGCACCTTCTGGTACACCACCGAATACTATGTGAGCACTGGCAATAACTGGCAAACCCGCATCGGCTCATTTAAGTTTCCGTCGTGCGCCTCCGGCCCGACCCCAACCCCGACCACGACGAACACCCCTGGCCCCTCGCCGACGCCCACCAACACCGCCACGCCTGGGCCAACCCCGATCCGCAACTATCTGCCCGTTATCCGCCGGGAATCGGTGCCGACCCCGACCCCCACTCAACCACCGGCCTGGACGACCATCGTGCAGGAGGGTTTTGAAGGCGGTTTTCCGGCGGGCTGGACCGTAACCGATCCAGGCTTTGAACAATACTACTGGGCCAAACGCAACTGCCGCGCCTATGCTGGAAGCAACAGCGGCTGGGCCATGGGCGGTGGCTCAATTGGGGCAGGTTTGCCGTGTTACAGCAACTACATTGACTATGCCTACTCGTGGATGATTTATGGGCCGTTTAGTCTGTCGGGGGCTACCGCCGCCGATTTCTCTTCCAAGTTTTGATTGAACAGCGAGCTAGATTGGGATCATCTATGCTACTTAGCCTCCACCAATGGCAGTGACCTCAATACCTTCGATGGCTATTGCTGGAGCGGAAGCACCAGTAATGCCTGGGTGGATGGTGGGTTAGATCTGTCAGCGGTGCCCACGCATGGCAATCTGATCGGACAACCTAATGTTTGGGTGGCAATTCTGTTCGTTGCCGATGCTTCAATCAACTACCCCGATGGCACCCATGTGGATGAGGTCTTGCTCCGCAAATGCACTTCGGGTGGCTGTGTGCTGAACCTCCCGACGATGCCGAGTTCAAACTTGCTTCACATCCAACCGTTTAATTTCGCGCTTGATCAACGGTAAGTTTCAACAAGCGGCGCGGATGGACATTCACTCTCATACAGACTCGTCGTTTGTATGAGAGTGATTCTTGTTGGGAAGCGTGTTACTATTTGGCTTATGCGTTCACGCTTTCAATGGCTCCAATTTGCAATAGGGTTGGTTCTTTTAGGAACCGCGTCAGGCAAGCCGGCCCAGGCCATTGCATCGCAACCTATTCTCCATGCTCAAGCAGAGTTCGTTCACCTCATCGTCGGCGTACGTCTCCCCGATTATCAGCCCGAAGGTTTGCTCCACGACTCCCCATCCATCGAACAGCAACGCGCCGCCATCGCCCAGGCGCAGGCCGCATTCTTAGAACGGCACGCCATCACCAATGCCGTCGCGTTTCCCTTCATCCCCTTCATTGCCCTCAACGCCGATGCCCGCCTCCTCGAAGCCCTGCGCGCCGACCCGGACGTAACCAGCGTCGAAGAAGATACGCCCATGCCCCCCACCCTGGCCGAGAGCGGCCCGCTGGTCGGCGCAAATTATGCCTGGGCGCAGGGCTACACCGGCGCGGGGCAATCCATCGCTATTTTGGATACGGGCGTGGACAAGACCCACCCTTTCCTCAGCGGCAAGGTCGTGGCGGAAGCCTGCTACTCCAATGCGGGCGGGGCCGGCGGGGGCCTCAGCCTGTGCCCAGGGGGTGTCGTGTCATCCACCGCGGTCGGGTCGGGTGTGAATTGCCCAGCCAACATCAGCGGTTGTGACCATGGCACGCACGTTGCCGGAATCGCCGCTGGCCGTGGCGCTAGTTTTTCGGGTATCGCCAAAGATGCCAATGTGATTGCGATTCAAGTCTTCACCGAGTTTACCCAGACGAACACCGCGCTCTCCTATTCATCTGACCAAATCGCAGGTTTGCAAAGGGTGCAGGCCTTGTCAAGCTCGTTCAACATTGCCGCCGCGAATTTGAGTCTGGGTAATTCCGTGAGTTACACGACGCAATTGAATTGCGACAGCGCGAACGCCTCGATGCAAGCGGCTATTGACGGTCTGCGCTCACTTGGCATTGCGACCACCATTTCAGCGGGCAACGACACTTACACCACCAGCCTGTCGTTCCCGGCGTGCATTTCCAGCGCCATCAGCGTTGGGTCAACCAAAGACGGCAGCAACGGCGCGACGCCCCCGGATAGCGTCTCGGCCTTTTCCAACAGCGCCGCCTATCTCAACCTGCTGGCGCCAGGCGAGTGGGTTAACTCATCGGTGCCGAATGGAGCCTATGCCAACTTTTCAGGCACTTCGATGAGCGCGCCGCACATCGCGGGCGCGTGGGCCATCCTCAAACAGGTTCAGCCCACGGCCACGGTGGACTCGCTTCTCAATGTGCTCACGACCACCGGCCAGCCCATCACCGACCCGCGCAACGGTGTCACCACCCCGCGCCTGAGGATTGGGTCGGCGGCGGCGCAACTCGGGGGCATAGAACTTTTCCTGCCGCTTGTCAGTCGCTCATGTGTGTTCCCGGTGGCCGACCCCGGTTTTGAAACCTTTGTCGGCGGAGACAATCCGTTTTGGGAGGAAGCCTCCACCAACTTTGGCACGCCCCTGTGTCAATCGTTGGGGTTTTGTCAGGGCGCGGTGCCTTACACCGGCCCGCACACCGGTCAGGCCTGGGCCTGGTTTGGCGGCGCGGATGGAATCACAGAAACGGCCAGCCTCAGTCAAACGCTGGCATTCCCCATCTCCGGCACGGCCTCGCTTTCGTTTTATTTGTGGATTGGCGCGGCGCAGGCGGGCAGTGGCGCGGACGATTTCTTTGAAGCGCGCCTCGACGGTGCCCCGCTCTTTCACGCCGACGCCACCCAGCAAAGCCAGTACCCGGTGTATACTTTGGTCAGCGTGGAGACCAGTGCCTATACGGATGGACAACCACACACCTTAGAGTTTTATGCACACACCTCCGAGCAAATTGTGAACTTCAATGTGGATGATGTCTCGGCGGCCTGTGGGCCATGAGACCCTCAAAAGCGACAGCATTTCGTGTGGGAGGCAAGATGAAAACTGTTTCCAAAATTCTGATCACTTGTCTGTTGTTAATCGTAAGTTCCGGCGCATGGCGAATGGGTCACACCTGGCCCAGCCCCACCTACTCGAGTGTAACCGCAGGCGAGGCGCTCATCGCCGGGGCGGAAGCCAGCGGCCTCATCACCTCCACCCTCTACCTGCCACTCGTCCGAAGAGACCCGCTGACCGACGACCTGGGCATCAGCCGCGTTGAACTCATTCAAGGCGTCACCATGAGCAACGCCTACCGCATCAACATCGCCAACCGCGCCGCCACCCTGCGGGTCTTTCCCAGCTTTACCAACACCCTCGGCCGCACCTCGGTCGGCAACGTGAACGCCCTGCTCACCTGCAACCCCGGCGCGGTGCAAGTAAGCGCCGGGCCCATCACCGTTGTGCAAACGCCCGATGAGGGCAACTTGAGTCACACCCTCAACTTCAACCTTCCCGCCGGATGTTTGACCGTCGGCGCAACTTATAACGTGGTGATTGACTCGGCCAACATGGTGCCAGAAACCGATGAAGGCAACAATCGCTGGCCCGCGCTGGGCGAGACATCGTTCAATTATGTGGCCTCGTCCGCGCTCAATGTCGTCATCGTCCCGGTGAACTACCGCGGCCATGTTCCCCCCACCGCCGATTTGAACTATGTGACCTGGATGCCGATTAAGGTTTTCCCGATGTCGCAAATAAACTACAGTCTATGGTCCGGTGGCGTTTACAACTTCAATGGTGATTTAACAACCGGCGCTGGGTGGACTGATTTGTTGTATGACATTGAGGCCCTCAATCCCTATCTCGCCAATACGCTGTACATCGGATTGGTAGATTTTATTTCATCCGATGGCTGCGCGGGTGGCTGTATCGCGGGCATTGGCTTTATTGGATCTCCAAGCTCAGTCACCTGGGCCGGTTGGACTCCCGGCGATAACTCGGCCAGCCCGGTGGCGACGCATGAGATGGGCCATAACCTCGGGCGCTATCACCCCGATTGTGGCGGGCCAGGTAGCGTTGATAATGGTTACCCCTATGGCGGGCCGGGGAACACCATCATCGGTCAGTGGGGTTTGGATGTGGCCACCGCGACTCTGTATAACCCCAACACCAATTTTGATTATATGAGCTACTGCGACCCGCAGTGGACTTCGGACTACACCTACAAGGGCGTCGCCGATTTTTGGACGGTGATGACGGCCAACGCCCGTGCGCCGAAAGCCGACGCGTTGCTTATCAGTGGGTGGTTCGATGAGCTGGGCCAAGTGCGACTCGGCCCCATTATTCAACACACCTTGCCGAAGCCAGCCGAGCCCAATGGCTCATACCGCGTTGAGTTGTTGGATGGGCAAGGGCAAGTCTTAGTCACCCAAGCCTTCAATCCCATCCTCATCGCCAGCGATTCCAAGCGAACCCAGGCCGACCGGCATTACGGGCAAGGCTTTCGAGTGGCGCTACCCAATGTCGAGGGTGTGGTCACTATTCGCATTTACGAAGGTGAGCAATTGGTATTTGAACGCTCGGCTAACGGCGCGGCCCCTCAAGTGAAATTGATCGAGTCCACCTTCGCGGGCGATGGCGCAGACGTGCGCTGGCAACTCACGGCGGGCGCGGCGGACACCCGCTATCACGTCCGGTTCTCGCCGGATGGGGGTGAGACGTGGACAGTGCTGGCGTTAAATTCGGCCACGCCCCGGTTGAGCGTCCCGGCCAGGCTGTTGGCCGAGGCCACCCATCCCATTGTGGAAGTGCAGGCCACTGATGGGGTGCGCCTGACCACGCTTACCCTGGCCCTGCCCAACGCGCCAAGCGATAAAGAATAACTTCGGCTCCCGCCGGATTTGTAATCCGGCGTTCAGGCGGCTGGATTACAAATCCAGCCGGAGCAAACCGGAAAGTTATATTTTTACAAGCCTAACGGAAAAACGGATGGCGTGACGCTATCCGTTTTCGCGAAGCCAGCCGTCGAAGAACCCTATCCGTTATTGATGCCTCTCTCGCTTCACGGTCTCCATCAACGACGTGAATTCCGTGTCGCCGGGATGGTGGTCGTAGCCGCGCTGTAGGGCTTCGAGGGCGCGGTCATAGCGGCCCAGACGTACCAGCGCCAGCGCCAGGTCTTTGGCATAGGCCGCCTCGCTGGGCTTAAGCGCGGCGGCCTTATCCCAATGCACGGCCGCCGCCGCCCATTTGCCCTGACCCGCCAACTCGCGCCCGCGCACATATAACGCCAGCGCATTGGTCAGCGTGCGATCAATCTCCACAAACTCCCGTCGCCGTGCGCCCCGTTGATTAAGCGCCGCTAACAGGCACACTCCGATCATCAACGCGCCCAGACCGGCGTTTAACTGCGCTGTGCTCAGGCTCATCCAATGGAGTTGCGTGACGGCCAGCCAGCCCCAGCCCATGTCAGCCAGCAAAATCCACACCGCCGCCGCATAGGCCGTATTCATATCCGTGTAGAACATCAGCAGAATCACCAGCGTCACCACGACCCGGATGATGGCGGCCAGGGTAACGTTGATGGCCTCGGCCTGTGAACGAATCACAAAATCGCCCAGCACGGTGGGAACGAGGGGCAGTTGGCTTAAGATGCGCGGGATCAATGGGTCAAAGCCATAGCTGAGTGACAGGCTGATGACAGCGCCCACCACTTGCACCAACGCCAGTTGGGCATATAAGCCGCTCAGGATGAGGATGACGTATTGAAAGCCTTGCCCCTGCCATTTGCCCATCACCAGCAAACCGCGATGACAGTGCCGACAGCGTGTATCCGACTCGCGGGTGGGCTGGCCACAATACACACACGGATAGGTGACATCTTCCGGCAACGGTTCGGCGGGAATGGATTTGGGTTCAGGCGATTCAGCGGTGGGTGCCGGGAGGGGCATCAGAGCGGGCGGCTGGATGGGGGGTGGCGGCGTCAGGCCTAACTGTTCACGAAGTTTTCCAGCCCGCTCGGCCGCCGCGCCATTGTGTGGATTGAGGGTGAGCGCATTTTCCAGCGCCACCAATTGGTCGTGCGGGTCATCCATCGCCGCGCTCAACCAGAGCCAAGCCGGTTCGAGGCGCTCATTGGCCTGCACGACCTTGAGAAGCAAATCACGGCCATGCGCCCGCTCGCCGTTCTTGATGGCGGTGATGCCATCGCGCAAAAGTTGTTGAATCTCAGTGGGGTCCAGCACGCGCGAATTATACGTCAGGCCAGAATCTGCGTGGTATAATCCCGGCGTATTTCAGTTGCAGAACCATCAAGGATTACGCGCTCCAAACCATGCGACGATCGTGTCTGGTCGTCTGTCAAGTTGGAAAAGTTGAACTCGGAATCGAGATTTTCAACCGGGCCAACCGGTTGAAAATCTCGATTTCATCCATCAGCATTATATGGGTTGAACATTCGTGCGTACTTTGTCAATCACAAGAAGGAACGCGTTACCATGTCTGGTCATTCAAAATGGGCCACCATTAAACATCAAAAAGGCGTCGCCGATGCGCGGCGCGGCAATCTCTTTACCCGCCTGGCCCGCGAAATTGCCATTGCCGCGCGCGAGGGCGGCGGCAATCCCGAAAGCAACTTCAAACTGCGCCTGGCCATGGACAAAGCCAAAAGCAGTTCGATGCCCAAAGACAACATCGAGCGCGCCATCCGGCGGGGCACCGGCGAGGATAAAGACGGGGCGGCGTTTGAGACCGCCCTCTATGAAGGTTATGGCCCGCATGGCGCGGGCGTGTTGATGCAGGTTGTCACCGATAACCGCAATCGCACGGTAGGCGAACTGCGCCGGGTGATGACGCGCGCGGGCGGCAGCATGGCCGAAGCCAATGCGGTCTCGTGGCAATTTACCCGTAAAGCCTATATCACCCTGCCAGCCGAGGGCAATGACCCTGACAAAATTTTTGAAATCGTGGTCGAGGCCGGGGCCGACGACATCATCCCCGGCGACGATCTGATTGAAGTGTATGCCGCCGCGAATCATTATCACGCGCTCCTCCAGGCCCTCGAACAAACGGGCGTCAAAATCCAAGAGTCCGAACTCCGCATGGAGCCAAACCAAAAACTGGAAATGGAACCGGACGCCACCGTGCAGGTGATGAAACTCATCGAACACCTGGAAGAGCTGGACGATGTGCAAAGCGTCTACACCAATGTCGAGTTCACCGACGCGGCGCTGGCCATCATGGCCGAAGCATAAATCGTAACGCGTACACACTCATTACGTGTTGCGCTTCACGTTTTATTGATTAGGCTCGCTTTTATGCTCGTCATGGGCATTGACCCCGGCACGGCCACCACCGGTTATGGCCTGGTGCGCGATATCGAGACCGGCCCGGAATTGGTGGCCTACGGCGTGGTGCTGACCCCCGCGCACACCCCGATGTCCGAGCGCCTGGTCATCATCTACCGCGAACTGACTGCTCTCATTAAACTCCATCAGCCCGACTCGGCGGCGGTGGAGAAACTTTTTTTTCAGAGGAATGTGAGCACGGCCATGACGGTCGGCCAGGCGCGGGGGGTGGCGCTGTTGGCGCTGGCGCAGGCGGGCGTGCGTGTGGGCGAATATACCCCACGCGAGGTCAAGCAGGCCGTGGCCGGCTATGGCGGCGCGGCCAAGCCCCAAATCCAGCAAATGGTGCGCGCGATTCTCAATTTATCTGACATCCCGAAACCCGACGACGCCGCCGACGCATTGGCCGTCGCCATCTGTCATCTCCATTCCATGAAGCTAAAGGCCCTGACCGAATAACGCTAAAACCACAGAGCGCACAGAGAAAATCTCTGTGAACTTTGTGCGCTCTGTGGTTAGAGTTTTACGCATTTACCCAGGCGCGCGTGTAAAAACGCCGTATAAGGAGCAACACATACCATGGCAAATATTCTCTGCATTGGCGCGGGATACGTGGGCGGCCCGACCATGGCCGTCATCGCGCAAAAATGCCCCCATCACCGGGTGGTGGTGGTAGATATCAACGAGGCCCGCATCGCGGCCTGGAACTCGGACCAACTGCCCATTTACGAGCCGGGCCTGGATGAGGTGGTGCGCGAGGCGCGTGGGCGCAATCTGTTTTTCAGCACCGAGGTCGACCGGCAGATTGCCGCAGCCGACATCATCTTTGTCAGCGTCAACACACCCACCAAGGCCTTTGGGCAGGGCGCTGGCCGCGCCGCCGATTTGCAATACTGGGAGATGACGGCCCGTCAAATTTTACGCAACGCCAGCGCGTCGAAAATTGTGGTCGAGAAAAGCACCCTGCCCGTCCGCACCGCCGAGGCGATGGAGCATATCCTCAACTCCAATGGCCAGGGCCTGCATTTTGATGTGCTCTCCAACCCGGAATTTTTGGCGGAAGGCACGGCCATGGCCGATATGCACGACCCCGACCGGGTGCTGGTGGGCGCGCGCAATACGCCCTCCGGCCAAAAGGCGCTGGAAGCCCTGGTGGAGATTTACGCCAACTGGGTGCCGCGCGACCACATCCTCACCACCAACCTGTGGTCAAGCGAACTGACCAAACTGGCGGCGAATGCCTTTCTGGCCCAACGCATCTCGTCCATCAACGCCATCTCGGCGCTGTGTGAACGGACCGAAGCCGACGTCAGTGAGGTGGCGCACGCCATCGGCACCGATAGCCGCATTGGGCCAAAGTTCCTGCGCGCCAGCGTGGGCTTTGGCGGTTCGTGCTTTAAGAAAGACATTCTCAATCTTGTTTATCTTTGCGACTATTACAACCTGCCCGAAGTCGCCCATTATTGGGAACAAGTGGTGAAGATGAACGAGTATCAAGAGAGCCGCTTTGTCTCCAATATGCTGACGGCGATGTTTAACACGGTGGCGGGCAAACGCATCGCGCTGTTTGGCGCGGCGTTTAAGGCGCACACCAACGACACCCGTGAATCGCCCGCGCTGGCGGTGTGTCGCACCCTGCTGGAGGAACGCGCCAAAGTCGTCATCACCGACCCCAAGGCGCTGGACAACGCCCGCGCCGACCTGGGCCCGCTCGCCGACCGGGTGACGTTTGAGCCGGACCCCTACCAAGCCGCCCAGGGCGCTTATGCCATCGCCGTGCTCACCGAGTGGCCGCAGTTTGCCGAACTCGATTACACCCGCATCTTCAAGTCAATGGTGAAGCCCGCCTTTATCTTTGACGGTCGCAATATCCTTAACCACGCGGCCCTGCACACGTTGGGCTTCAACGTCTATGCGATTGGCAAACCGGCGTTGGAACACTTGAAGTAGACGGGTAGACAGGTAGACAGGTGCACAGGTAGACAGGTAGACAGGTCCACAGGTACACAGGGTTACATTTCTTGTTTCCGTGTTTCCTTGTTTACTTGTTTACTTGTTTCCATGTTTCCGTGTCTACCTGTTTACTTGTATACTCCCCGCATGATTGCTTCCCTGCGCGGCGTCCTGCTCCAAATCACCCCGCCCGATATGCTCATCATCGAAGTCGGGGGAGTGGGCTACAAAGTGAGTGTGCCAGCGTCCACACTGAATGAGTTGGACGGTGTGGGTCGCACGGCTTTTTTGCACACCTATCTGGTGGTGCGCGAGGACGCGCTCTCACTGTATGGCTTCTCGGCCGAGGACCAGCGGGCGTTGTTTGAGTTACTGCTGACGGTGCAGGGCATCGGCCCCAAGTCGGCCCTGATGGTGCTATCCACCCTCTCGCCGGATGTGTTGCGGCGCGCGGTGGCGCAGGAACAGCCGGAGGTCTTTGCCCGCGTGAAGGGCGTGGGCAAAAAGACCGCCGAGAAAATTGTGTTTACGCTGAAGGATAAACTGGCCGGAGAAGTAACGCTGGCCGGAATTACGCATGTGAGCGATGTGGATACCGAGGTGATTGCGGCGCTGACCACGCTCGGCTATAGCCTGGTGGAAGCGCAGGCCGCCATGCAATCCATCCCCAAAGGGGAGGCTAAGACAGTGGAGGATAAGATCCGGCTGGCGCTGACGTATTTTGCGACGCCGTAAGCCAGTTGATCTGATGTGTGAAATTTGGTTTTTGTGTAATCTGCCAAGCCCACGAAGCAAATACAACCCAGGCTCGTTAGAATAAGTCAGAAGTGCATTTGTAAGGGTGGCAACACTTCGATCTAAATTTATATGAAAGCTTACAATATCGCCAGACGCCAAAGCGGTGAAACCGGCTTTCAAAAAGGCATTAGCTTTCTCTAAACTATCTGGCACATTCAGCTTCTGATCCATTAGTTTCTCCATGAATCAAGGAAAATCTAAGCGCCGAGTGGTCAATCTGCATCTTGCGTTGCAACAGCCTTCATTCGTGTCCTATCTCGGGCGCTATGTGGAAAAGGCAACGGCCAGCCCATTCTGTTTAGCCCCGACGGCGGAGGACAGAGGCTATCGGAGCGATGATTAAGATAATCAAAGAAACCGCCACAAACAGCGCGCCAATACCCAGCACGATATAACTCCCACCTGTGACGCCGGGCTCTAACACGGACTGACCCGGCTCATTGGGATCATATGACACATTGACACGCTGGCCGACCGGATAGGTGGCCGCAATTTCTTCGGCGCGGCGGCGGCTACTATAACTATTTTCTCCAAATTTGATGGTCGAATTTTCGTAAGATCGGTTATTGACCTGATATTCATAAGTCACTTCCGGGCTATAGGAGTCACCCCCGTCCGCATCCGTGCTCTCCGTTACCTCCGAGCGGGTCACCCGGCCATCCACCGTCGGCCAGGAGGCGCTGGCCCGCGCATCCTGCAAAATGTTCCAACCCCACCACGACAGACCCCCGCCCACCAGCAGAAAAATAGCTACCATTCCTAAAACGCCAAAACAACTTTGACAACCGCCTACAAAACTCCCAATACTCCGTTGCCCGGAATCAGCCTGCATCAAATTCTCCTTTGGATTGGTTGTTCAACTATTATTCATCCTCCTCATCCCCCAAAATCTTCGCGGCGCGGTCGCCAATGGGGTCGTCGTCGCCGCGCACAAAGACCTCACGGGTCTTGCCGCCGGTTTGCTCGCGGCCAACCACCCCCATCTCTTTCAGTTCATCCATCAGGCGCGCGGCGCGCGGGTAGCCAAGCCGCATCTTGCGTTGCAGGAGTGAGGCGCTGGCGGTGCCATACTTCTTGACGATTTGAATCGCCTGCTCGATCTGGAGGTCTTTGTCTTCGACGGCGGCCTCGCGGGCCAGCATCGCATCCCAGGGGGCACGGGTTGGGGCGGGGGCGGCATCTTCGGCTGGGGCTTCTGGCGTAATCTCAATTTCTTCCGGCTCTTCATCTTCTTCCATTTGCTCACGCCAATAGGTGACGATTCGGTCCACTTCGCGGTCGTTGACAAAACAGCCTTGCAGTCGCATGGGCGTACCCACCTCGGGCGCGAGAAAGAGCATGTCGCCTTTGCCCAACAATGACTCTGCGCCGGGGCCATCCAGGATGACACGCGAATCCACGCCGGAGGCCACCGCAAACGAAATCCGCGCCGGGAAGTTGGCTTTGATCAGGCCAGTCACGATGTCGGTGCTGGGGCGTTGGGTGGCGACGACGAGGTGGATGCCGGTGGCGCGCGCCATCTGCGCCAGACGCACCACGGTGCGCTCGGTCTCGTCGGGGGCGCGCATCATCAGGTCGGCCAATTCATCAACGATGACGACGACCCGCGGCAATCGTTCGGCGTCTTTTTGTTTGACGGTCTTGGAATTGTAGTTGTGCAAATTGCGTGCGCCAAATTCTTCAAAGAGTTTGTAGCGCCGGTCCATCTCGCGCGTCACCCAGCGCAGAACGCCGGTGATGCGATCGAGGTCGGTCTCCACTTTGCCAAAGAGGTGGGGCAGGCCATTGAATCGCACCAGTTCCACCATCTTGGGGTCAATCAGCACCAGCCGCAAATCGTCGGGCGTGTTGTTGACGACCAGGCCGGTGATGATGGAAACGATACAGACGCTCTTGCCCGAGCCGGTGGTTCCGGCGATGAGCAGATGGGGCATGGCACCGAGGTCGGCGGCCACTGCCGCGCCGGATACGTCACGCCCTAGCGCAATCGCCAGCGGCGAATTGATCTTCTGAAACGGCTCCGACTCCATCACCGGGCGCAGGCTGACCACCGAGTTGCGTTGATGAGGCACTTCGATGCCGACGTAGTTTTGGCCCGGCACCGGGGCTTCAATGCGGAGCGTGCTGGCCGAGAGCGCCAGCGCCATATCATCTTTTAGCGACGCAATCTGCGCGACCCGCACCTTCCATTGTTTGCTCATCCCATCGAGACCAGGCTTCTCCACAAAGCCCGGCACCACTTGATATTGGGTGACGCTCGGCCCAACGCGCGCGCCCAGCACGTTCACCGGCACGCCAAACTCTTCCAGGGTCTTGACGATGATGAAGGCGGTCTGGTCAATATCGCGTTGCGCGGGGCGGCGCAGGTCTTTGTTGTCGAGCAAATCCAGGCCGGGCAATTGCTGGCTTCGCTTGCGCTTCCTGGCCTTGCCTTTCACTTCGTCATCCGCCGCTTCTACTTGAACGTGAATCCGTTTGCCGGCCGGAATTTTTTGATTGGTTTTAGGGGCGAGCCTAAGTTGGCTGGCGGGTTTGGGCGCGGGCCTGGAACGGGTGGTGGCGGACGCGGACTCATCCGGTCGGTTCTCGCGGTCGCCGACAAAGCCGTAGTCGCGCAACCACTGGCCGAGGCGGGCCAAGCGGTTGGCGGTGGAGGGGATGCCAAAAAACAGGCCGCCCAGCACGATGGCCCCCAACACAAAGGCATCGGTGGGCGCGCCGACGATACGTTGCAAAACAAAATCAATGCCCCAGCCAATCATCCCCCCGCCCTCGCCCTGCGCGGCGCGAATCACATTGTCGCTTCCGTCACCCTGAATCAGGACGTTGAGCAAACCGAGCAAGGCAAAGGCGGCGGCTTCCAGCGCCAGCACGCGGCCCCATTGGATGGGCCGCTGGATGGTGAGGCGGCGGGCGAGGATGGCCCAGCCGCTGAGGGCGAAAGTTAGCGGGACAAGAAACGCGCCCCAGCCAAAGCCCTGCCAGAGTAAATTGGCCCAGGCGGTGAGCAGCGCGCCGGACGATGCGCCGGTGAGGCCAAACAATGTGAGGGCGGCCAACAACCACAAGAGCAGGGCGGCCAGGTCGCGCGCGTATTTTTGCAGGCGCACACCCACCAGTGCCAGCAGTTCCAGCCCGCGGTCTGGTTCGGGGATATGTTTGGGGCTGTGGGCCGACTCGTCCTGCGGATATTTTTTGTTGGATTTGGTGATAGATGATGGCATAGCGGCGAACAGTATAGCATTACTTGGCCGCGTAGGCTGTGTGGTTATCGCTGAAAATATGCTCTCAGGGCTGGGCTAAAAAACATCCATCAAAACAAGGCGTGTGCGTCCGGGTTGGGGTGCGCGTTGTGGTCACCGTTATAGTTCGAGTCGCCGTTCGTGTCGCTGTTTGAGTCGGGGTAGACGTTGAGGTAGACGTGGGTGTCGGCGTTGGCGTCGCTGTTTGAGTCCGAGTATTTGTCCGTGTCGCCGTTACGGTGTTAGTTCTTGTGAAAGTACGTGTAGGCGTAATCGTGGGCGTCGCTGTGCTGGTCGGTGTGTCTGTAGGTGTGTCGGTTGATGTGGGAGTGAAGGTTGGCGTGATTGTCCGGGTAGGGGTCTGTGTAGGAGTTGGGGTGGGACACCCTCCGTCAAAATCCATATTCATCGCATCACTGGTCAAAATAACCGGGTTCGAGAAAAGCGGGGTGAAGAAACAGGTTGAGCCGATAAGGCTGGCCGAGGCGGTATAGGTTCCTGCCGCGAGGTTGGCGCGCATATACTCGCCATTCACATCCGTGAAGGCAATGTAACTGAGTGCGCCTTTGTCGAACTGTACTCGCACCCCTGCTAGAGGTTGGCCGGTCACACCATCCGTCACAGTACCCGAAATGAAGAAAAGCGGCGGCGACGGTGGCCAGAGCAGTTCGGCGATGCTGGTCATGGCCGCGAGTGCGTCGGCCCCAAACTCGGCAAAGTAATACTGCCCGCAACTGTAACTGTCGTTGGCCGGGGTCAGCAGGGGTGGAGCGCCGAGCGGGTAATAGCCCGCACAGGGGTCCGTCGTTGGGTCGCCATCGTCACCCACCGCCGCGCTGTATCGCAACAACACATCGCCGGCGTCCGGGTCGCAACCGGTCGGGCCGGGGTCTTGGCTCCCATTATGATCCAAGTCGCAGGCGGTGAAGTTCACCACCAGACTCTCCAACCCTACCGCAAAAATATCGGCGGCTTGTCCGCCCTCCCCGATGGGGTAATTAATAGAGTCAATGCACCATGAGGCGGCCTGGGCGAGGTCAGGCGCGCATGCCACAAAATCAGATTGGTCACGAGCAAAGTCATCGGCATCATAGTTCGCCGGGTCATGGCTGTTGTTTGGGTTTTGGTAAATGTGGCCGGTATCCGTCAAGATGCTGTGCCGGGTCAGATGATAAGGATCGCGACAGAAGGGTTGATACCAGGCGCTGGATGGGCAATAGCGGTTGACGATGGTGGGCGTATCGGGATCCGGTTCGGAGGCATTGGCCGCGCCATCGGTGAGCAAAATGACCACCGTGCGCGCCTCCGGGCGCGGAGCGCGGTCAAATTCCAGCCCGGCCTGCTTTAGCCCGCCGCCGATGCCGGTGCTGGTGCAACCCGACACATCGGTGCCGGGGCCGCCATACGCACAGGTGCCATCGCCCGGAAAATGCCAGGGCGAAACCGTCAGGCTCCGCACCACATTGGTGATCTCATTCAGGGTCAGCGTGTTGGTCAACGGAATCTGCACGGTGGTCGTCACATCAAATGTAATCAGGGCTACGCGGTCGTCAAGTTCGACTTGCTCCAACAACGCCATCACGCTCACTTTGACTTCTTCAAATGGATGGCATTCGCCGGGGAGTCCATCGGCACCGGTTGGGTCAATGATGTTGCACAGGGTGGGGTCGGAGTACGCGTCGTCCCGATAAAGGCCACTCACGATCCCACCACCCGGATAGCCGTCATCTACTACGCCATCGCCATCATCATCAATCCAAT
>Ga0247727_10010454_pt1 | contig 16449 bp, 12 predicted proteins | sample WisWelCaveWW1625_FD_202498 | JGI IMG/M metagenome (GOLD analysis project Ga0247727, IMG submission 202498) | Biofilm microbial communities from Wishing Well Cave, Virginia, United States - WW16-25 | ecosystem: Environmental > Aquatic > Deep subsurface > Groundwater > Cave microbial mat | place... | reverse complement strand
CAGGGCAAGGTCAATACTAACGGGATTGAGATCTACTACGAAATCGCCGGCAGTGGCCCCTACCTAATCTTAATCGAAGGATTGGGCGTGGCTACCTGGTTATGGGAGAAGCAGGTGCCCGATTTCTCTAAACACTTTACTACCCTGATCTATGACAATCGCGGGGTAGGCAACTCGGATAAACCGGCTGGTCCCTATTCCATCAGCATGCTGGCCGACGACTTGGCCGGTCTCATGGAAACACTAAAGATTCCGAAAGCGCATATTCTGGGCGTGTCAATGGGCGGATTTATCGCCCAGGATTTTGCTTTGCGTTATCCAGAAAAAGTTGACCGATTGGTGCTCGTCTCCACCAGTGCTGGCGGTCCCGACCATGTGCCCATGGCTCCCGAAGTCCTGGCGATGTTTTTCGTCACCGAAGGTTCGCCCCGCGAGTTGACGCGCAAAAAGCTGGCGCTGGCGTTTACCGAGCCATTTCTGCAGAATCAAAAAGTGGTTGAGCATCTGGTCGATTTGCGTCTGGCCAATCCGCAGCCACAGCATGCCTATCTCGCGCAAATTGCCGCCGGCACCGGCTTCAACCTTTCAGACAAAATAAAAGAGATCCAGGCGCCGTGTCTGATTGCGGCCGCTGACGCCGATCGTTTAGTGCCCGTGGCCAACGCTTATAATCTCGCCAAAAAAATTCCCAAAAGTCAACTCAAAATATATGAAGAACTGAGCCATCAGTTTTTTGTGGAAATTCCGGAACGATTCAACCAGGATGTGATCGACTTTCTCAAAGAAGAGTCAACTAATTTTTCAAAATAGGAGAACCGGGGAATGGATGAAATCCGACAGGCCATCATCAACGATTTTGGCCGCGGTTATGTGAAGTTCGGCCACAGCGAGCTTTTGGGCCGCGTGGTGGGGCTGCTGATTTGCGCCGCGGAACCGCTCACCGAAGAGCAAATCAGCCAGGAACTCCAGGTCAGCAAAAGTCCCATCAACCAGATCACCACGCGGCTGGAAGAACTTAATCTGGTTCGTCGGGTGCGGGTCAAGGGCGACCGCAAGTTTTATTATCAGATTTCGCCCGAGGTGTTTTTGCAAGCCGCCTTCAATTTGTCCCGGCTATTTGAAGACAACTTGCGAGTGGCCGAAAGCCATCTGGAACCGTTATTAAAAAAATTTTCACACGCCAGCAAACATGAAAAAGCAAGGCTCAAAGTTGTCTGCCAACGGCTGATCGCCATGCGGGAGTTCCACCTGCGGGAAACGGCGGCCTATAAAAAATTCCTCGATGAATGGCAGGCCGCGAAAACTCAGTTGCCAACGGTTGAGGAATATCTTTCTAAGTGGCTAATCAAACGCGCGTCTTAAAACGAAAAACGAAAATTGTTTCATCATTAACTTTTCACATTTCACTTTTCCCATTTGACGTTCATGAGATTGAAAGACAAAGTGGCTATCATCACCGGCGCCGGCTGCGGCATTGGCCGAACCACCGCGCTCACCTTCGCGCGGGAAGGGGCCATAGTTGTCGCGGCCGACATCAACGAAGCAGCGGGTAAAAAGGTAGTAAACGAAATTTTGGAAATGGGTAGCACCGCCAACTTTGAGCCAGTAAACGTTGCCGATGCCCAGCAGGTCAATCGCCTGGTCAAACACACCGTGGACACCTATGGCAAAATCGATATTCTCATCAATAATGCCGGCATCGTCGCCGATGCTCAGCTGGTGAAAATGGGGTTAGCGCAGTGGCAGCAGGTCATCGACGTCAACCTGAAGGGTGTGTTTCTGTGTGGGCAAGCCGTAGCGCGGGTGATGAAAACCCAGGCCAGCGGTGGGGTGATTTTGAACGCCTCCTCCGTAGTTGGGCTCTATGGCAACTTCGGCCAGAGCAATTACGTGGCCGCCAAAGCCGGCGTCATCGGCATGACCAAAACCTGGGCACGCGAATTAGGAAAAAAAGGCATTCGCGTCAACGCGGTGGCGCCGGGGTTTATCGCAACGGAAATATTGAAAGCCGTCCCGGAAAAAGTCATCGCGATAATGATCGAAAAAACGCCGCTGGGCCGAATGGGCCAGCCGGAAGACATCGCCAACGCTTACCTGTTTCTGGCGTCCGATGAAGCGACGTTTATCACCGGCGCGGTGCTTTCAGTGGACGGCGGAATCGTAATTTGACTGGGGGAAATCTCGAATGGAGAAAACAACGAATAACCTTGCCAACGTGAACGGTGTTCAACTTTACGTGGAACGGCACGGGTGCGGCGAACCGCTGCTGATGATTCCCGGTCTGGGCGCGGGTACCTGGCTCTGGGTGAAGAGCGTCCACGCCCTATCCCAACACTTTGAGTTGACTATGCCCGAGCTGCGCGGCAGCGGCCGCTCGGATAAGCCAGACAAGCGTTATTCGGTAGCGTTGTTCGCGGCGGATTTGCAAGAAATGCTCACGCAACTGGAAATCAAAAAAGTTCACATTATTGGCGCGTCACTGGGTGGGTTTGTAGCGCAGTATCTGGCAGCGCGCTGGCCGGGGCAGGTGGCCGCCTTGGTGCTGGTGGCCACCTCGTTAGGCGGCGAGCAGCAAATTGGCCCAACGGGCGAAGTGCTCTGCCACACCATCCGGCCGCGGGGAAAAACTAAACAAGAGCGCTTAGAAGACGCGTACTTCTTTCAATTCACCGAGGAATTCAGGGAACGTCATCCCGACGAGCTGGGGCGCATCACCGCGTGGCGGGAACAATTTCCCCAGCCGGAGTTTGCCTATTATCGACAATTACTGGCCGGGAACGCTTACGACGGCGCCCAACTGGCCGCGAACATCACGGCGCCCACTTTGATTTGCGCCGCCCGGCACGACCCGTTTGTGCCGTTGGAAGATACCTATGCGCTCAAAAATAAAATTGCTCATTCCGAACTGGTGTTATTTGAAGGACGCCACCTGTTCTTTTTTGAGCAGAGCCGCAAATTCAATCAGGTGGTGCTGGACTTTTTACAACGGCATCCCATTGCCAGCGACACCCGGAAAGCGCTGTCGTATCAGACGACCTGAGATCGAGAGGTTCGGTTATGTACATTGGTGACTATCTCGCCCGCCGCTGCGTCTATACGCCCGATAAGCTCGCGCTGGTGGATATCGGCCGCGAACCGGCGCCGCGTTTCACCTACCGGGAATTGAACGCGCGGGCCAACCGGCTGGCTAACTGGCTGGGCAGCAACGGTATCAACAAGGGCGACCGGGTCGGCGGGTTGGCTCACGACGGCGTGCATTACTACGACGCGTTTTTTGCCTGCGGCAAATTGGGCACCGCCGTGGTTGCGTTCAACTGGCGCTTGCATCCGCGTGAAGTCGAAACTCAGATTCGCATCACCACTCCTAAAATACTGATCCATGGGTACGAAGAACCGCTGGATAATATTATCAAACATCTCAAAAGCTGCTCGGACATGCCGCGCTTTTTACCATTCGAAGATGAAAAAGAATTCGATGTGCGCCAGATTATGAACTCCGCCAGCACGGAGCCGGTCACCTGCGAATCGTTAACCGAAACCGACACCGCGTGTCTGTTGTTCACCGGCGGTACTACCGGCCAGCCCAAGGCCGCGCAAATGAGCCATCGTCAGATCGTCTGGAATACGTTCACTGCCCTACTCGCCGATGTTTTGGGAAGCGACTCCTTTCTGAATATTTTTCCGATGTTTCATGCTGGCGGGCTGTTCGCGTTTTCCATTCCGCTCTTGATTCTCGGCGGTACCGTGATTCAAACCAAAAAATTTGATCCCGTTCAGGTATTACAGGTGATGGAGCAAGAAAAGGTCACCATTTTCGGCGGGGTCCCGACTACCTTCCAGATGCTGAGCACCGCAGAAAATTGGCACGATGCGGATTTGAGTTCTTTGCGCTACTGCATGAGCGGCGGCGCACCCATGCCCGTGACGCTGATTCAAAAATTTCAAAAAGAAAAAGGCGTGGTGTTCCGCCAGGGGTTCGGGATGACCGAATTCGGACCCGGGGTCTTTTCACTCGCCAGCAGCGACGCCGAACGCAAAATCGGCTCCATCGGCAAACCGAATTTTTTTGTGGATGCGCGCGTAGTGGATCCGCAAACGAATCAACTTCTGCCAGCCAACCAAATCGGCGAACTAGTGCTGCGCGGGCCCAGCGCCATGACCGGCTATTTTGGAAATCCTGAAGCCACTCGCGCCGCCTTCGATGAGGAGGGCTACTTCCACACCGGCGATCTGGCTTATGTGGACGATGAAGGCTATTTCTTCATCGTCGACCGACTAAAGGATATGTTCATCAGCGGCGGCGAAAACGTCTATCCCGCCGAAATTGAGTCCATGCTGTATCAACACCCGGCGGTCGCCATGTGTGCGGTCATCGAGGTGAAGGACCCGAAATGGGGCGAGGTGGGCCGCGCCTTCGTGGTGCGGAAAAAAAATCAGCGCGTCGATGAGAAAGAACTCTTAGTTTATTTGAAAGAAAATTTAGCCGGTTACAAAGTACCAAAATCGATTGTGTTTCGAGATAGTTTGCCCCTCTCCGGCGCGGGCAAAATTCTCAAGTCCGAATTGCGCAAAGTAAACTCCTGATCTGACAACATAATCATGATAGCTGCTTTACAAGAAACAATTTTATTAGGGCGCTATTTGTCAAACGACCGCGCTCCTCCCTGACAACGAATCGTTTTCGATTTTTGGGGTTACCATCTTTTAGCGTGTACAATTTATTTCTTGAAACGTGTAGTAAAGATAAACTTCCAAAATTAAGGAGGAAAAAATCATGTTGAGGAAATTCATTTACTCCGTGTTGCTGATGGCTCTGATGGTTAGCCTCTCATACGCAGGCACCATCAAGGGCATCGTAAAAGATCAGGAAACGAACCAGGTCATGGCGGGAGCCAATGTATTTCTTAAAGGCAGCAGTTATGGCTCTTCGACCACCACGATGGGCGAGTACACCATCAAAGACGTGCCGCCCGGCAACTACACACTGGTGGTTACTTACATTGGATATGCCCAGTATCAGCAGGACATTAACTTAAACGACGATGCGGTAATCTCGGTGGACATCGGCTTAACGAGAACTTTTCTTTATAGTGAGCAGGTTGTAGTCACCGCTTCACGCGCCGCAGAAAAAATCACTGAGGCTCCAGCTACCATCAACATTATCAACGCCAGACAGATTGCCGAGCACCCCTCTGCCAACATTGGCGAGTTGCTTGCTTACGAGAAGGGGGTGGACTATGTGCGGTCTGGCGTGGTGGGCACCGGCGTCAACATCCGTGGGTTTAACAGCGCCTTTAACATCAAAAATCTGCAGATGAACGACAACCGTCTTTCCACGTTGATTGGCACCAGTTTGCCGTTCGCCGCGCTCTCGACGACCGTGAAAGATGACATCGAGCGTATCGAAGTCATTCTGGGACCCAACGCGGCGCTTTATGGCCCCAATGCCCATAATGGACTGGTCAGCACAATTACTAAAGATCCCCGCACTTCCCAGGAAACTAGCGTGGTAGTTGGCGGTGGCAGTCGCGAAACCATCGGTAGCAGATTTCGGCATGCCAAGGCCATTAATGAGAAATTTGCCTATAAGGTCACCGGTGAGTATGCCCGCGGCGAAGAGTATAATTTCGCGGATACGGTCTATGTGATCACGCCTGCCCGGGTATTCGCCCTGAAAGAAGAAGGGTTAGACCTCGACTTTGATTCGATAAGAGGCGAGGCGGCATTCTATTACACCCCGAAATCCAACCACGATATCATTTTGAGCTACGGCGGCAGCAACAGCAATAACCTGGGAGTGACGAACGCCGGCCGCAACCAGATCATCGACTGGCAGATTCACTATCTACACGCGCGCTATCAGTCCCCCAGAATCTTTGCGCAGGTCTATTACACCTGGAGCAAAACCGAGGATACCTTTGCCCTCAACCAGCGCACGCAAAATTTTCCTTACTTACCAAGGTCTCATCAGTGCCGGTACGATCACGGTAGAAGAAGCTTTGAAGCGATCGTTTCACACCGCCTGGTCAGCCGCACTGAATCGAGATATTAATCGTGAATCGAATTTCAAAGACGATTCCCGACGCTGGAACGCCGAGGCACAGTACAACAACACCTGGGCCGGCTTTAACGTCACCGGTGGGGTGCAGTTTCAAAGCGATATGGCCAACAGCAAAGGGACCTACTTGTTGGACAACGGCGGCCAAGACCCGATTAACCTGGACCAGTTCGGGTTTTACGGCCAGGTTGAGAAAGGGATAGGGGAAACCGGTCTGGAATTGATAGCCGCCGCCCGCGGGGATGACCACGAGCTCTATGGCTTTAACTTTGTCCCCAAAGGTGGGCTGCTTTATCATCGTGGCAGCAACACCTGGCGCGTCACCTACGGCAAAGGCATTTCGTCGCCATCCATCCTGAACCTGAGCGCCAATATCTTCGGAGGGCTGGTGTTGGGGAATGGCGAGGGTTTTACCCGCAGCAATGGTACCAAGATCAATCCTCTGGAAGTGGAGACCATTCAAACCATCGAGGCTGGATACAAGGGCGTTGTTGCCAACAACAAGTTGTACATTGACAGCAACGTGTATTACAACTTCCATGAAAATTTCATCAGCCCGCTAACTTTCATAGCGCATCCGGCGCTAACGCCAGGTGTAACCGTTACTCAACGCGGAGATACCCCTATTGGCGAAATCATTCCCGGAGCCTCTGCTGCAGCGGTTCTCCTCACCTACGTCAACTTCGGAGAGGTACAAACCTATGGATTTGACCTGGGCCTGAATTACTACTTTAATAACAATATCAGTGCCCGGTTGAATTATTCTTTCTTTGATTTTTCCCTGGATGAGAGCGACCCCAACAATGATTTCAATGGGGACCAAAAGGTGGATGCCAACGATTTGCCCATTAATACGACTAAGCACAAAATGAACGTGGCGGTCAATGCCGCCAAAGACAAATGGTTCGGCATGGTGGGCGTACGCTGGATCGATGAATACGACTTCTTCTCCGGTATCAACGTCGCGGCCAAAACCAACACCAATTTGATTTATAATGGTTCCCCCGTCGTTGAAGGGCAACGGGTTGGCCGGGACCTCAATGAAGGCCCGCTGGGCGGGTATGTGAACGTCGATCTCAGCCTGGGTTATCGCATCACCCAGAAATTCACCGTCTCCGGGCAGGTGATCAATCTCTTCGATTCGGAGGTGCGGGATTTTGTGGCCTCGCCTTCCATCGGCAGATTGTTCTCGACCGAGCTGAAGGTTACGATTTTCTAAATTGGGTGTAGGGGCGCGGTCACGGCGCCCCTACAACTTGTCGATGAAACAAACTAACGCAACGGTTGGCATTGTCAGCACCGGCCGATATTTGCCGAAATCATTTTTGACCGCGGCCGAGATTGCCGAGCACAGCGGGCTGCCGGAGTGGGTGGTGCGCGACAAGCTGGGCATCAACAAAAAATACGTCGCGGGTCCGGAGGATCATCCCAACCAGATGGCCATTTGGGCAGCGGAGGACTGCCTCCAGAAAACCGAAATCCGTCCGGAGGAAATCGACGTTGTCCTCTGCACCACCGAGGAATGGAAAGAATACCTGCTCTGGACCGCGGGCATTCATCTGACGCATGAAATCGGCGCGGTGAACGCTTGGGCGATGGATATCCACATGCGCTGCTGCACCACCATCGTCGCGCTCAAAACCGCGAAAGATTTGATGCGCTCCAATGCGGACATCAACACGGTGTTGATCGCTGGCGGGTATCGCATCAGCGATTTTATCAATCTTAAAAATCCGCGCATCAGTTTTATGTTTAACGTCGGCACGGGCGCAGCGGCAATGCTGCTGCGCAAAAACTGGCCGCGCAATCGCGTTCTCGGCACTCACCTGATAAGCGGTGGTTCCATGAGCAAACACGTGATTGTGCCCGCCAGCGGCACCATTCAGCACCCGACAGATGAAGCGGTAGCGCGCGGCCTTTTCTACTTCGATCTGGTGGAACCGGAGGCGATGAAAAGTCGCCTCAACGAGGTTTCGATGAACAACTGGCTGCGCTGCATCGACGAGGCTTTGCGCAAAAGCGGCTTTGAAACGGAGGGCAAGCCCTACACACGAAACAACATCAATTATCTCAATATGATTCTGATTAAACCTTCGGCGCACCGCGAGATGCTGCAGCATCTGGGTTTAGCCGAAACGCAATCGGTTTATCTCGGAGATTATGGTCACATCGGCGAACAGGACAGCATCATTTCCATTATCGAAGGCGAAAAACAGGGCCGCCTCAAAGATGGCGATCTCATGGTGATGGTCGGCGCCGGCATTGGCTATGTCTGGGGCGCGGCGTGTGTGCGACGGGGTACGTACGAAGTATAGAAGTGTTAGAGTGTTTAAGTGTTCGAGCTTGACACGTTAACACCCAAACACTTTAACACTTGAAAACGAAGTTTATGGAAGCCCAAAAATCACATTACGTCACCGATTGGCTGGATAAGAGGACCAAACTTACTCCGGATCGAATTGCGATGGAGGATACCATCACAGGAGAAAGCATCTCGTACCGGGAATGGAACGCACGCGCCAACCGCACCGCCAACTTCCTGCGCAGCCTGGGAGTGACAAAAGGAGACCGGTGTCGATATACGCCGACAATTGCGCCGAGTATCTGGATATCTTTTTCGCCTGCGGAAAAATCGGCGCCATTCTGCACAATCTCAACTGGCGGTTGACGGTCTTTGAATTACGGGAAATTCTGGCAGACGCCCGACCAAAAGTCGTAATTTATTCCCCGGAAAGGCGCGAACAGGTCAACGCTCTTCGCTCCACGCTCCACGCTCTACGCTTTATCGCAATTGGAGACCGCGCCCACGAAAACGATACGGGCTTGTCCGAAGGCGATAGCCAAGCAGATACCTTGACCGAGCGTCCGAAGTTAACCATGGACGACCCCTGGGGCATTTACTACACCGGCGGCACCACCGGGCTGCCTAAAGGCGCAACCCTGACGCACGGCAACATGACCTGGAACAGCATCAACACGGCAATGAGCTGGGGCATCACCGCGGAGGATTCGGCGCCGCTGCAACTGCCGCTCTTTCACATCGGCGGGCCGAACATTTTCATGCTGCCGCTGGTGCACGTGGGCGGCAAGACCCTGCTTTGTCGCGAATTTAATCTCGAGCAAACCTTTGATCTCATCGAGCACGGCGGCATCACCCATTTTGTTGGCGTGCCAACGATGTTCGTGATGATGCAGCAGCACGAACACTGGAAAACCGCCGACTTCTCCCGTATGAGACTGGTCATCAGCGGCGGCGCCCCCTGTCCCCTGCCGGTGGTGGAAAAATTTTGGGTAAAGGGGATCGATTTCAAAATGGGGTACGGCCTCACCGAAGCGGCGGGGAACAATTTCTGGCTCCCGGCAGCGGACGTGCGGCGCAAAGCCGGTTCCGTCGGCTTCCCGATTTTCCACATAGACATGAAAATCATCCGCAGCGATGGAACCCTCTGCGAACCCAACGAAGCGGGCGAGTTGCTGATACGCGGGCCGCATATCACACCCGGCTACTGGAACAGACCAGAGGAAACCGCGGTCATCCTAAAAAACGGCTGGCTGCAGACCGGCGATCTGGCGCGACAGGATGAGGAGGGCTATTTTTACATCATCGGCCGCAGCAAGGATATGTTCATCAGCGGGGGTGAAAACGTCTACCCCGCAGAAGTCGAGAGCGTGATGCACGCCCATCCGGCGGTGGCTGAAGTCGCAGTCGTTGGTGTGCCTCACGAAAAATGGGGCGAAGTCGGCAAAGCTTTCGTGGTAGTCGAAAAAGGCCGGTCCGTAACCGAAACCGAACTGCTCGATTTTATGCGCCAGCGGTTGGCGAAATACAAACTTCCCCAGTCGGTGGTCTTTGTGGAGGCGCTGCCCAAAACGGCCATCGGCAAGATTGACAAGAAAAAATTATCCGTGCATTCGTAAAGCGAAAAGCGTAGAGCGTGGAGCGCTTTACGCCCTACGCTCTTCGCTCTACGCTTGACGCTCAACAATGAACGATTCGGAGAATTTCGTTATGATCCTCAATTGGACCGTGTACCTCATATACATCGCTGGCGTTGCCTATCTCGGCTGGCTCGGCCAAAAACGCACCAAAGGGTTCGGCAGCTTTGCCATCGGCAGCGGCGATATTCCTCCCGTAGTGGTGGGACTGACGCTGGCGGGCAGCGTGATTTCCGCGGCTACTTTCATCATCAACCCGGGTTTCATTTACGTGCATGGCCTATCGGCTTTCATGCACTTTGTGGTCGCGGTGGGCGTCGGGTTTTGCGTGATGCTGGCGGTGATGTCGTTTCGTTTCCGCCGACTTGGCGAAGCCAACCAGGCATTGACGATGGTGCACTGGATTGGTCAACGTTACCGATCCAAAACCATATCGCTCTACTTCGCGGTGGTGAACCTGTTCGCGCTGGCATTTGTGGTACTGATCGTCGGCGGGTTGGCCATCGTCATGCAGCAACTGCTCGGCATCTCCAATCTGGCGGCCTTGCTGATCATTCTGGGATTCGAGACCACTTATATTTTCTTCGGCGGCACCTATGCCCACGCCTACACCAACATCCTGCTGGTAACGCTCATGCTGGTGGTCACGGTGATTATCCTCGCGTCGGGCGCACCGTTGTTTTTTCAAGATTCGTCCGGATTTTTCGAAAGGCTGGCCGCAATCGACCCCAATCTGGTCGCATGGGTGAATCCCGCCAGCGATCTCTTCAACAGCGTGTTCTCCATTTACATCAGCGGGCTGATAATAGGGGCGGCGCTGGTTTGCCAGCCTCACATCCTGACCAAATCGCTTTATGTAAAAAGCGACCACGCGGTTCGGCAATATTTAACGGTTGGCATTATTGCCATCTCCCTGTTCTTTCTTTTGCCCGGTGCCGGTTTTTATGCGCGTTTGACCCTTCCGCCCGAGCAGATTCTCGATCCCGCCACCGCTCTTTTTCGACAGGATATGGTCATGACCGTTTACCTCAAGCAAGCCTTCCCCCAGTGGGTTTTCCCGTTTATCAGCATCGCTCTCCTGGCGGCCGGAATGTCCACGCTCGACGGGATTCTGGTGGCGCTCTCCACCATCAGTGCCAATGACCTGGCTTTGAACCTGCTGGAGCGGTTTGGTAAAAGCCGCTACTCCGAAGGAAAAAAAGCTGGCGCTGGCTTATAAACTCAGCCACCTGATTTTGATTGGAATTGCCGCGGCGGCTTTCCTGATCTGTCTCCACCCACCAAAACTGCTGGGCATTTTCGGCCAGGTCGGGGTGTACGGCATGGCGGTCGCCGCGCTGCCGCCTCTGCTGATAGGCGTGCTATTTCGCCAACCTTCGCTGAAGCTGGTGTGGGCGGCTTCATTTCTGGGATTAGCCGCGCATTTTCTGCTATTCTTTTTTGGCGCGAAACTCTTTCCCAATTCCAATCTGGCGTTTGCCAATCCGGGCGTCACCGCCACCCTGGCGATTATCGTCTCCATACCGCTCGCCCTAACTGGCAGCGCACTGGCAGGGTTGACGTCCAAGAAGACTATCCCCCTCCATCTTGAAAAATAGCCCTCATCAGCCTGTCCGAGGTTCCCAAAACCTTCGCAAGAATCCCATAAAATAAAAAATTCTTGCTTTTTAAATACAAAAGGTTTATTTTAGTCGCAACTTTAACACGCCTTTCTTTATTTTAAAGCACAACTTTCCTATTTTTTTAAAAAAAATAGCTGAGGCTACATCTAATCCAACGTTTTTCTATCTAACAAAAAGGATGGGAGGTTTTATGAAAACCGGTAAAACTGCTGCGGCAGGTCTGATACTGTTGCTTCTGCTTTTCATGGTCACAGGTCCGACCCTTGCCCAACGCGCAACCTTGAACGGAAAAGTAACCGACCAGGAAAGCGGGGATACGCTCCCCGGAGCCAACGTCGCGGTAACTTCGGCCGCGGTGCAAACCGGCGCTTCTACCAATACTCAAGGTGTATTTGAAGTAAGTGTCGAGCCGGGCACCTACACGGTTACCGTTACCTACATTGGCTACGAAACGAAGGTAATAAGCGACATCACCGTGACAGCGGGGGAAACGCGCACCATAGACGTGGCGCTGGTGGGCGTGGGACTCGAATTTAACCCGATCACCGTGTCCGCGTCGAGACGGGCAGAAAAAACCCTGGAAGCGCCCGCCTCCATTTCCGTGCTGGAAGTCCGCGAGCTGTCGCATGAAGTGGCGCCCTCTACCGATGCGGTGCTGCGCAACGTTACCGGAATCGATATGGCCCAGACCGGTATCGATCGGCGGGAAATCGTGCTGCGCGGGTTCAATAATGCGTTTTCCGGCGCCACCTACATCCTCACCGATTATCGCCGCGCCTCAGTGCCGTCTCTGGATGTAAATCTTCACGCTATTATGCCCAATATAACCATCGACCTGGAAAAAGTCGAAATTGTGCGCGGGCCAGGCTCAGCGCTGTACGGCGCCGGCGTGGATGCCGGAGTGATTCACTATCTCACCAAAGACCCGTTTGATTCACGGGGAACGATCGCCTCGTTTTCAGGTGGCGAGCGAACTTCGATTGCGGGGCATTTTCGCCACGCCGGAGTCATCGGTGAGCGGGTTGGCTACAAACTGACCGCACAGTACGCGCAAGCCGATGATTGGCAATACAACATCAACGACTCCTTAGACCGCGAGCAGCTCCTCAATCCGGTTACCGGTGACACCACCGTATTCGATCGCGATTACCAGAAAGTCAACGTCAATGGCTTGGTGGAATACCGCTTTAGCGATGATTTATCGCTCAGCTTAAATGGCGGTTATTCTCACTTAGACGCCACGCTGCTTTCGGGGATTGGCACCGTTCAGGCTGATAATTATGGCTACACCTACGGACAATTGCGCCTGCAGGCCGGCCGATTCTTTGCCCAAGCGTATGTCAACAAAAATGACGCCGGCGATTCGTTTGTTTATGGGCAGCAGCAAGCGAGTGGACAATCTTTGCCCGTGGTCGACAACTCCACCTTGTTAAATTTACAAGCGCAATACGATCTCGAGTTTGCGGAAGGGAAAGAGCAAATGATTTTTGGGGTGGATTACGATCGCACCACTCCCGAAACGGATAGTACCATATACGGCCGCAACGAACAGGATGATTTGCTCTCCGAATTCGGCGTTTATGCCCAATCGCTCACCAAAATCTCACCCAAATTAGACCTGACTATCGCGCTGCGCTTGGACAAAAACAATGTGGAAGATAACGTGCAGCTCTCGCCGCGCGCCGCGGTGGTATTTAAGCCCACGCCAAAACACAATTTCCGCGTAACCTATAATCGCGCCTATGCGCTGCCCGGCGGAAATTCACTATTTCTCGATATCATTGGCCGTCGCATCGACCTGGCACCGGGTGTAGCGATCATTCAAAGGGGACGAGGGTCGAAAGACGGATATACATTTAACAACGCGCGCGCTGGCGGTGGAATTACAGCTTCAGGATTATTGCCGGGTATTTTCGGACAAAATTTTACGTATTCAGGACCGGGTGGTACCTTACAGAATACACCATTAGCTGTTGTTTACGGTCTTGTTTACAATTCTTTGAAAAACATACCGCCTCAACAAATTCAGGCCTTGCTGGTAGCTAATGGCTTTCCGCAGCTCCCCATCCCGGTTATTCAACAACTCATTACGCTCCTTAGTCCCGTACCGGTCGCTCCGGGTGTGCCGACTACTAATGTTTCGGGTTTGGGTACCAGCGTCCTCACAGCCGCACCGGTGGACGTGGAGCCCTTAAAATCCACCATTACCCACACCATTGAAGCTGGCTATAAAGGACTTCTTGGCGAGCGTATCTTATTCGCCATCGACGGCTATTACACGAAAAAGAAAAATTTTGTCAGCGGGGTGCAGCAGCTCACCCCGTTAGCGGTGTTCAACAGATTTACTACTGAGCTCGCTCCCGCACTGGCTGCTGCGATTCAAGCGAATCAACCATTAGCTGCCGCTCTACAAGCCGCTGGCGCAACCCCACAACAAGTAGCGGGTATTATAGCTGGTCTGGCACAACAAGGCGATCCGGTACCCGTGAGCGTGGTGCAGCCGGATCAAAACCAGGTACCCGGCGAAATTCTGGGCGTGTACCGCAATTTTGGCGATATCGATTTCTGGGGAATTGACGCCTCTCTACAATTTAAGGCCACCAACCGCTTGGACCTGTTTGGCAATCTATCTTATGTCAGCGACGATTTTTTTGACGACGATGAACTGGGTGAAGCCGGCAGCGGCTTGGAGCTGGCGCTGAACGCCTCCGCACTTAAAATTAAAGGAGGATTTAATTACGCCATCCCGCAAGGATTGTCCTTCAACGGCGCGGCCCGATATACCCAGGGGTTTCCGGTAAATTCCGGACCGTATATAGGTGATGTGGAAGACTACTTCCTGATAGATGTTGGTGCCGGCTACGATCTGGGACGTTTTGCGCGCGGGATGCGGGTGGACCTCACCATCCAAAACATCCTCAACAACGAGCACCGCGAGTTTATTGGCGCGCCAGAAATCGGCCGGCTGGCCCTGGCCCGTATCAGCTACGAGCTTCATTAGCCGGCGTTTTTTAGACAAGGCAATAAAAAAACTCCCGATCTTCTGGCAATTGAAGGTCGGGAGTTTTTTGCCTGTTGTCCGCTTAGTCTGAACAGTCAATCGAAATCAAACATGCACACGAGAAAATTAAATCGATTAAAGGAATATGATTATTCGCAAACCGGTTTTTATTTCGTAACTATATGCACAAAGAATAGAATTCATTATTTCGGCGAAATAAACAATGGTCAAATTATTTTGAATCGAATTGGTGAAATCGTGAACCGGCAATGGTTATGGTTAGCTCAACAGTATCCATTTGTGAGATTAGATCAGCACATTGTAATGCCAAATCACGTTCATGGAATATTGATATTAGATGGGGAATTGGTAGGGAACGGTCGCGACCGTTCTCCACCAGATAGTGAATCAAATCAGAAAATTAAATCGTTATCCGAACTAATCGGTGCATTTAAAACCACTTCATCAAAATTGATTCACGAATCAGGTCTACTCGAATTCAAATGGGCAGAAATCATTTTATGATCACATTATTCGCAACGAAAAATCCCTATATAAAATACGGAAGTATATTCTGCACAACCCACTCCAATGGGAATATGATCAAGAAAACCTAAATGGAATTCCAATTGAGAAAAAGAAAGAATTCTGGAAAAGCTATTTAAGATAGAGGATTCGAGCTGTCATCATGAGCTGCGTATCGATTAGATTGGCTGTAGGGAACGGTCGCGACCGTTCCCTACATTGCAAAACTTCTCTACTTCCGCAGCAGCTTAAACGCGTGCGTCCAGTTGTTGAACTTGAAACCATAGTGAATCCACAGCATGGCGAAGGTCTCGAGCCAAAACGACTGAGCGATGTCGCCCATGTCGATTACACTGGCCCAGCCCCATTTCTCCGCAAAGCCGGTCACGGTCTTTTTGGCGGCTTCGTCGTTGCCGGCAATGAACAGATCGGGTACCCCCTCTTCGCGTTTGGGATTGCACATGATGAACGCGCTGATGGTGTTGAACGCTTTGACCACCTTCGCGTCGGATAACCAGCGCTGCACCTGCTCGCCGCCGGAGTTGCCCACGGTGGCGACGAACACTGGCGGCACACCTTTCGAAAAATCCAGCGGGTTGGTGACATCGATAACAACTTTGCCGGAGAAATTCTTTTTGCCGGCCAGGTTGATGGCGCTTTCCGTCCCCACCCACGTGGTACACAATAGCACGATCTCCCCGAATATTGCCGTCTCTTCAAAACTGCCAACGGACCCGCGTTTGCCGATTTCTTTCAGCCAGTCGTTCAGTTTGCCGGGTTCGCGGGTGCCGATTTTCACATCGTGTCCCAGCCGGGCAAACCCCAGCCCTAATTGCTGGCCTACCGTGCCGGAGCCTAATATGCCGATTTTCATAATAAATCCTCCTTGTGAAAAAACGTAATTTCAGTTAACTGTATCAACCACCCCCTGCCCCCTCCTTGTCTAAGGAGGGGGTTCCAGGCCGGTATATTTTTTATACAGCTTCTTCCACCCCATCGTTTTCCCAATGAGGTAAAATAAGTTGATGGCCGAATCAAAAACCGCGGCGGGAATGTTGGTGGGACGGGTCAGCGCTTGGCAGCCTTTGATGAAATAGCCCATTTTAAGAATACTGGGCGTGCCGTGTTGGTCGTAATCGCCGTCGAGAATCAATCCCCAAAAGCACTGCATCACGATCTTGGTATCCAATCCGGGGCGGAATTCAACGACGCATTTCATGACTTCATTGGCGTGATTAAAAGCGATGTGCCGTTGACCCTTTGCAACGGTGACGGTATCGCCGCTTTTGCCGATGACTTCCGTACCA
>Ga0247727_10010453_pt1 | contig 16449 bp, 19 predicted proteins | sample WisWelCaveWW1625_FD_202498 | JGI IMG/M metagenome (GOLD analysis project Ga0247727, IMG submission 202498) | Biofilm microbial communities from Wishing Well Cave, Virginia, United States - WW16-25 | ecosystem: Environmental > Aquatic > Deep subsurface > Groundwater > Cave microbial mat | place... | reverse complement strand
ATTCTCACTTGTGCGTCGGTAGCTGTCATCATCCACTCCGTTTTTGGAGCAGTTTACTGGCTACCTGGCTTGTTTTGGTGAGTATTTCTAATTGTCATCACTGAGTAATTCTAATTGTCGTTAAGCGGAAAAGCTCGAAGCCAGAAAAAATGCTTGAAGATGCCGCAGAATCCCCAGCGTCCAGCCGTTCGCCCCGCGAAGACGGGGTGCATGCTTTGTTAGGCGGCGGCATTTAGATGCAGCGTCGTCTTTTCTTCGCTCACCTTTACTGGATACTCTCATCATGACTGTTGAACTCGATCAAGTTCCCTTCGGGATCAAAAAAGTAAAACATCCGACAATGCAGCCAACTCGATTCATTTGAATGTACGATCTCAATGCCGAGTTGCTCTATCCGTTTCTTTTCAGACTCAAAATCATCCAGTGCAATCCTAATTGCAAAATGCGAAAGGGTAGTCAGCTTCGGGTCGATTTGAGGAGTTTTATCTCGCGTGAACCAGGCCATCCATTTCTCTTCGAAAAGCGCCAGGTGGTCATGCCCTGCCCCGACGGTATAGAATATAGCCTTGCCGCCGCTCTCCTGGATTTCTCGCAGAACTTCAAGACCTATCACTTGTTCGTAAAATCTTCTCATCAGATTAAGGTCGTGGACACGCAACGCTACTTCAGCAATTCCTGTAATCGATTGGTTTGGCTTGTTCATGGCTACTCCTTTGAGGGCGATTGGCTTCAACAGCGTTCTTCTTTTTTGGGAAGAATGCTATGGATGAGCATAAGCTCTGTCACAACAGACATATCAGAATGTTGCGGAATACTCCTGTTGAACCAGCTGCCTAACGGTTTGCGTTACCTGCGTGTGGGCGGGCGTGGGCTCTGCTTGGGAGCAGGAAAAACTCGAAGGTAGAAAAATGCTTGTATACGGCGCAGACTCCCACACGTCCACCGCACGCCATGTTAGCCAGTATCTGTTTCCTTTGACCATTCATCACGAATCCGGTGGATTTCAATAAAAGCGGGCTCGTTCAAGAAACCTTCGCAGGGAAGCCCCTTGGCATTGGGTGTCTCGCCTCTTATTGCGCGCTCTATAGCCTCCTGATTAGCATGAAGGTCACCTGTCTTAGCATCATAATCTGGCCAACGAAGCTCAACAATTGTCTCCCATATCAGGCGATCTCGAAACCTATTAAGCCACGTCTGATGATCAGAAGGCCGCTCGCCCTGATTTACCTTATCTATGAAGACTTGGCTGTTACTCCGGAACCGGCTTTTCCACTTTAGATCAAACAGCAGGGAGAATCTTTCTAGCTTCCGTGGGTTGTAACTCATGAACCTTACGATTGCATCTATCTGATCAGAGGTGATCTTAAAGTCTAATAACTCTGTTCCAAGTTGGATCGTGTCTCTCTTTCGGTGACCGGTAGCGGTTAACGCCGCAATGATATTCTTCATTGCGATTGCTTCATCCCCGCGCCCTAGCTGCAAAATTGGCAAGGTGACATGCACATTTATCAACTTTTCCAAGAGTCCTTCGGCTTGATCTTGATTCAAGCCTTGGCCTATTGCTAAAGCGTCACGTGTGGCTGTGCGATCGATTGCTAAAAGAACAGCAATCTTGGGTCCATCCTGCTCCGGCGCAAACAGGGTTGGAATGCACCTCAGAATATGACAAACGGCAGTAGGAGAACAGCGATCCAGGTCGTCAATGACAAGAAGTACCTGTGTTCCTGTGGTCAGGTCATTGATCTTTCGCCTAATTTTTTCAAAGAGCATGTATCGTGGACCAAGCCTCACGGGATTCTTGAAGACATCTTCAATACCTTTTGCAAGTTGTTCAATTCCATCAACGACATCTCCACCACCTGGGACAATTCTGCCGACGGAAACACCAACTTTCCATATTAGCCTTGTCCACCGATTCCGAGCCAGCAACTCCAAAAGCTCCTCTGCACCCTTGCCCCATGAATGAGACTGACCTAACTCAGAGTGCAAGATCTCCACGAGAGATTCCCATGCGTCGTCAAACTCTTGAATGTCGTATCTCCATGGATGGTAACGTACAATTTGCCAATGTCGGGCAGGGGCTCGTTCATAAGTTTGAAGCCGCTCTAGAATCATATTAACAAAAGTTGATTTGCCACGTCCCCAATCTCCATCAACTGCTAGAACGAATGGCAAGCCGCACTCATCAAGAAGTTCCACCACTCCGTCAACACGGTGTTCGTAGTCATACAGATCCCGTCCGATCGAAGCCGGACGTCCAGTATATTTGAAGTCAATCCCTTTCATTGGCTTACCTCATGATTATTTCAATGCTGGCTATAGTACCTTGTCAAAAAAGTTTTGACAGGTGAGTTTTGGTCAATCACGCGTCTTTTTTCAGCCTATTTCTTCACAATCACCTGCTCTTTCTTGGTTTTTGGCGAATTTTACCTATCAAAATATATTTGATGATGTACTAGGTGATCCGCGGACAGGGCTACCGCGTTCTCCTAAATTTTGAACATTCGATGGTAGTGAAATCCAATTCCTCACGCCGCCTGCTCCAAAAACGTCACCGCCTGGTAACGCTTTGCCGCCCAGCCTACCGTGCCATCGGGGAGTTCCACCAGCCACCACAGGTCATCGCCCAATTGGTTTTCGCGGTACACGGTAAAGGTGTACCCCGGTTTGAGCGCGCCGACGGCGTTGTTCTCCCGCACGCTGGGGCGCGAGCGGATGCGCAGACTGGCAAACCCCTCGCGCAGGAAACCCTGAAACGGGAAGCGCCCATCGCCAAACCCCGCCCCCGGTGGAACCGTCCCCCCGGCGGCCCCAGTTGTGGCTGGTTCGGTTACGGTCGGCTCAGGCGGCGGCAGGGCGGCGGCCACGCTGTCGCTGGGACGCACAAACCCGTCAAATTCCTCCTGCGTCATATTGACCCGGTTGATGTCAATGGCATGCGACTCCACGCCAAACTCGTCGCCACGCCGGTTTTCGTCGGCGCTGTATTGCCACATCCACCAGTCTGTCCAGGGGAGCGGGCGCAGTTTGCTCGCCGGGTTATTGTCCCAGGGGTGCGTCAACCCCTGCCCATAGCGCGCCAGCCAGATTTTGTACTGTCCCGCCCAGGCCGGGTTCCCGAGGTTGGCGTTCCAGAACAGCCCACGGGTGTAGATGATGGTCTCCACATTCAATTCCTGCTGAATGGTGTCGATAAAGGCCTTCACCTCGCGTTGGAACACGATCTGGTTGACGTTGAGCGGGTTGTCTTCCAGGTCAATCGCCGGGGGCAGGTTCCAGGTCACGGATTTGTAAAGCTGGACAAAATAACGCGCCTGCTTCGCCCCGTCAAAATGCGGGTAGAAGAAATAGTAATAGCCAATCGGGATGCGCCCGGCAAACTTGTCCGCATTCTCCCGGAAGCGCCAGTCGGTATAACTGCTCCCGTTATTCTTGTCCGTCCCGCCCGCCTTGACGTAAATTCCGCCGACCCCGGCGGCCAGCATCGTCCCGGCGTTGACGTTGCCCTGCCACTTGGAAATATCAATAATGGGTTCGATCATCATACACCTCGCTCCAAAAAAGTCTCCCTAGATTATTGACCGGATTGCTTGAAATTGCAACCGGCAGAGGCCGCCGGTTCAACCCTCCTGATAAAACTCCCCCAGCGCCCGCATACACCCTGCGCTGAGTTTATGCCCCACCGCATCCTCACAATACACCACCTCCGCCCCCGCTGCGGCCAGCACTTCCCTCCCGTGATGAATCAGCGCCACCGGGACGAGCGGATCATGGGAACCGTGACCGACGAAAATTTTCTTGCCCGCCAGTGGACGCTGACCTATCAGCGACTCCAACCCCTCCGGGACGAACCCGGCCAAACCGGCCACGGAACGGACCTGGTTCGCGCGGGTCGCCGCCCAAGAAAAAGCGAGCGCGGCCCCCTGGCTGAATCCCATTAAATCCACCCCCGCGGGGTCCCCGTTATAACGGGAGGCCGCCTGCCCCGCAAACTCCGCCAGCGCCTCCACCGCCGGGCGGAAGTCCTCCAGCCGCGAAAAAGCGTTGGAACGCCGGTCCACCCAGCCATACCCGCCATCCGGCGCGGCGTGGATCGCCCGCGGGGCGATGATCAAATACCGGGATGGCACCTTCCCCGCAAACACCCACATCACCGTTTCATCGCCCTTCCAGCCGTGGAGCAGGAACATGACGGGATGCGGCCCCGCCCCTGAGGGCACGCGCACCCGGTAAACCCAGTTGCCCAGCAAATGTTCTTGCGATTCAATCATCCTCGTTCACCTTCTTCACCGCCCAACCCAAAATTTCCAAAATCAACCAGACCAGCCCAACCGGAACCAACGCGGCCAGCATGCACCCCAGCCCCGCCCACATCCCGCCCGCCCCGTAGTAAGCGTAGATCAACCCGCCGCCGACCATCAGCGTCAGCAGGATGCCGCCGACGATCAGGCGGAAATTGGTTTGCCGGGCGTACTTTCGCAAATCGCGCATATTTTTACCTCGCCGGATTTTCGCTTGATATGTCCTTTGACTACGCCCGACCAAAACAGGTCGGCCTCCGCTCAGGATGAATGAGCTTCAGCCTGAAGCTTATCTCGCTGAGCGGAGTTCGGACAGCCTCACCGTCCGAACGCAGTCGAAGCGTCCTTCGACTACACCCGACCAAAACAGGTCGGCCTCCGCTCAGGATGAATGAGCTTCAGCCTGAAGCCTATCTCGCTGAGCGGAGTTCGGACAGCCTCACCGTCCGAACGCAGTCGAAGCGTCCTTCGACTACACCCGACCAAAACAGGTCGGCCTCCGCTCAAGACGAATAATGATCATTATCCCGTTGAGCGGAATTCGGACAGTCGAACCCAGTCGAAGCGCCCGGCCAGCGGGCCAATATCTGCGGGAGCGCAGCGCGGCTGGCCGCCTCACCCAACCCGACAATTTCCTCAATCGAAATCTTATCAAACAAACCAAGATGGTTGACCGCCGGGCGGATCACAAAATCGGGCGCATCCACCTGGAGAAGGGTCTCGGCGAGCATACGATTGGTCAGGTCGGCGGCGCTCACATAATTGGCGAGCGCCTGGGTGAAACGTAGCCTCCCCAGCAGACGCAGCCACGGGACAGTGTTGATCAATTGGGGGAAAGGGTGCGCACCCCAGTCGTCATACGGCGGGATGAGCGCGACGGCCACGACGGGCAGGGCGGGCGCGAGACTGCGGGCCAATGCGGCGGGCACCGGGGTCAGCACACCCCCATCCATCAGTTCCCGGCCCGCGCTGGATTGCGTAGGATAAATACCGGGGATGGCCGCCGCCGCCAGGATGGCGTCCACCAGCGGCCCGGCGTTGATCACAACCTGCTGGCGGGTCGCCACATCCACGGTCGGCAGGGCGAGCGGGACGGCGAGGTCGGCGAAGGTCAGGCGGCCAAAGACCGCTTCGAGCGCGGGCCGCCAGTGATGCAGGCCAAAGAGGGCGGCGCGGTCGTACCTCGTATGCCGCGAGAGGCGCTGGATATCAAATTGTTTGATGATGGAGATGATTTCAGCCGGGGATTTCCCGAGGGCGTACAGCCCCGCAATTACCGCGCCCCCGCTGGTGGCCGCCATCCCCTTGATCGTGATCCCCGCCTCGGTAAGCGTTTGGATGACGCCGATCTGGGCATAGCATTTGACGCCGCCCCCGCCGAGCGCCAGGGTGATAGCCGGTTTATTGTGCATCGTTTCGAATTGTAATCGAAGCGATTCCCGGCCAGTTGACAGTCCCTGACCGGTGACTGTCAACTTATGGCAGGTTCCCGGGCAAACTCTTCCACCACCACGCGGCAGATGTCGGACTCCGTGATAATCCCGGCGAGATTGCCTGCCTCATCCATCACGGGGATGCCGCCGATTTTGTGCTGGATCATCAACCTGGCGGCCTCGGCGATGGAGGCGGTCTCGAGTACCGTAATGGGGTCCGGCGTCATGATGCTGTCCACGGTGAGCAGGCTGATCAGGTAATTGAGTTCATAGATGCTCAGCGAGGTGGCGTCACTTGGCTGGGCCTCGCGGATGTCGCCCAAGGTGACGATACCGACGAGTTCATCGCCGTCCATGACCGGCAGGCGGCGCACCTTCCGCGTTTTCATCAGGTTGTGTGCCTGCGGAATCGTCTGCTGGGGGTGGATGGTGACGGGCGATTTGCCCATCCAGTCGCGAACGAGTATTTTATTCATCGGGAGCCTCCATTGCACAGCCGGTTGTTGCGCCTGAACATTATCGTTACAATGAGCCGGGATGTCAGGGGACAGGTATCCTTGCGGCTCAATGACAATTGACCCCTAACGCCGCAGGGGATTTCGATGATACTGTGTTGACATGCTTGGACCTCGTAGGAACTCTAGCCACCTGACACTTTCGAGCTATGTGCTGGTCGAGTAGCCCGGCCCTCTTTTGGCGGGGCGTATCGAGACCCCTATCAGGTAAATTATGCCGCACTGGGTCTCGATACGGCGGGAAAGCGCCGCCTACTCGACCAGCGAATTCTACTGATCACAAAGCGTCGGGTAGCTGGATTGGAACCCATGCGATTTCCCACGAGCTCCGATGAGTGCCCATGAGAGCCAATTGGGATAGCTATCTTTTACGCACTGCACAGAGAGGTAAACAATGGAATTCGGAGTACCACGGGAAGTTCGGGATTTTGAATATCGGGTGGGGCTGACCCCGGCGGGGGTCTATGCCCTCGTGAACGCGGGGAATCGCGTGTATGTGCAGGCCGGGGCCGGGGCGGGCGCGGGTTTCCCGGATGATGAGTATCGCAAGGTGGGCGGCGAGGTGCTCTATTCCGCCGAAGAGGTGTTTGGCCGGGCGGAGGTGATGTTGAAGGGGGCGCGCTTTCCCGGATTGTCCCGCAGATTGCACCGGGGGCCGGGGTGGTCACGTCGCGGGGGGATGTCCACGTCGTGGCGACCGAATTCGGGACGGTGGATTTGCATGGGAAGAGCATCCGGGCGCGGGCGCGGTTGTTGATTGATATTGCGCACCCGGATTTTCGCGAGGGGCTGGAGCGTTATGTGCGGGACCAGCAATGGGGATAGATACCTGAGTGTCTATCCGAAAATAATTTTCATCCTTCGGCAAGTTCAGGATGCATCCTGAGCGGAGACCGACCTGTTTTGGTCGGACGTAGTCGAAGGACGGCGTTTCGACTGCGCTCACCTGGCGTTTCGCTCCGCTCAATGAGAAGCTTATGAATATTCGGATAGGCTCTAAAGGGTACGGAACCCTGGTGAACGCTGGATCAAAAAACGGGCCTCGCGGAGGCCCGTTTTCGTTTTACCGGGGAAAATTTCCTAATCCGCGGGCAGGTGATCCACTACCTTGTGCTTGACGGCAAAAGCGGCGGCCTCGGAGCGGGTGGAGAGGTTCAGCTTGCTGAGGATGGAACTGACGTAGTTGCGGACGGTTTTTTCGCTGAGGAAGACTTCGGCGGCGATATTTTTATTGGTCTTGCCTTCGGCCACGAGGGCGAGGATTTTGAGTTCCTGGTTGGTGAGGGCGGCAAAGACGGCCGTGGCGGCGAGGCGGGTGGCCTCCCGCACACGGTCAAACACCTTTTTGGTGACGGCGGGGTCGAGCAGGGATTCGCCGCGCCCGATGGTTTCCAGCGCCCGGACGAGTTCACCGCTCCCGATTTGCTTGAGCACGTACCCGGAGGCCCCGGCGGCGATGGCGTCAAACAGGATATCATCCTCCGCGTAGGAGGTGAGCATGATTACTTTCGTGTTCGGGAGGCGTTCCACGATTTCGCGGGTGGCTTCGGTGCCGCTTTTGCCCGGCAGGCGGACATCCATGACGACGACATCCGGCTGGTGGGCGATCGCTTTCTGGACGGCGGATTGGGCGCTGTCCGCTTCGCCAATGACCTTGAATTGGGGGTAGTTTAAGAGCAGGGCTTTGAGGCCCAGGCGGACGACTTCGTGGTCGTCAACGAGCAGGATTTTGAGCATGTCCATGTTTCCCGGAATGGTAAGATATGGTTCGAAAAAAAATTATAGCATAGGGCGTGCCCAATCCCATGACGACCAAACAATTACGTTGGATAGCCATCATCCTGCCCGGTTTATTTCTGGGTGCGCTCTTCTTTCTGCGCACATATTTTAGCGAAGCCCAAAGCGCCTGGTTGATCGAGGCCATTCTTTTTGTTTTTGTGATTGTCGGGGCGGTGGCATTTTCAACCTGGGTGTTTTCCGTGGTGGAGGATGGCGAGGCTGAGATCAAGGCGCGCACGCGCCAGTTGCAAGGCCTGCATGAGGCGGCCCTCAGCCTGACGACCGAGCTTGACCTGGCGGCTGTTCTCCAGAAGGTGGTTGACCTGGCGCGCGGCCTTGTCCAGGCGCGGTATGGCGGGCTGGGTGTTTTGGATACGGAAGGCGAGTTTATTGACCAGTTCATCACATCGGGCATCGCGGCAGAGCAACGGGCGAAAATGGGGCCACCCCCGCGGGGGCACGGTATCCTGGGGTTGATCATCCGGAATGAGACCTCCATGATCATCCCGGAGATTGGGCGCAGCCCGGACGCACATGGATTCCCACCCAATCATCCCCCCATGCAATCTTTCCTGGGCGTCCCGATTAAGTCCAAGGGAAAAGTATTTGGCAATTTGTACCTGACCGACAAAACCCCGCTGTTTTCCGGCGGGCCGGAAGCGGCGAACTTCACCAAGCACGATCAGCAAATCCTGGAGATGTTTGCGACGCAGGCGGCCATTGCGATAGAGAATGCCCAGCTTTACCGGCAGACACAGCAACTGGCCATCCTACAGGAACGCGAGCGCATCGGGATGAACTTGCACGACGGCATCATCCAGTCCATTTACGCCATCGGCCTGATGCTGGAGGACACCCAGCACCGCCTCCAGACCAGTAAACCGGAAGAATCCGCCGCCGGGATCAACCACGCCATCCGCGGCCTGAACGAGGTCATCCGGGACATCCGCAATTACATCCTCGATCTGCGGCCTCAGCGCTTCCAGGGGCGCGACCTCTACGGCGGGCTGGAGGAACTGATGCGCGACCTCAAGGCCAACTCCTTCCTCGATGTGGAATTGTCCGCCGAAAATGAGGCGCTGGCCGTTTCCCCGGAATATACCGTCGAGATTTTACACATCGTCCAGGAAGCCCTGACGAACGTTCGCAAGCACGCCCGCGCCACGAAGGTGCGGATTAACCTGGCAGGCGATGCTGATGGTTTGCGGCTGGGGATTGAGGATAACGGGAGCGGGATTCCAGCCGGGGCGCTGGCCCACCCGTCGGGCAATGGTTTAAGCAATATCCGGGAGCGCATAAAAAACCTGCACGGCAGTGTGCATTTCAGCGGGCGAGAGACTGGTGGCACGCGGATCATTCTGAGCATCCCGCTAAAAAAATAACACAAATTAGTGGGGTCAATTTATCCGTGTTATCCGTCCCCGCGATCGTGTGACATCTGACCCTGCCATACAACCGGGCGATTAGTAAACTTTGACCATCCCATACTGAAGTTTTTGGTGGTCAATGATTCGAATCCTGTTATTGGATGAGCATACGGAAGTGCGCGCCCAGCTTGCAGCCCGGCTTGGGCGTGAGCCGGATTTTGCTATTGTATGTGAGCCACCCACCCCCACTGCCCTACTGGGTTGCGCCCGCCAACACCAACCTCATATCGTCCTCGTAGACCCGCCTCCGGGTGACATCCACATCCTGCGCGCTCTGACCGCCATCAAGCAGGAAACAACCGCCGCCATTGTCATCCTTACCTCCGTGGTGGATACCTATTTCCAGGTCGAGCTTCAGCGCGCAGGTGTGGATCGTATCCTGACCAAAGGCATCGAGTCCAGCGATCTCGTTACTGAACTCCGCGCCGTCGCCACCAGACCACCCACCTCGCCGCCCGGGCAAATGACCCGTCCAACGCGGGACACTTGACACTCCTTCGAAACCCCAATCCGATCAATAATTTGGTTGTCGAAAGACCAAGTCATTCGCTCCAAGCATGACTTGCCATAGCTCCCTCCCGGACATCCGACCCTGTACTAACTCCAGATACAGGGTCGGACTCCTTAACGGGCAGATGCCGCCCAGCTGGGATACAATCCCCCCATGCTTGATCTCTCCATCGTCATCCAGGCTGGCGGCAAGTCCAGCCGCATGGGCACCGACAAAGCCCTCGTCGCCTTCCGCGGCGCGCCCCTGCTCCGGCACATCCTCTCGCAAACGGCGCAACTCGCCCTCCCCACCCTCATCATCACCAACCAGCCCGCCGGTTATCTCCAATTCGGCCTGCCCCTGCATGGCGACATCCACCAGGATTGGGGCGCGCTGGGCGGCTTGCACGCCGCCATTTATCATGCGCCCACCCGCCACTGCCTCGTCCTCGCCTGCGACATGCCCTTTGTCAACCTCCCCCTGCTCCAACACCTGATTGCCCTCGCCGAAGATTTTGATGCCATCGTCCCGCGCCTGACCGACGAAAAACTGGCCGAGCCTTTCCGCGCCGTGTACAGCCGCGCCTGCCTCCCCGCCATCGAGGCCGCCATTGCCGCGGGCAAACGCCGGGTCAACAGTTTTTTTGACCAAGTGAATATCCGCTATGTAGACCAGCCCGAAATCGAACAATACGACCCGCGCCTGCTCTCCTTTTTTAATGTCAACACCCCCGAAGAGCTGGCCCTGGCCGAACAAATGGACGCGTGACCCTTAACGCAAACCGCCCCCGAAGGGGCGGAGCGCGGGGTTCACCGGGGGCAAACCTCCCCAAGGGTTAAGCTGTCTCCTTGGGGATCACGATCCACAAAAGCAGGTACGGCGCGAGGCCAGGCACACCTCCGGGGATAAAGAGCACGAAGAAGAGCAGCCTGATCCAGAAAGAATTGATCCCCAGGAATTCAGCCAACCCCCCGCAGACCCCGGCCAGATACCGGTTATGCCGTGACCGCCGGAGCGGCTGGCGTCTTGTGATGTTCATGGTGCGCCTCCTTGCAACCAAAGCTAATTTTGCAAGGATTTACGCAGGCCGCCTCAAAAAGTTTTCAGGAAGTGGCGGCAGTTCGGCCACCCTCACCGTCGGCTGTATAGACTAAATATTTCGAATCCGTACGATTTTTTGCTGGTCAACGAAACTTTGAACAAACTTGCTGTCATTGCGAGCCGGTCCCTTCGGCAAGCATTCGACTGAGCTCACGCCGAAGTCTCAGGACAGGTTTTGGCGAAGCAATCCCCTCACGCGAGCAGCAGATTGCTTCAGGGCAAAAACCGCCCCTCGCACAGACATGTTCAATTTACGCTTGATTAGCACAGAATCCGTACGATTTGTCATTCTGAACGGAGTGAAGAATCCCTATGATGATCCGTTTTAATGAAGCTGTGCAGGGAGGTTTCGCGCAGTTTACACTGAGTATCGCGATTGTGCTCAACATCACAAACATTGTTCGGGTTTGAAATGGGTTATCCATTAGTCGCCGCGTTAACGACTTAACTCGTTACAACCGTTCATTCCCCGAAGGAGATACCCTGCGCCAGCGGCAATTCCCGCGAGTAATTGATCGTGTTCGTCTGCCGCCGCATATACGCCTTCCACGCATCCGATCCGGACTCGCGGCCCCCGCCGGTTTCCTTCTCCCCGCCAAACGCCCCGCCGATTTCAGCGCCGGATGTTCCAATGTTTACATTGGCAATCCCGCAATCCGAGCCGTTCACAGACAGGAAGGCTTCCGCCGTCCGCATCCCGTTGGTAAAGATGGCGCTTGAAAGCCCTTGCGGGACGCCGTTGTGCATCTCCAGCGCATCTGCAAAATCCTCATATTCCATGAGATAGAGGATGGGCGCAAAAGTTTCCTCACAGACCAGCGGGGTCTGGCGCGGCATCTTGATAATCGTAGGCTCAATATAATTTGCGCCCAGATCGGGGCGCTGTCCGCCGCCGCACAGCACCTCGCCATCCTGCTGGCGGGCGGCCTGGATCGCATCGAGATACCCTCCCACCGCCCTCTCACTCACGAGCGGCCCCATCAGTGTGCCCGGTTCAATGGGATTCCCAATCGGCACCTGGCGGTAGGCGCGCACCAGACGCTCAGTCAACTCCCCGGCCATGGACTTGTGCATGATGATCCGCCGGGTGGAGGTACAGCGCTGGCCCGCCGTGCCGACCGCGCCAAAGACAATCCCGCGCACGGCCAGATCCAAATCAGCATCCTCGTGGACGATGATCGCGTTGTTCCCACCCAGTTCGAGCAGGGTGCGCCCGAGGCGGCTTGCCACGGCCTGCGCCACGCGCCGCCCCGTCCGGATTGAGCCGGTAAAGCTCACCAGGGGCAGCCGCGGGTCGTTGTTGATGAGTTCGCCCACCGAGGGGCCGCCAATCACAAGGGTGAAGACCCCGGCCAACCCATGATCAGCCATGACTTTGTTGCAAATATTCTGCATGGCGATGGAAACCAGCGGGGTAAGCTCGGACGGCTTCCAAATCATGGTATCGCCGCACACCGCGGCCAAAGTTGAGTTCCATGACCAGACGGCAATGGGAAAATTGAAGGCGGTGATGATGCCGATGGGGCCAAGCGGGTGCCACTGTTCGTACATGCGGTGGCCGGGGCGCTCGGAGTGCATGGTGAGGCCGTAGAGTTGGCGCGAGAGGCCGACAGCCAGATCGCAAACGTCAATCATCTCCTGCACTTCGCCGTGGCCTTCGGCCCGGATTTTCCCCATTTCGAGCGTGATCATATCGCCGAGCGGTTCCTTGAGTTCGCGGACGGCGTCGCCGAGGTCGCGGATGACGAGGCCGCGTTTGGGGGCGGGCACGTTGCGCCAGGTGAGGAAGGCGTCGCTGGCGGCCTGTGCCACCTGTGCATAGCTGGCGGGCGTGGCCTGGATGACGGTCCCCAGTTTTTCGCCAGTGGCCGGGTTGAAGGAATCGAGGGGGACGCCGACGGGGTCATTGATCCAGCCATCGGCGCCGGTACAGGCCCCGGGGTTGGTCGCTGCCACCCCGAGTTTATCGAGAATTGCTTTTGGGTTCATGTGTACTCCTGGGATAAGTTTGTGGTGTACAGGATTTCTTAGCGAATGATGATAGCTTGAGATGCCAGGTGCTCATGGGAACTCATTGGAGCTTGTGGGGCTTCTGCGAATTCCTATCAGTTCCCAAGAGTTCCTACGAGGGCCAATCAAGGCCAATTCTCCGCGTATTACCCCGGCTGCGGGGCATCCATCATTCCGGCAGGGATGGAAAGCCGGAAGGTGCTGCCGGTGCCCTGCGTGCTATGGACGCTGAGATCGCCGCCGTGGGCGCGGGCGATGGCGCGGGCGATGGAAAGACCAATCCCCAGTCCGCCAAATTTACGATGCTTCTCCCCGCTCTCCTGGAAAAAGCGCTCGAATATGCGCTCCTGGATTTCAGTGTCAATGCCCGGCCCCTGATCATGAAAATCCAGATGGAGCATGCCCTTGTCCGTTTCCTCGGCGATGACCATGATCTGACCGCCGTCCGGTGTAAATTTGATGGCGTTGCTGAACAAGTGGTGGAGCGCCTGACGGAACAGGATCAACTCAACCGAAGCGGACAACCCCTCGGGACAGCTAAACCGGGCGTTCAGGTTGCGCTGGTTGATCACGTTCTCCATTGCTGAGAACATTTGCTGTAACTGGGGATAGACGAGGATTGGCTTCTTGAAAATGGCCAAGCCCTGATCAATGCGGACGAGCATCAGCAGGTCATCCACCAGCCAGCGCAGGGCCACCGCATTCTGTCGCGCTTCCAGGATAAATTCGCGCTGGGCCTCAGCGTCATCTTTGAACGCCTCGCGCATGGCGAGGTCAAGTGCGTTGAGGATCAGGGCGACAGGTGTACGCAATTCGTGGCTGATGGCGTTGGTGATGCTTTTCTTGAGTCCCTCCACTTCGTCCGAGACGGCCGTTTCCTCCCAGTGCCGTCTCCGGAGCAGGGCCTCCACGCGGGCGGAGAGCGTATTGAGGCGGAATGGCTTGGTCAGGTATTCATCGGCTCCCAGGTTCAGTCCCTTGATCACGTCCTCGTCTTCGCTTTTCGCGGTCAGCATCAAAATCGGCACGTTGGAAGTCTCGCGCACCCGGCTGCAAAATTCCCAGCCATCCATCTCAGGCATCATGACATCCAGGATGATGATATCGGGCGAAATCTCCACCGATTTTTTCAGCCCATCAAAACCATTCTCGGCCAGATAGACCGTGTACCCCTCCTGGGTCATCTTTAGCTCGATCAGCCGGAGCAGGTCGATATTGTCATCAACAACGAGGACTTTGGTCATTTATGAGTGCCTCCGCATATTCCCCGGAGAAAGATGAAATGGTATCGGCAGGGCAACGCGCACGGCTCATTCTACCCGATTTTCCGGCATGGCGAGCAGCATCCGGTTGAGGGCCTCGCGCGCGGCGGGCAGGGTCTGCATGGCGCGCCAGTTTTCGCCGGGGGAGGGCAATTCCCGGATGGTCAGGAGAAATTCAAAGGGATCGCCAGCCGCCGGGACGCCGCCGATCAGGGTGTCCGGCCAGTACGGTTGCAGCGAGTTTTTGAAACCGGGATAGAGATTGGTCAACCGGGTGATCACTGTTCGCCAGCGCGCCGCGTCCCCCGGTGAATTCCCCAGCCCGCGATGGGAGGCGATCAACAGGTATTCCAGTTCATCCCAGAGGGCGATGAATTGCTTGGGGCGGCGGGATTTCAGGTTTTGGCTGATAAAACGGGTGAAGGGATTGGGCATGGTTCACCGAGGGGTGTGTCCCTAGGGGAATACCGCACCCCCCGGCGGGTCCCGCGGGTCAGTTTTTCAGGGTCAGCGTGGCCTCGAGATACGGGGCGTGGATTTCAAACCCCAGCCGCTGGTAACTGTGGATCGCCGTTGTGTTGTCCGCCCGCACATTCAACCCGACGTGATCCACGGCTGCGAGGACGGAGCGGCAAACGCTGGCCGTGACGCGGGTGCCCAGCCCGCGCCCACGATAATCCGGATGCGTGACGATATTGCCGAGGGCGGCGACGCGGTATTGCGGCGAATAAACGTGGATGCCCGCCAGGCTGCGGATGGCGCTGTTTTCCCGGATGAGGAAGAACTGGCCGGTTTCCAACATGCGCGGGTCAAAGGCGTTGTCCGGGTAACTTTGCGCAAACAGTTGGGCGAGCGCGGCGGCGTCCTCCGTGGTGGCCCGCTCGGTTTCACCCGGCGGATAGGCGTCCAGGGCGCGGCGGTTTTGGAGCGACATTTTATAGTGCAGGCCGTGGCTTTGGAGGTGGTGGCTGTGCTGGACGGTCTCCAGCAAGCTTTCCGAGATGTGAGCGTAGACGCGGGGCGGCAGGAGTGGGACGATTTCGGTGAAGAGTTGGCGGGCGGCGTCGGCGCGGTGCGGGGAGGCGGTGAGCAGGAGGATGGGCGGGTCAAAGGCGGTGTAGAGCAGGATGACGGCCGCCAGCCCGGCCGCGCCGCGCCGGCCATACCAGCGCGTGTGCGGCCAGTAGAAGTCATCGAGGTCGCCGATGGCATAAATATTCAGGGTTACATCTTCGCGGAGGAAGCGCTCGATTTCGCCCCGGTCGCGCAGGATTTCGGCGGGCATGTTCAGGAGAGAAAGGGGAGGAGTTCCAGCGGCGGGCGCAACTGGCTGAGGCGGATATCGGGCAATTGGCGGGGGATGCCCAGTTCGCGCAGGTTGCGGTCGGAGAGCCAGCCAGCGATGGAAGTATTTTCGAGAGAGAAGAGCGGCTGGGCCGGGGTATTGCCGAAGACGACGAAAATGTTGATCCCCTGGATTGACCCGGCTTCGAGAGGAAACGCGGTATCCCCTGAGGCCTCGCGCGCGGCGCGGGTGAAAACGCGGGCGGAGACGGTTTTGCCGCGGATGTCGGTCAGTTGCAGGTGCGCTTCGCTTTCGTCCGGGCTTGAGGGGGGAAGGGTGCGGCCTGCATCGCGCAGCCAGTTGAGGACGATCCGTTGTCCCAGTTCGATGAGCAGAACGGAGGTGAAGGCGGCCAGTGGGTCGCCGGGTGCGCCTTGTGCAAGCTGGAGAAAGGCAATGGAGATGGACTCGCTGAGGTCGGCTGGGAAGACGTTGGCGGGGAGGAAATCTTCAGGGAGGGCGGCCACAGTTGGCAATTATATTGGGTTTTGCCTGATGTGAACGGTGGGTGTGCTTGTCCTATGACTAAGTGTCTATCCGAAAATTCAAAATATCCCTAGGAAAATGTCGTTGCGAGGAGCGGTTTTTGCGACGAAGCAATCTTTAATCAGCGATTTCAGCGCTGCGAAGGCGGCAGATTGCTTCGACCCCTCCGGGGTCTCGCAACAACTGTGTTGAATGTCAAGGCAGCAGAACCAGAAAGGTTATGCGGATGGTGTGCGCCAGGGCTGATTGGAACGCATCATGGCATTCAGGATGACCAGCAGTTTGCGCATACAAGCCGTG
>Ga0247727_10010452_pt1 | contig 16451 bp, 19 predicted proteins | sample WisWelCaveWW1625_FD_202498 | JGI IMG/M metagenome (GOLD analysis project Ga0247727, IMG submission 202498) | Biofilm microbial communities from Wishing Well Cave, Virginia, United States - WW16-25 | ecosystem: Environmental > Aquatic > Deep subsurface > Groundwater > Cave microbial mat | place... | reverse complement strand
TATTGAAAATCACAATCAAAATCCACATGTCTTCGTGTGGACAGCATCCGTACAACGCATTATCGAAAAAATCGCCAAAAGTAAAGAAGCGTTAGGGACACTACACTAGGAGCCTTGATTTTTGCGTTTTATTTAATTACGATAAATAATCAAGACCCTGTCTTCAAATTTGTCTTTCCAATAATCACAGCAGTCATTGGACTAATTAGTGGCTACTTTGCTGGAAGAGGCTCTGGTGACAGTTCACGAAAATAGAATTACATTATTCGACACAAAATTTGTTTTTCCAGAGATTGTGGGCAACAAAGCATGCAGCGGACGGCTGGGATTCTGCGGCATTTTCAAGCATTTTTCTGGCTTCGAGTTTTTTCTGCTCCCAAGCAGAGTCCACGCCCGCCCAGCCGCCGCTAACGCAATCCGTTAGGCCATCTCGCCCGTCTCGCGCGAAGCCACCTCCATCCCCGCCATCACCATACAACCGAATAGCGCTCCTTCAATCGCGCCCCTGATGAGCTGCGTCGTTCTGCCGAAGTGAACTTCGCCGAAGAAAAAGGCGAGAGCATCCATCCGCAGTTGTGAGTCGCGAAAGGCGCGTGCGACGATTTCAAGACTTCCACTAAAAAGATTTCCGCCAATAATCGTCAGCGAAATTCCCGTGTAATCGTTTCGGATTTTTACTTGACTTTGGGTGCGCAGTATCGGAAATTCCGATGCGCAAATCAACAAAACGGATTGTAAAAAATTGAACGTAGCTCATAACCAGAGATACGAGGCGAAAAGATGAAAGAAAGAATCACAGTCGATCCCAATATTCATTTCGGGAAGCCGTGCGTCGCTGGCACCAGAATTACCGTGCAAAATGTTCTTGAGCTGGTGAGCGAAGGGCTTACCTTTCAGCAAATCATACAGGACTATTACCCCGATCTGCAAACTGAAGATATTCGGGCTTGCATTAAATATGCGATGGACGTTGTTGCTGTCGAAGACATTCACTTGGCGCCGGTTCCGGCATGAAATTCCTTCTTGACCACGATGTCTTTGCAGCCACTGCGCGTTTCCTTGCAGGCTTGCAGCACGACGTCGTCCCCGTCGCTCAAATAGGTCATTCTCGGTCGAAAGACTCAGAACTGCTCAAGTTGGCGCACGTACAGGAAAGAATATTTGTCACGCGGGACAGAGATTTCGGCGGGCTGGTTTTTATAGAGAGTTTTGAAGCTGGGGTTATTTATCTTCGGATGTTGCCTTCTACACAAAATGCCGTGCATCAGGAACTCGGACGGGTTTTGACGGCCTACACCGAAAAAGAATTGATGAAAGCTTTTATCGTTATCGAGCCAGGCAGGCACCGATTCAGAAAACTTGTCAATTAGACTGATCTGTAAAGGCCAATTCTCTCTTACTTCATCACCCTTGCCGCTCCACGCGACGCAACTTTCATCCCTGCCACCGTCATACGTCCAAACAGCCCTCCCTCAATCGTGCCCATGATGATCTGCGTCGTTCTGCCGAAGTGAACTTCTCCGAAGAAAGAGGCGAGAGCATACATTCGCAGTTGCGAGTCGCTAAAAGCGCGCGCAACAATTTCAGGACTTCCACCAAAGAATTCCCGCCACTGATCAGCAGCAAAACTTAAACAAGCATTCAGATTTTCACTTGACTTTGGATGCGTTGTGTTGGATATTTTGCCACTCTAAGAAAGCATTCATGAATGCTAACCGAGTAGCTTGGGATTAAATTTAGTTCTGAGTTGCAGAACTACCTCCAGCACGCTGCGCCACCCAAGCATAGTATGACACCTGATCGAACTTGGCAAACCAGAATCAATCAAACAGAAATGAATATCCCTCGACAAGGTTGGACGACGTGGAGCTTGATCATCGGATTCTGGACGTTGATCGGACTGTTATTCACCAGCCAGTATTATTTTGAGTTGCGCAGCGAAGCGGAGAGCTTCACGATCTCGTGGGGGAAATTGCTCTCCGTGCAATTCGCCCAATGGTTTCTGTGGATCGCGCTCTCGCCGTTGATCTTATGGCTGGGGCATCGTTTTCCAATCGAGCGCACGCGCTGGCAGCGGGGATTGATCGTCCATGTGCCGGCGAGTGTCGTTGTTGCCTGTCTCCATATTGCCATGTACTCGATAGTCATCGTCCTTGTCAAGCCTTTCCCCTGGCGGATGGAGTATGAGTATTGGAATATTTTTCAAGGGCGGGTCTTTTCTCTGTTTTACTTCAATTTCATCATCTATTGGGCACTGCTCGGCGCAAGTTATGCGTTCGACTACTATCGCAGATTTCATGAAGGAGAATTGCGCTCTTCGAATTTGGAGGCGCAGCTCGTGCAAGCGCAGTTGCAGGCGCTCAAGATGCAATTGCATCCGCATTTTTTGTTCAACACGCTGAACGCCATTGCCACGCAGGTGCGAAAGAACGAGAACAAAGCTGCGACCGACATGCTTGCCGGGTTGAGCGATCTTTTGCGGTTGACGCTCGACAATGTCGGCAAACAGGAGGTTTCTCTGAAGCAGGAGCTTGATTTTCTCGAACGCTATCTTGAGATCGAGCAAATCCGTTTTGCCGACCGGCTGCAGGTGCGAATAAAAATTGCGCCCGAGACGTTGAATGCACGGGTGCCGAATCTTATCCTCCAGCCGTTGGTCGAGAACGCCATCCGGCACGGCATCGCTGCGCGGATGAATTCCGGTCTTGTCGAGATCATCGCCGAGCGTGAAAACGAAACGCTGCGTCTGCAAGTTAAAGATGACGGGCCGGGGTTGCCAAATGGGAAGAGCATGAACAGCGGTGTGGGAATATCAAACACCACGGCGCGGCTGCAGCACCTTTACGGCACAGCACAAAGATTGACTTTTAACAATGCCAAAGAAGGCGGCACGGTCGCTACGATAGAAATTCCTTTTCTGACGGCGAAGCAATAATTTTTCAAAATGAAGTCACTACAAAAGCTCTCACGCAAAGACGCAGAGCCGCAAAGAATACGCAAAGAAAAAAACATCTAAAGTTCTTTTTGCGATTCCTTTGCGACTTAGCGCCTTTGCGTGGGTTATTGGGGTTCTTACTCGTCTTGGTTATGAAATTTTGATGACAAAAATAAAAACTTTGATCGTCGATGATGAGCCGCTGGCTCGTGAAGGGATTCGCGTGCTCCTTGAGCGCGATCATGATATCGAAATCATCGGCACCTGCGGCAATGGTTTTGAGGCGGTGGAGATGATTCAAGAGCAAAAGCCCGATTTGCTTTTTCTTGATGTGCAGATGCCGGAGATCGATGGCTTCGGTGTGTTGCAGGCTGTTAAATCAGAACACATGCCGGTTGTTATTTTCGTCACTGCTCATGATCAACATGCGCTGCGGGCTTTCGAAGTTCATGCACTCGATTATCTGTTGAAATCTTACACCGATGAACGATTCGCGACTGCGTTGCAACGCGCCAAAGATCACATTCGCCAGAAAAAAGTAAACGAAATCTCCCAGCGATTGCTGGCCATGCTTGACAGCCACAAGAGCGGCACAGGCACAGAGGGAAATCAGCAAGCGGAGAACGAATCTTACCTCAAGCGCCTGGTGGTGAAGAGCGGCGGACGGGTTTTCTTTTTGAAGGCCGAAGAGATCGATTGGATCGAAGCCGCCGATTACTATGTGCGCTTGCACGTTGGCGCTCAATCGCATCTACTGCGCGAGACGATGAATGCCTTGGAGCGCAAGCTCAACCCCGAAAAATTCCAGCGTATTCATCGCTCCACGATCATCAGCCTCGACCGCATCAAAGAGCTGCAACCTTTTTTGAATGGAGATTATGTGGTAACACTACGCGATGGAACAGAACTGAAGATGAGCCGGAGCTATCGCCCGAAAATAGAAGCGGCGCTCGGCGGCTCGATTTGAAATCGTTCGGCTGCATGAACCACGTTGCTCCCTGCAAGCCTGCCACTTTTCGCCGCAAATCGCTTTCTTCTTCTCTTTACCTTCCTTAGATTTTGCCGAAGTATTTTCCCAGTCAACCACATTGTCATTCGCAACACCCTTGTGCTCGCCAACTGGAGGGGAAAAAAATGCATCTATCAAAAATCTGTCTGCGCGGTGTTCTTGCGTTGCTGATCGTCGTGCTGTTCAATCACCACGCACGGGCACAGGATTGGACACAGTGGCGTGGCCCGAATCGCGATGGCCACGTCAACGCGTTTACAGAGCCGAGCGCATGGCCGGATAGTTTGAAATCAATCTGGCGCATCAATGCCGGCGTCGGACTTTCGTCGCCGGTCGTGGCGAATGGCAAGATTTATTTACTGACGCGCGACGGCGAGGATGAAGTGGTCTCCTGTTATCTCATCGCCGACGGCAGGCGAATCTGGCAACAAAGGTATCCCGCTTCGTTCATCGCCAATCCGCAGGCAATTCGCCCCGATCTTTTTCCGGCTTCGAAAGGGAAAGGGCCGTTTGCAACGCCGGTCGTTCATGGCGGGCGTCTCTATACGCTCGGCGTCGATCGTGTGCTTTCATGTTTCGATGCAGAAAGCGGCAAGCTAAAATGGCGGCATCAATACATAAAGCAATTCGTTCCCGAGAAGTTGGTTTACGAATGCCCTCCGTGCGGCTGCAAGCTCGATGGTCAAGAGTTTGACAATCCGGGGAAGTGTTCTGATTGCGGAATGGATTTTGGCGTGAAGGGTTTGGAAACTTCGGCGAAGGATGTGGGAAATTACTACGGCGCGGCGGCCTCGCCTATTATCGATGGCAAAATCGGTATCGTCAATGTCGGAGGTCAAGATGCAGGAGAAGTCATCGCCTTCGACGCGTCAAACGGTAAAGAGCGTTGGAGATGGAGCGGCCCGTCGCCGTCATCGTCGTCGCCGATCATCGCCGAGCTTCACGGCGTTAGGCAAGTTATCGTTCTGACGCGAGAAAGTGTTGCGGGGATTGCGCTGGCCAACGGCCGGCAGCTTTGGAGCTACGCCATCGAATCCAATGCGCAAATCGTCACGCCGATCGTGTTTGAAGATTTGGTTATTTTCTCCGCGTATCGCAGCCCGACTACCGCCATCAGGATTCAAAAAAATGGAGCCACATGGTCGGTGGAAAAAGCCTGGAGCATCAACGACGTGACGTTGTACACGAGCACGCCTGTGCTGATTGGCGACAAGTTGTACGGGCTTTCTTACACCAAGCGCGGACAATTCTTCTGTCTCGATGCGCGCGCCGGGACGCTGTTGTGGGCGAGCGAAGGCCGGCAAGCAGAGGGCGCGGCGATTGTAAATTCGGACAACGTGATCTTTGCGCTCACAAATGAAGCCAAACTTGTTGCTTTCGCAAAAACCGAAGCCGCCTATCAACTTGTCGCGCAGTATGAGGTGGCGAGCAGCCCGACGTGGGCGCATCCGATTCTTTTTGAGAAAAAAATTCTGGTGAAAGATGAATCGAAACTTATGCTTTGGAGTTTGGAATGAGGTTGCAGAAAATGTTGGCGTGCTTATTTGCCATTCTCTTTTTTCCGCATGACGCCGGTGCACAGAAAGCGCCTTCGACTTTGCAACAAGATGCGCTTGCCCAAATTATAAAAGCCGAAGGGCTAGCGCCGGTCATCCAAAAATATGAAACGGCGCTCGAGAAAAGTCCCGAAGATGATGAGGCGAGAGAAATGTTGAGGCACATCGTCACGGAATCGTATGGAATAAGTCGTGACGAGAGTCTACGTCTCAGAAAAGTCATCCGCCAATTCGCGCGCCATGCCAACGCCGTCTTGGCCCCGCCGGATGAGCCGGGCGAACCTCTCATCGTTTCAGGCACCGTTCGTGACGGCAACGGTAAGCCGATTGCCGGCGCGCTCATTTACGTTTTTCATGCCGACGCGCGCGGTAATTACACGCAAGACCGTCCGATGGATGAAGCCAATGCCCGCCTTTTCGAATACATGAAAACCGGCGCCGATGGCCGTTACGAATTTCGCACGATTCGGCCCGGCGGCTATGCTCGTGCGCCCATTCCGCAACACATTCACATGCTGGTTACGGCTGCGGGTTATCGCGATCACGCCTGTCGCTCAACGTGCCAGTTGGTTTTTGAAGATGATCCGCGCATGACCGCCAAATGGCGCAGGTGGGCAAAAGAAGGAGGAAATCCGGTTCTCGCCGTTACTCGCGGCGAAGATGGGATTCAACGCAGTACATACAATATTACGCTGGACAAAAATTAAGAAAATGATGCGTCGAAGTGATGGATGAATGGATTTATGGATTGGTGGATCGATGGAGCGATGGATAGATGGCAAGGCAAATGATCCATTCATCCAATTATCCGATAATCCAGCAATCCAACAATCCATAGCTCCTTTGCTCCTCGCCACTGAATGATTGATTGTATCTGGCGTTATTGCTTCGGCGTCGGATGCGCGATCGCTTTGCTCGCTTCGGCAAACTTGAAGCTCTTGAACGTCGGGCTTTCCGCGTTATGGCATGTGACACAAAGTTTTTCATCGCCTTTCATCAACCCAACGCTTTCGCCCTTGGTCTTGCCGCTGTCGATTTCTTTCATTACCTGCATGGTTTTATAATCCGAACCTGGCCCGTGGCAGGCCTCGCAGCCGACGCCTTCTCCGGCTTTGAAAGTCGTCGCGAGTCTGGCGGCTGCCACGCCGGCGGCGGTGTCGTGACACTTCAAGCAGGCCTCGGACTTTTGCGCATCGGCAATACCTTTTTTCTTGGCAATTTCCTGCGCAGCCGGCGTGGCCAACGTCGCAAAAGCGCCGGCATGTTTGCTGGCCTGCCAAACCTTATAAGCCGCGCCGGTTTTTGGCGCGAGATGGCAGGGTGCGCAGGCTTTGGCGCCGACGTATTTGAACTTGCTTTGGCTCAATAGAACAGAGGGAAGAGCTAGCACACAAACGATCAACGCAAGACGCACATTCGGTTTCATTAGAGTCCTCCTTAAATTCGGAATTCTATCGGGTTTGCCTTTTTCCGTCGAAGCCGACGAATTAATCCCTAAAAAAAGAATCTCCCCTCAAAAAGCAAGTGAAATGTTTTTAAGACACCGTAACATGCGAGACCCGCCGCGATTTTTTTCGCAGGAGACGATAATCATTTCGCCCGGAAGCAAAGGATGCCTGTTTACTTTCGCGAGCCAGCGGAATGAGCGCCAGCAGCGTGCCGATCGCCATCACCCAACCGCCGATCCACAGCCAGCGAACCAGCGGATTGACATGCGCCGAAAACGCCGCCACATTTTTTCATGATCAAAGGCTGCAAGGACGATGTAAAGATCGCCGCGCCAGGTGGATTGCAGGGCAACTTCAGTCGAAGGCTGTTCGTGGGTTACATATAAGCGTTTTCCCCGATGCAAGGTTGTAACGGCTCTGCCATCGATGAATACTTTCAACTCGCCTCTCAGCCACTGCTTCACCGCGGGCGAGCGGGGAAAGGTCGGCGCTTTTCTTGCGAGACTGCCGCGGTCTCTTGGGCGAGCATAACGATGCACGCCTGCACGATGAAACGGACAAGATTTTTCATGAAGAATTCCTTTCTCTGTTTTTTTCTATAGCAGCCTTTTCAAAAAGCATACCCGCGAGGAAAAAATCGACGGCATGTGTTAACCGGGTGAAAGTGAAGGGGTTCGGGCAACTTTTGTTTATCGCCAAAACCCGTTCATGGAGAAAACAATTCCCATCCCTGCAAAAGCTATGTGGAGACTTCCTACATTTGGGAAGTGGGCATCTCCTTATCATCGACCATAAATCAGAAACGACCACGCGCTTTTTTGAGAAAACGCGCCGAAATCTTTGCTTCTCGTGCAGCGAATCGGTTGGTCGGACATTTAGACTTCTCCTGGGTTGACTTTGGTTTCTTTGAAGTGAAATCCTTGCAAATCTCACGCAAAGGCGCACAGTCGCAAAGCCGTCGCAAAGAAAACTCTTTGCGTATTCTTTCCCCGCTCCGCTTCCATTGTTTTTATGAAGCGGGGCGGAGGCGGCTTCGCGACTTTGCGTGATGCTTTTTCTTTCTTGATTCCGGTTCGTCCGTTGAATGATCGTTTGCATGGCAGGTCTGGTTGAAAAGTTTGCGCGCGGCGCTTTTGTTTGGCAGGGTGGCAAATCGCTTTGGTTTGCGATCCTGGGGCAGGTATCGTAAAGATTCCTATCCGTTTATATTATCGCAAGAAAAGTGCCGGAGGTGTTCTTATTGACCCTTTGATTTTAAGGAAATTACGGCTGCCGGAGATTGATGCTGACACTGATTTTTTGCAAAAGTAGTAAAGGGGATGGAGATTTTCTCAGGGGTGGGAAGTGTGTGCGGTTAGCCGAAAGTCCTCAACTCGGTTCATTCGAGTCATAGATTCATTTGGTAGTCGGTTCGATAGCCCAGCGATAAAATGGAATGATGCGAAGGCTGCGCCTGCCTTCGACCAGCGTATCTGTTTCATCGCGCGTGACGATGGTGGCGTTGGGAAGATTCAGTTCCTGCATAGCCAACCACGAAGCTTGGGTCTCCCGCTCTTTGGTCGCCGGATCGTTGAGCTGCACGCATACCTGAATCACCTCCACCACTTGGCCGCGTTCGACCGCGACAAAATCGATTTCCTGGCCGCTTGAAGTTTTGTAGTAAAAAATCTGATCGCGCCCGTAAGTTCGTCTGAGCTGATTGTAAACCATCGTCTCCAGCAAACGTCCCGTGTTGTAAGAACGAGAGTGGGTCATTGCCGTGACCAGGCCATGATCGATAGCATAAATCTTGCGATTGTTCACCTGTCTGGCGCGCAAAGATTCGGAGAAAACCGGCGCCAACGAAAAACAGTAGGCATCCTCCAGATAAGAGAGATAATTGTGCAACGCGTCTTTTGAGCATTTGTATCCCTGGGACTTGGCGTCGCCATAAAACTTGTGGACGCTGAGGAGATTGGCATTATTCGCCAGGAGAAATTTCAACAGATACTTGATCAAACTGTGGTTTCTGATGTGATACCGCTCGATCAGGTCTTTGTACAAAATCAGGTTGAAATATTCCTGCAGGATTTTCAGGCGAAACTCCTCGGCGCACGCCGCGATTTCCGGAAACCCTCCGGCATGAAGATAAGCTTCAAAGGCATTGGCGATCAATGATCTGCCTTGGGAAGAATAGTCCTCGCTTGGAATATTTTTGTGGCGAAGAAATTCGGCAAAGCTGAAAGGAAAAATTTCATAAGAGAGCGTTCTGCCGCGTAATGCCGTGGCGATTTCCCTACTCAAAAATTGTGATGACGAGCCGGTAAGATTGATGTGGACGTTCTCGGTGTCATGAACTCTGCGAATGAATTTTTCCCACTGCGGCAGATTTTGGATTTCATCAAAAAACAAATAAACCTTTTGCTTCTTGTTGGCTGGGAACATCTCGTAGTAAGCGTTCAAAATCGCCGAGGCCTCGCCGTGCGACAAAGGCAGCAGCCGCTCATCCTCAAAATTGACATAGAGGATTCTCTGTTTTTTGATGCCCTGCGCCAGCAAGTCCGCGATCAGTTGATAGAAAGTGAACGTCTTGCCGGATCGGCGAATCCCGGTCAAGCAGCGGATTTTGTTCTCCGGGCACGAGAGATCAATCGTTCTTGGCGTAAATGCCGGCAGGTCGCGCTGATGAAAATCTGCGATGATTTCTCTGATAACTATTTTGTCTGCCATATTTGTCCTTTCTTACAAGGACGAATATAGAAAGATATGTCCTTTTGTACAAGGACATAATTGAGTTTGTTAGACGGTCAGTCATGTTACTCATGGTTTGCCGAATTCCCAGGAAATTGTGGCTGTCGAAAGTAGATATCATAGATGGTTTCTTGTAAAAGCAGCGAACGATGGTGGAGATTTTCTCAGCGACGGGAAATGGTTGGAGAGAGGAAAAATAGAAATGGCGATGTGTCTTGATGGCGTTATGAAAATTCCTTGCTTTTTCTTTTTTGCATCTGTAAATTCGCTGCAACATTTTGTTCTTCGTTTGTTTGGACGAGCAGCAAGGCTTAGCATCCCTTTCCGATTTTTTCTCTTGCGGGGCTTCCTTACTACTTCTGTCTTTCCATCGCGTTTTAGAATTCAAGGAGTGAATTAAGAGTCATGGAAAACGAACAGATATGTCAATTCTTCCAATTGACGCCAGCAAGGATTGTGAGTAACAACTTCCTTCGCGAGCCTCAAATCCTCGGCTACCAAGCTACGCGCGACCACTTCGCCCGAAGTAGCACACATGCAATCCTGCAGATCCCCGTTGGTTGTGGCAAAACCGGACTCATGAGCATCCTTCCCTTTGGCATCGCTGAAGGCCGCATCCTGATTATTGCCCCGAATCTCGAGATTCGAAGAGGTGTCGCACGCGAATTGGATATCTCCAGCGATGAATGCTTCTGGAGGAAGGCCCACGTTCTTAAAGACTACTCAAGCGGTCCGTACCGAGCCGAGCTTGACAGTGACGCTAACATCCACGACTGTCGGCGGGCACACTTCGTTGTCACCAATATCCATCAGCTTGCGAGTCGGGCTGACCGGTGGCTGCCGGAGTTCGAGGAGGACTACTTTGACCTCATCTTGGTGGATGAAGCTCACCATAACGTCGCGGAGAGTTGGCGGCGCGTGTTCGAGCGATTCCCTAATGCCAAGGTCGTTAGCCTAACTGCAACGCCATTTCGTTCTGACGGACGCGAGGTTGAAGGGCAGACGATCTACCGATATTCGTTCGCAGATGCCATGCGAAACGGATACATTAAGCAGCTTCGTGTAGCCGATGCGCAGCCGTCCGAGATCTACTTCGAGTATCAAGGTGACAACCATCGTCATACGCTGGATGAGGTGCTTGCACTAAGGGAGGAGGCCTGGTTTCGGCAGGGGGTCGCGCTTTCTCGACCAACCAACGAGACGATCGTAAACGCAAGCTTGGAATTGCTTGACCGCCTTCGCTCAAGCGGTCGACACCATCAGATTGTTGCCGCAGCCTGTAGCATCAATCACGCTCGGGATATCGCGTCCCTATACCGAGAGCGCAACTATTCAGCAGATGTTATCTCCAGCGACATGCGACTAGAGGATCGCGATGCTGTGCTTCAGCGTCTACGAACCAACCAACTCGATTGCATCGTTCAAGTCAACATCCTCGGCGAAGGTTTCGACTGGCCGCAACTCAGTATTGCTGCTATCTTTCGGCCCTTCAGAAGTCTTGCACCCTACATCCAGTTCGTTGGCCGTATCATGCGCGTTTTAGAGCAAAACGACCCGTACCACCCAGACAATGAAGGTTGGGTAGTTTCTCATATCGGTCTACAGCAGGACGATAGATGGGACGACTTTCAACGCTTCGATAACGACGACCAAGAGCTTTTCCAGAATCTTGTGCGTGGCAACGATCCTGGTCCACGAGAAACAAACGACGGAGTGCGCCGCCGAATCAATCCAGATATGCGAGTCATTGATGAAGTCCTTGACCGACTCGTGACAAGGGACTTCCTTAATCCCACTGATGTGGGTGCGGTCGACGCTGTCCTCGCCGAGATACGACGTACACTTGGCGTGGAGCCGGATGACCTTGGGCTTTCTCGCGAAGAACTTGCAGGCCGCCTTCTCCAAGTTCGTAGACGTGAACAAATCCAGCCGAGACCAAGGCCTATCCAACCACAAGATCATCGCCGCGAACTGCAACGACGGCTTGACGAGGCAGCACGTTCTATTGCCGGTCGCATTCTCGAAGCTATGGAGATTTCTCCCACTGGCGTGGAAATCATCCGTCAAATGCCTGAATTGGCCTCGGCGCATAACAACTTGGCCGCAGCCATTCGTCTTATGCATCGTCAAGTGAATGAGAGCATGGGTTTCCCGCCAGGAAACCGCAGGGAACTCGACATACCTCAACTCGAACAGGCTCTCGAACGCCTCGATGCGATTGGCGATATTGTTGAGGCGAATCTGCGCCGTCAACTTAGGAGAGCGTCTCATGCCTAGAGGACGCACAAAAGAAATCCTTCATACTGCGCGTATCGACCAAGCAAACGCCATTGGGCGACAGCGCATTTGCAGAGGTGATCGCCGCAACCACTCCATCCCTCAGGGGTGCTGGTACCTCGCTATCAAGGATGGGCTTGGGGAAAAGAGTTACTGTCTTGAGTGTGCACGCGCCATTCTATTGCGAGGTCGCGAAAAACTTGAGAAACTTTTCACAGAGCTTGAGAAGGCCGAGCATTATGCAGGGGGCTGATGAGATAGTCTGTAGGTGGTATTTGGGACAATAAGACTTAGGAGTGACTACTTGCATGATCCCAGAGCAGGAAATCCGTGAAATGAGTCAGGCACTCGGCGTACCGCCGATGTACATCGAGAAGGACTATGTGATGGGCTGGCTATTATGGGGAATCTCGCACGATCCGTTCATCAAAGGGAATCTGATTCTCAAGGGCGGCAGCGCGCTCCGAAAGCTCTATTTTCCCGACACACGTTTTTCCGACGATCTCGACTTCACGACACGACACCAAATTGCCAACCACATATTTCGTGATCGACTTATCGATCTAATAGCACGAGTGGGAGAAGCCACGAAAATACCATTTGATCCTAACCGGACACGAGTCGAGGAGAAACCAACTCCAGACCCAGAAGCACACGCGCTAGACGCACGAATTTACTTTCGCGGATTTGCTGGAGATTCATCACTTACCTTTCGTATCAAGTTTGACGTGTCACCTTACGAACGAATCGTTCTTCCTGTCCAGGAACACCGAATCCTTCACGCATTCTCCGATGCAGCCGCATGCGCGGCTACAGTGGTCGGCTACTCCCTTGAGGAGATTCTCGCTGAGAAACTTCGGAGTTGGATTCAGAGAACACGTGCTCGCGATCTCTTCGATGTTGCTAAGATAGTTCTCTCTGGACGACTCCCTGTCAGCAAGCGAAATATACTTTCGGCCTTTCTTCAGAAGACAATTTTCAAGAACATTCCCAACGTGGGTCGTGATGAGCTCTTATCTCAAGAGAAGTTCGAAACGGTCAAGGCGGCTTGGCTCCAGACAATTGTCTGCCCAGTAAACGCGCTCATACTTGCGGCGAATGCAACTACGACATTCATCCAGTTTATCAATGCGCTTTTCCAACCGGATGTTCTTTCTGGAATCCGTCAATTTGCAATGCCAAGCGCTGGTTTTGCACGCCGTATACCTTCTGCGATTCGGGAAACAATCATCGCCGCCGGTCGAGCTCGGCAGTTGATTCGGATGCGATATGGCCACAAAGACCGAACAATTGAGCCCTACTCGTTTCGGTATAAGACTCGAAAGAAAGATGGCCACGGTTTTGAATACTTCTTTGGGTACGATAGGACGTACGATCAATCAATTAAGAGGTTTTTTCTACACGAAATTCAGGGAGTGAGTATTCTTCCGGATAGCTTTCGACCACGCTATCCAGTTGAGTTCTAATAGTGAAAGAGGGGCTGTTCTTATTTGTTTGTGTTGACGAGCTATGCGAGTCCTTGCGTGCAGCCCAAACCTCAAATCTTTCTCCACTACGTCCACCATGATAAGCAGCAGGTAAGCTTGCTTTACGACAACCTCCTCGCCGCATGTATCCAACTCAAAACTATAGGCAACCCCCAACTTCACCTCTATGCTTGCCTCGAATCTCGACGCCGTAACCACGATTCAACTCCACACAGACACAACATAGCCCGCCATCTTAAAAATTGCCCGCGCGGAGAAAGCCGTTGACAATGATGCTCGGCTAATGTATTATGGCCGTATCCATCCGGTTCATCCTCAGCAGCGAACCGATTGCATCCCAGGCATTTTCATCAGAGTGTATCCCAACACCGTTTTTTTCTCACAAACAGTTCCAGGGAGGGCACGAGCATGAAAAGCATAAAATCAAAAACCGTGGTGTTTATTACCGGCGCGTTCGTCAGCCATAGCTGCTGGGACGAATGGCGAGCTTACTTTGAAAGCAAAGGATACAAAACCATAGTCCAGCCCTCGCCGCACAAAGATGCTCCTGCAGCCGAATTAAGAAGAAGGCATCCCGATCCTGCCATCGCCTCCGTCCGATTCAGGCAATTGATCGATCATTACGCAAGCATCGCAAAACAATTGCCGGAGAAACCCATAATCATTTTGTGTTAGGGCTGCCAACATGGAAAGAAAATGCGGATTACATCTTGAATTGGATTAACTCGAATTGAACAAAGCCGAGGAAGAAATGAAAGCAACACTCGGCGGCACCCATCATATTACGGCGATTGCAAGCGACCCGCAGCGGAACATCGACTTTTACGCCGGCTTTCTCGGCCTGCGCCTGGTCAAGAAGACGGTAAATTTTGATGCGCCGCACGCTCTGGGAATCATCGGCTCATTACCTAATTCACTACCTATTCAATGATGTTATTACCCATTTCACATGATTCTTTGCCATTGTGCATTCTGACCTCGACCAAGACATTCCACACGTCCATTGGCGCGGAGGGTTTTCAATACCGTTCGAATCATATCGACGCTCACGCCTGGGCATTCTCTTTGGATGTCCGAAATGCGAAATGGTCCGGCGACGCGCTCAATTGCCATAGTGATCAGCTCCGTTTTTGCCCCGCGCGGGCTCTTGATCTGACCGACTCGCTCCTCGAACTCCCGACAGGCGCTCCTGAGAATGAAAAGCACATAATTGATGTATGGCCAGGGATCGTGGCGGCCTTCGTGCCAGTGTTGCGAACTCTGCTCCAAGGTTTCGTAGTAACGCTCCTTGTTTTGCTCGATCAACCGTTCAAGACTGATATATCGCCCGACTTCGTAACCGAGGTGATAACACTGGAGAAGGAGCAAAAGTCGCGACACCCGACCGTTGCCGTCGCGGAAGGGATGGATGCAGAGAAAATCAAAATTGAATGCGGCGAGCGCACTGAGTGGATGAACCCAGCGCTCTTCCATACATTGCTCCCATAGCTGCACCAGTTCGCGCATGGCGTTGGGCGTTTCCATTGCCACAACAGTTTTGAATCGAACGCGTTGCCGGCCATCGGGGTATCGTTCGATGATGTCGCTATCCTTTTCTTTGTATTTGCCGGCGTCCCAGATCTCTCCGCGAGTGAGTCGATGTAATTCTATGATTGTCTCTTCGGAGATCGGAAGCTGTGCACCTTTCTCATGAACAAGTTTGAGCGCGTTGCGGTAACCGCGTACTTCTTCTTCGTTGCGATCACGCAGCGGGGCGCGTCCAAGAATGATGGTATGGACACGGGACTGATCGACCTGCACGCCTTCGATGCGATTGGAAGATACAGCGCTTTCAATCAGAGCATGCTCGCGCAGCGCTTTGAGGCGCTGGGGCGTCTGTTTCGTAAACAGTTCTTGTTTGCCTCGCGCTTCCGAAAGATCAGCGATGTACCAGGAGGTGCTTGCGGGAATGGTCTCAAGCTTGGCGGAGAACTGTTTGAGAGTCATCATGATTTGCAACCTCCATACGTCGCTGAATTATCGTTCATGCACATCGGCTTATTGGCTGTTTCCAAATTGAGGCAATTGTATGCTACTTTCTTTGCTTCATGCCATTGCAGCCGCACTGGGTCAGTCATAGGCTCTTGCAGCTCCAGTTTGTGATTGCAAATAATACAAATACGTGAGGCCATTCTCAATGGTTTTTTCGCTGAGAAATGAATGAAACCAACACTCGGCGGCATCCATCACATTACGGCGCTGGCAAGTGACCCGCAGCGGAACATCGACTTCTACATTGGCTTTCTCGGTTTGCGCCTGGTCAAGAAGACGGTAAACTTCGATGCGCCGGACGTGTATCATTTCTATTATGGCGATGAGACCGGCCGGCCCGGCACGCTGCTCACATTTTTTCCGTTCCCCAATGCGGCGAAGGGAAAACGAGGAGTTGGGGAGACCACCGCAGTTGCGTTCTCCATTCCGCCTGAATCGCTGGACTACTGGATCAGCAGGCTAGTGTAGTGTCCCACAAATAACTTTACTTTTGTTTTTGCAAATGCTAAATTGGGGCATGAGCAAAAGAGCTAGTGTAGTGTCCCTAACGCTTCTTTACTTTTGGCGATTTTTTCGATAATGCGTTGTACGGATGCTGTCCACACGAAGACATGTGGATTTTGATTGTGATTTTCAATATAGGCTTGAATTGCCTGGACCAAAGACGGCACATTCTGGAAACTGCTTCGACGGAGTCGTTGCTGGGTGAGGTCACGGAACCAGCGTTCGACCATGTTCAGCCAGGAACTGGAAGTCGGAGTAAAATGAAGATGGAATCGAGGATGGCGGTGGAGCCATGATTTGACCCGACGATGTTTATGCGTTCCATAGTTGTCAACAATTAAATGCAACTCTAGTGTAGTGTCCCTAACGCTTCTTTACTTTTGGCGATTTTTTCGATAATGCGTTGTACGGATGCTGTCCACACGAAGACATGTGGATTTTGATTGTGATTTTCAATATAGGCTTGAATTGCCT
>Ga0247727_10010451_pt1 | contig 16453 bp, 12 predicted proteins | sample WisWelCaveWW1625_FD_202498 | JGI IMG/M metagenome (GOLD analysis project Ga0247727, IMG submission 202498) | Biofilm microbial communities from Wishing Well Cave, Virginia, United States - WW16-25 | ecosystem: Environmental > Aquatic > Deep subsurface > Groundwater > Cave microbial mat | place... | reverse complement strand
ATCCAGAATGAGGTGGCATTCCCCAATCAAATGCTCTAAGGTGATCTACAAACTGATCTGGATTGAGACCCTGCTCTATCAATCTTGATTTGAGCTTTACAGGATCATGTAGACGTGTGCCTCCTGATGACAATTCAAGGTAGCTATATTGAAGATCAAATGAGCGTGATAGTACTGGGTCATCATCTTTTTCATGGATATAAAATGGTTTTAGCTTCATAGGCCAATCAATTAGGAAATAAAACCCAGGATGTCGTTCCCCAAGTTTACGAAGGTGTGCGTCCTGCAAGTCATCACCTACCTCAAGTTTTATTCCATCTCGTCCCAACTCTTCAATTGCTTTTTTATATGTTATTCTTTCAAATGGCGTCGAGGGTTTTTTAATTTCTATATCAAGTGCTTTTTGTTCAGCAGAACAGATTTTTGCAGTATATTCAAAGACGTCTGCTATAACTGATTCTAAAATATCCATTACGTCTAGATAATCCATAAAAGCTGCTTCAATATCTACACTTGTAAATTCAGTCAGATGTCTTACGGTGTGAGATTTTTCTGCACGATAATATGATGCAATTTCAAAAACTCTTTCAAGACCAATTGTGAGTTGCTCTTTGTATAGTTGTGGGCTCTGTGCAAGATAGGCTTGCTTTTCAAAATATTTGAGTGAGAAGAGGTTTGCACCACCTTCACTTGCACTGCCAATTAGTTTTGGAGTGTTTACTTCAAGAAAACTTTGTTCTATCAGAGTTTTTCGAATTGATACAAGTGCATGATGTCGTAGCTTGAATATTGAAGCAGTCTTTTGGTTTCGTAGATCAAGTGCTCTTGCGTTTAATCTATTGTCAATATTACTTTCTAGTCTCCCTATAGGATCTATTGGAAGCGGTTGAATGGCCACAGTAAGTATATCTATTTTTTCTGATTTTATTTCAAAAGCAAAATCTCTTGCTTTTGATTTTTGAATTGTGCCAGTTACTTTTATCACACTTTGTCTTGTAAGCCCTTTTATCTGGTTTAGTGCATCTTGCCCAACAAGAACAATCTGTGCAACACCAGTTACATCACGTAATGTGAGAAATGTGAGTTTACCTAGTTCACGGATGTCTTCGATCCAACCACCAACTACAACCTTCTTTCCTTCCATTGATGGGTTCAGTTGTCCTATATAGTGTCTCAAGTAAATCAGTTTTTTTAGCTTTACTAAAACTAGAATATAACCTATTCTTCCAAAACCCACATTTAGTTCAACGATCTAAAATGATCGATGACTTACATTTCTGTTGAGAATTTAAAGACAGAGTACAAGACAGAAAATGGAGTAGTTCACGCTGTTGATGATGCAAGTTTCATTTTAGAAAATGGCGAATCAGTTGGCATTGCAGGCGAGAGTGCATGTGGAAAAAGTACACTTGGACTTTCCATCATGAGAATAGTTCAGGGCGGCAAGACAACATCAGGAGATATCATCTTAGAAGGAAAATCAATTTTGAAAATGTCAGAATCAGAATTTGCAAAAAATGTGAGATGGAAAGACATTTCTATGGTTTTCCAAGGTGCCATGAATTCTTTAGATCCTGTATTTACTGTAGAAGAACAATTTGTAGAAATACTAAAGCAACATCACTATGATGGAGATCATAAACAAAGAATATTAGAAATAGTAAATTCGGTAGGACTAACTCAAGGAGTTCTAAAGAAATATCCACACGAGCTAAGTGGAGGAATGAAACAAAGAATTGTTATTGCCATGGCATTATTATTAAAACCAAAATTTGTCATAGCTGACGAGCCAACAACCGCACTTGATGTATTAGTACAAGCACAGATAATTAATTTACTGAAAAAATTGAAAAAAGAGGGAATGTCAATCATGTTAATTACGCATGATCTTGCCATAATTTCTGAGATTGCAGAAAAAATTGGAATAATGTATGCAGGAAAGATTGTGGAGTTTGGAAAGTCATCTGAAATTTATAAAAATCCAAAGCACCCTTACACACAAAACCTTTTGAAATCAATTCCAAGACTAAAAGGGAGCAAAGTAACAAATTACGTCAAAGGCACACCACCAAGTTTGATACAACCACCTCAAGGATGCAGATTCTACGACAGATGTTCACAAGCAATGGAAAAATGTAAAAAAGATCCTCCAAAATTTAAAACGGATTCAGGATATGTGTTATGCTGGCTTTATGAATAACTCAACCAAATCACCTTAAAGATTTCTTGATATAGTTTACATTTCAATTACTATTGTTGGAAGAAATTCTATCAGTTCAAAATTTGACAAAACACTTTGTCAAAAAAGGAATTTTTTCTTCTTCAGGCACTGTTGTTAAAGCTGTAGATGACATTTCATTTTCATTAAAAAAAGGAGAAATTCTTGTTTTGGCAGGTGAGTCAGGCTCTGGAAAATCAACTACTGCCAGACTTATCTTAAGATCTTTAGAACCTGATTCAGGAAGAATTTTTTTTGATGGCACAGAGATAGGTAAAGACAACAAAAATCTCGAAAAGATTAGAATGCAGTGTCAAATGATACACCAAGATCCTTATGCTTCAATCGATCCTCGAATGAAGATATCCGATATCATAATGGAACCTCTTGAGATTCACAAGATTGGTACAAGAGAAGAAAGGAAAAAAATGGCATTGGATTCCTTACATGAAGTCAGGTTAGAACCGGCTGAAGAGATCTTTGAAAAATTCCCTCATCTTTTGTCAGGCGGACAAAGACAGAGAGTTGTGTTGGCACGAGCTCTTGTTTTAAAACCAAAATTGATCATAGCAGATGAACCTGTGTCCATGCTTGATGTTTCAATTAGAGCCGAAGTGCTGGAGCTGATGCGTGAGCTACAACAAAAATATGGTATTTCTTACATTTACATAACACATGATCTATCAACTGCGAGATATCTTGGTCAGAATATTGCCATCATGTATTTAGGAAAGATTGTAGAAAGTGGCCCAATCGATGAAGTGCTTTTGCACCCAAGACACCCATATACACAAGCCTTGTTGGATGCCATTTCAGAACCAGATCCTGATAACCTTCAAAAAGAAAAAAAGATCAGAATTAATGAACCCCTCGATATTGATGTATATCAAGGATGTAGATTTCGTGCACGGTGTCCATACGCAATTGAAAAATGCAAAGACGAGCCACCACTTGAAGAAGCTGGACAGGACAGATTAGCTGCGTGTTTTGTCAAGATAGACTAGTTTGCAACTTGCTGTGCATCTGATTGTTTGTAGGTAACAATTTGTGAAACACCGTTCTTTGGATAAACACCGTAGATGAGATGAGCCTTTTGAACCGTAGAGTCTTTTAGTGTAACTATTATAATCTGGTTACCGGCAGAACGCTCTACAAGAATTTTTGAGAGTCTTTCTGTGTTTAGTGCGTCAAGGTGTGCATCTACCTCATCAAGTAAATAGAATGGAGATGGTTTTAGTGTCTGCAATGCCAAAAGGAATGTAATTGCAGCAAGTGTTTTTTCACCACCACTAATTGAGGTAGATTCTCTTTTCTGTTTGTTTGGGAACTGTATAAGATAGGATATCCCTGAATTGAATATGTCATCTTCATTTTGTATTTCAAGCCAAGCACTACCACTAGTCATGGTGTTGAAAACTTTGCGTATGTCTTGATCAACTTTATCATATGCTTCCAAAAATGTCTGGCGTTTATCTTTGTCAATTTCTTCGATGAATCGTACAATAGAGTTTCTTTCTTCTTCAAGTTCGTTTTTACGTGTTGACATGGAACGATATCCGTTTGAGATCTCAACATATGCTTCGGGAGATTTTGTGTTTAATGTTCCACTTAATGTCTTTTTTTCTGCTTCCAGTCTAGTCAGTATTTGATCTACATCAAATGTTTCTAAAAGTTCATCATAACCATATGAAGTAAGTGTTGCTTTGATCTTAACTTCACTTTCTGTAAGGTCGCGTATATCACGAGAAAGTGAATCAGATTGTCTTTCGAAATTGTTGATTTCTTTTGTAAGAGATCTTTCTGTATCGTACAGTCCCTTTAACTTTGCATCATATTCTTTGAGTGTAGAAACAGATGTACCAGATGTAGATATCAGCTGTTGTTCTTTCTCTCTTAAGGAAACAAGCGCAATGTCTGCTTTTTCTTTTTCTTTTGTCATTGCATGAAGTTCCACTTCAAGGTCATGTTTTTCGTGGTTTAATCCAGATTGCTCCTCATGAAGCATCCTCATGCTTGATTTTACAGTATTTTCGTTGTTTGTAAGGTCAGTCAGATTAGCAGATTGTTCGCTAATCTGATTCATAACTGAGGTTTGTGCATTCAAAAGACCAGATTTTTTCTCGTTAAGTGAAGCAAGCGCATTTGCTATTCTAGCTTGTTCTTCTTCTGCATAGTTTTCTTTCGTAACAGTTATGCGTTCTTCTAGAGAGGCAATGTAAGATTCGATCTTTGCAGCATTTGTCTTTAGGCCGTCATCATGTCTTGTAAGCTGTGAAATTCTTGATACAAGTTGGTCTTCAGTGCTAGTAATTGATTTTATCTTTGCCTTAATATCAACAAAATGCAAGTCAACGTTAGCAAGTCCAGTTTCTGATGTATGATATCTGTCCTCAAGACTTTTTGTGATCCTTTCAATTTTTTTGAGTTTTGATTTTTTATCTTGGATGAATTTTTTAAGCAAACTTAGTGCCTGGATGATATCATCAACAGATGTACTAAGTAGAATTATTTTTGTAAGTTTTGATATCTTGGAATTTATATCAACAACTACAGCGTTTGCATCTGCTTCAAAAAACTGCCCATCCGTTGTTACTGCTTTGTGTCCTTTTTTGGATAAGACATAGGCAGATTCTTTGGAATCAACTAGAATGATATTACCAAAGACAAAGTTCTTGAGTGCCACAAATTTGTCATCGCATTTTATGTAATCAGATAGTACACCTACAATTCCAGATTCTTTTGGAAGTTCAACTTTAGAATTTGGAATGGCATCAAGTGGAATTATCTTAATCTTTGGCAGTTTCTTTTCTTGTGCAAATTCAGCCAATCCAAGCAATGTACCAAAGTCATTTACTACAAGAGCCTTTAGCCAATCAGAACCTACTGCAAGAATAGGTCTCTCATATTGTTTGTCCCAAGTGAGAACTTCATAGACAAGACCTTGTATTCCAAGTCGTTTTGAATCTTCTTTGAGTTTTGCTATAGAATAGTCTTCATGCATCACTTCTTTTACAACACGAATTTTTGCCTCATGTTGTGCTGTAGTTTTGCTTGCCTTTTCTAAAATAAGCGAATTTTCTTCAATGTCTTTTTCAATTTTTGCACGTCTCTCTGCCATGTTTGCAAATCTTGATTTTAATTCGTTAATTGTTGCTTCATGTCCTGCTTTGACAACACGAAGCTTTTGTTCTAAATCTAACAATTTTTCTTTTTCTGCTGCAAACGATTTGATCCTTGTAGAGTTTTGTTCTATTTTGTTTACAATACCGATTCTTTCTGCTTCGATCTTTGATAATGAAAGTTTTGCATCATTAAGTGAGTTTGTTAGATTTTTTATTTTTTCATCTACTTTGATTTTATTTGTTGTTACTTGTGATTGTTGTTTTAACACTTGATGAATTTCTGAATCAATAGAAGCAAGTTCTGCATTAGTAGATCTTTTTGTTTCTTCAATTGATCTTATAGATTCTTTTAGTTGTGCAATTTGTGATTCTAAAAGAGAACGCTTTTCATGTAATGATGTTAGCTCTGTTTCTATTTCTGGCAGTCTAGCATCTATTTGACCAAGCCTTCTTGTGTTTGTAGCTATCTTACTGTTTGCTTGTTCAGATACTTGCATTGCAGCACTAAGCTCTGAATCAATTGCAGCTTTTGCAATATTGTATGCATTAACTTCATCCATGAACTTTTGCTTTTTTTCTTCAAGTTTTTTGAGTTCATCTTTTAGTTGGCTACGTTGCTCTTCAATCTTTTTTGAGTCAGAAAGAATGGCGTGTAGGTTTCTTTCCTTTGACACTTTTTGTGATTCTATATCACGTAGCTTGTTTGAGGCTTGGATAGCATGGAATCTACCAAGTTCACGATCCAAATACTCGTATCTTAACTGGTGGTTTCTTTCTGCCTCTAGTTCATCTATACGCTTTTTTATCTCATCCATCCTGGCAAGTGCGATTTCAAGGCGTCTGTCTGCCTCATCTAGTTGCTTTAGGGATTCAGTTTTTTTCTCATCAAAATAGGCCAGTCCGATGATATCTTCGATAATCTTTCTGCGTTCCTCAGAGTTAAATTCGGAAATTCTGGTAATGGTACCCTGTTGTACGATGTTCAGTTTGTGTATGCCCGCGTTTGCAACCTCAAGTAGATCAAGTACGTGGTTTCGTTGCATCTTTTTTTGATTTAAATAATAGATGTTTTCGCCTGCCTCGTCCATCTCTCTTGTTATGGTAACAGTGTTAGAATCTACAGGAATCTTCCTGTCCGTATTATCAAAATGACAGCTTACACGTGCTATCTTTGTTCCTTGATGTTTGTTTTCAACGTCGTGAAGTAAAGATCGTAATTTATCAACCCTCATTATTTTTGGTGAGTTTTCACCAAGTGCAAATGTAATGGCATCAAGTATGTTACTCTTTCCTGATCCGTTTGGTCCAGAGATAGCTACAAGACCAGGTTCAAGGTTCACTATGGTGTTTTTATATCCAAACGACTTGAAGCCAAAAATCTCTACTTTCTTAATATGAACCAATGAACTCGATGCCCGGATATGCGAAATAACCGAATATTGACAAGTTTCATTGACTAGGCTAACAATTATTGCAATGTGGATTTTTTGAAAGTTATTCGTCTATAGTGATTTTCTTCTACAAACTATGTCCTTTTTATGATTCTAAAATACGCTTCGATGTTTGTATAATGCGTAAACTATGACCATGTAAGATGTTACATATAGTGTGGTAGTGGGGTGAGTTATGTCCCATTCTCCAAATGTCTCAGTGTAATAATACCAGACATCAGATAACGTAACCATGAAAATTCCTATGGCTAACAATAACCAAGCCGTCCCAAGTATGCTGTGACGAAAAACGCTAGCTCCCAAAACTGCAAAAGCCACTGTAACAGAAGATGCTGTAACAAAAATCAAACCATAATAATAGTCAAAATTGTCATCCCCTATTTGTACAAAATTCATATAAGAATATACACTAACAATTAAAATTGGAAGAGCCACCAACAAAATTTTCTGTGAGATATCCAATTTTCGTTTAAAGTATTTTGTATTTATTACAAGATGGGCAATCATTGGAAGATATAATGTAAAATAGAAAATATCTGCAAGTGATGGATATGGATCTATCTCTAGCACATAACTGTAATAGAAGTAAATTAAATCACCAACAAACCATAATGCAAATCCCAGACCTAAGAAAAAGTATGCTTTGCCAAAAACCTCGGACTTCCGATATCTTCGCGATATATAAAAAGCAGATAATGCACAAGTCAACGAACCTGCAGTGTATATCACATCAGCAATGTCGAACTTTTCTGGATCGTCAATTCCTAGATGCAGGCTTATTTGAAACCCAATGGATGCAGCAGCGATCAGAATGAGAATTCCATAATTAATCCCAGTAGTAGCATCCTGTTTTTTTTGGATGCTAGAGTCGTCCACGGTCTTCTCTATAAAATACTTGTACTTAACCTGTTTTTACTTGTCTCGTTTTCCTTCTACAAATTCCATAAATGCCGTCTTTGCTTCATTGTATGGCATTTGGATAGGAGGGTGTTTGAAGCAATATGACGAAATGCTAGTCATAGGACCAGAAAGCTTTCTGTCAAGAGCAACCTTAAGACCTCTTATTGCGTCGATCATTATTCCAGCGCTGTTGTATGCATCAATCACTTTGAGTTTGAGATCAAGCTTGACTGGAATCTTTCCAAAATATTTTCCTTCTATGTTAATGTAACAAATTTTTTCATTGTCTATAAAATCAACATAGTCACTTGGACCAATTCTCATTGGAATGTCGTAATCAGCCATTGCTTTTACTGCACTTGTCTTACTAATTCTCTTATCTTCTAGTCTTTCTTCATCAAGCATGTTGTAAAAGTCCATATCTCCGCCAATGTTAAGCTGATAAGTGCCATCAATTAATACTCCTCTGTCTACGAAAAGTTTTACAAGAGTTTTGTGAACTACTGTAGCACCAAGTTGACTCATAACATCATCTCCTGCCAACGGGAGTTTTTTATCAGCAAACATTTGTTGCCATTTTGATTCTGATGCAATAAACACTGGAATTGCATTTAGAAATCCAATTCCTGCCTCAAGAGCTTGGGTGGCATAATTTCTTACTGCGTTTGTACTTCCAACAGGCAAATAATTTACAAGCATTTCCGCACCAGTATCTTTTAGAATTTTTTTTACATCAACATCGGATTCTTTTGCCACAGTTACAATCTGACTTAGATGCCTTCCTACTCCATCAAGAGTTGGACCTTTCTGGACAGTAACTCCCATCTTTGGAACTTCAGCAACTGTGATAGTGTTGTTTGGTCTTGCGTAAATGGCTTCGGAGACATCTTTTCCCACTTTGGTATCTGCTATATCAAAGGCAGCAACTACCTCAATGTCTCCGGGTTCATAGCCACCAATATTGTAGGCAGTAAGACCCACTGTATCGTGTGAGTTTGAATAATAATGAGCTCCTTGTATAAGAGCAGAAGCGCAATTTCCTACACCTGCTATTGCTATTCGAATCTTTTTACCCAAATTATATCGATATTTACGAAAATTATTCCATCATATTAATTACTTGTGATTCTGCCAAGTCTTTGGTGCAGAGGATTTTATAACCCGATCTTGATTCAGGTTTTGTGATAAAACCTGGCAGACCAGTAAAAGATATTTCTATTAAAAAAGGAGACAACATACAAAATATCTTTGATGAAATGTCAAAGTCTGGCGGCTTTGAATCAAGAAATCTTGTTGAAGGACTTGACATCTTACATGCAATGATTGAAGATGAAAAGTGTCTAAAGTTTCTGTCCTTTGTTGGCGCGATAATATCAACTGGACTTAGAGGAATAATAAAAGACATGCTAAAAAACAAAATGTTCGATGTTGTAATTACTACATGTGGTGCATTAGATCATGATATTGCAAGACATTTTTCAAATTATTTAGAAGGTTCGTTTACACTTGATGACAGTGAGCTTGCAGATCAACATATACACAGATTAGGAAATGTGCTTGTTCCAATGAATAGTTATGGTCCTCTAATTGAAGAAAAGATGCAAGCATTTCTTGAAAAGATCTACAAGAATGAAAAAAAGGAAATGTCAACAGCTGAAATTACAAAGATGATCGGTGAAAATCTAGGCGAAGATTCGTTTCTTTATTGGGCTTACAAAAACAACATACCAGTAATAGTTCCAGGAATAATGGATGGTGCAGTAGGTAGTCAGATCTGGCTTTTTACACAAAAACATAATGATTTCAAACTCAATGTTTCAGCAGATGGTGACCTCCTATCAGAATTAATATTAAAAGCAAAAAAGTCTGGCGCTCTCATGATTGGGGGAGGCATATCAAAACACCATACATTGTGGTGGAATCAATATCGTGATGGCCTAGATTATGCAGTGTATATCACAACAGCACAAGAATTTGACGGAAGTCTTAGTGGTGCTCTTGTAAGGGAAGCAATCTCGTGGGGAAAAGTCACTCAAAAAGCACAGCAGACAACAATACATGCAGAAGCTACAACCATACTCCCATTCCTTTATTCTGCATTACTTTCTAGACTCAAATAGTGTAGATTTTTTTTTCGTAAATCTGTTCAAAACCCAAATTAGAATAAAATTTTAGTAAATTATCACGCGCGTATGTTTCAAGCATTAAAAAATCCAGATTTTTATTTCTGACCTGATTTAATGCGTAATTGATTAATGATTTTGCAAGTCCTTTCTTTCTATATTCTGGAATAGTTCCAAGACAATACAATCCTAGAATAGAATTTTTCTCATACAAAGCAGCACATGAAGCATTATAATCTGAATCTACAAGATATTCTATACCAGAGACAGAGTTACGTACAATAGAATTTACTTCTTCAGTCCAATCAATACAATCATAAGATTTACAAAAAACTTCGGTCCACAAAAGTGAGTCTTTTCTTGTAATATGGTGAACGGAGTCGTGTTTTACCTCAGAGGATGTAGATTTTTTCATGACATGATGCTTATCGTATAGTCTAAAGTTTTTTTTGTGCAGTAACTCTTCAAGCTTTGGATTGTCAAAAACATAAACAAATGGTTGTGTTTTATTTTTTTCAAATAGAACAAGTGCTTCGTCTATCATTTTTTCACTTAGGCAAGTAATGTTTGTTAGTTTATCAAAAAAAAGATCATTTGGCAGAGTAGGATTTGCAAAAAAAAGTCCGCACTCTAATTTTGTCATTTTGCTCCACATACTTGTAAAACCAAACTCGTTTTCTTCTATCTTTGAAATCATAGTAAAAGACCAAGAATGCTAATGATTTTATCAAGATCTTCCTTACTGATACTGTCATCTTTTAATGCCAAATCGCATATTTTTTCAAAGGTTTCAAGCGCTTTTGGCGAATTTAGATCATCGTCAAGATGCTTGAGAAAATCATTCATAAGATTAGAAATGTCTGATGAAGTCTTATCAGATTTTTTGTTTTTTACACGATGAATTTTCTCTAAGAATTTCTTTTTAGATAACAGATCTTCTTCTTTGTAATTAACATCATCTCTATAATGAGTCGAGAATAGGTAAAGTCTCACCGAGTTTTGGCCATATTTATCCACTAGATTACGAATCAAAACCATGTTTCCAAGAGATTTTGACATTTTTTCACCTTTTGACAAGACCAGTCCTATGTACATCCATCGTTTAACCGGATTTTTGGTTCCAGTCATTGCTATGTATTGAGCTAGATGAGCTTCATGGTGAGGATACGCAAGTTCTTTTGCACCTCCATGTATATCATAATGTAAACCAAAGTTTTCAAATGCCACTGTAGTATCCTGTATGTGCCACCACGGAACTCCATTTCCAAACTCTCCATTCCATAAAAAACCAAAATCTTCTGAACAATTCCAAAGTATGAAATCTTCTTGGCTTTTTTTATTTGGTCCTATATCTAACCGATGTAGTTTTAATTGTTCTCTAGATTGTTTTGAAATCTTACCGTAGCCTTTGATTGTTTGTGTGTCAAAATAGATATTGCCGTTGGCAGAATATGCATTTTTATTTTTCATTAGATATGAAATGTGTTTTACAATATCTGATACATAATCTGAGACATGAGCAAGTCTTGTGATGGTTTGTATGTTTAAGAGATTGAGGTCTTTTATGAATTCATTAGAATAAAATCTTGTTAATGTGCTATAGTCAGTTTGTTGTTCAAGTGCCTTATTAAAGACACTTTGATTAATGTCAGTCATGTTTACAAGAACATCAGTTTTGAAATCTTGACTTTTTAGATATCTGCACAGGAGATCATATGTCAAAAATATCCTGGCATGACCAAGATGAGTGTAATCATATAATGTGGGTCCGCAGATGAATATCTTAACATCTGGTTTATCAAAAGGCTCAAAGTCTTCTTTTTCTTTAGAAAAGGAATTGAACAGTTTAAGCATTTTTGGATTTATCGGCCACCCTGTGCCATGATTGGAGACAAAGTGACAGTAGAGCGAATCTTTGGAATTCTTCGAATCTTGTGAGTTATGATATTTTCCAATGCCTCTCTTGTATCACCTTGGAGTTTAACAAAAATATCGTAGACTCCGTAGGTTCCTCGTACTTCTTTTACTTCGGTTATTTTCATAAACTCGTTGATTATGTCAACTTCTGAGCCCAAGTCACAGTTTATGAGTATGTATAAGGTTTCCACGAGATTAGTCTATTTTTACCAAATAAAATCATATCTGCTAGAAAGGTTAATGAATAAAGCATATTGAATACATTTAGTAATTATTATGGAACCTGAGCAAGAAAAAAAATCATCAATAGTAAAGACTGACATTAATTACTATGTAGTTGTGGCAATTATTACAGCAGTTATACTTTTTGACATTACCAATGCCATAGAACCTCAAGTTGATTCTCAGTTAGATTTTTTTGAGTTAATGCGCATACTAGGTTTTGGGGCTGCGGCAATCTTTGCATTTTCAGTAGCAAGAAGGTATTTTGGTTCTACAATATTTGGTCGTGCATATTTAGCATTAGGTATAGGATATGGACTTTATTTTCTTGGTGATGCACTTTGGTATGTCTACCAAGTCGGTTATCAAGTAACTAATCCCTATCCTTACTATCCAGATATAGGGTATCTTGGATTTTATCCCTTTGCAATTTATCATTTAAGAACAAACATCCGTTTTATAACAAATGGGAAATTATCAGCAATCCAAAAGACAGCGTTAATTGCCATACCATCAGTATTGTTATCACTATACTTCGTTGCGGTACTAGTTCCTACAGAAGTGCCTGGCAGCATTCAAGATCTGTCATCCCAATTAATCACTATTGAAGGTACGACTTATGTTACTTCCCCAACAACGGCTTCAAATCATGGTACACAATACGTTGTCATTGGAGACAATTTTTATGATCTTATTCCTTCTGATCTTCAGACCCTAGCAACTAACCAAGAAGAAGATAAAGGTAAGATATTACGTTTAATTCCATTAGTTCTCTCTAATGTTAAATTTCATTCAATACAGCAGGATCAGGAATTTTTTAACGGATTTTTGATGGGAGTTGCCTATGTTACTGCAACTTCACTAACATTCGCTTATGCTATTGTGGGAGCATTTGTTTTCCGTGAAAGTATACTTGGAAAAGCTTGGGGTTTATTACTAGTTGGAATTGCCCTTAATTGGGTCGCAGATATCCAGTATTACTTTTTTTCAATAACCTACTTTGATAGAACAAGTCCCATACATGGAATCTGGCTAGGTGGTGCAATGATCGTTTGTTATGCTTTATACAAGCATAGAAAACAGATCTAATAATTCATCTAACACAGATTATGTTTGTATAATATCCCCAAAACTGAGTGTCTTTATCTTGCTCTGCAATTTCTTTTCTGGAATTAGCAATTTCTATCAATTGTTTTGCGCTAACAGGATATACCTTCCCTTGTAATTCATCAATGTGATTAATTGTAAAATTTAATCCTGCAAGCATTTCAAGATAGTCTTTTGGATTTTTATTATTCTTTAAAAATCCATTTGGCCAGAATTCTGAAATCAAAATCAAATGTTCATTTGCATCAAATACTCTTTTCATTCCCTTGATGGCATGGAATTCAGAACCTTCAATATCCATTTTTATAAAGTCAACTTTAAAATCGCCAACTTTTTTTTCAAGATAATCATCTATCGTAATGACTTTGACATCTACTGTTTTCTCTCCTTCCCAGTTTTTATCGTACTTAAAATCTAAATTCAATAAGCTATGGCCTGAGTTTAGATTCGGTGACATGTGTAGTTTAGAGACCCCTATTCCATCTGAGACTGCCGCTTCTATCACTTTGACGTTTGTAAAAGAATTTTCTTCAATACTTGCTCTAATCAAATTGGCGTTTCTGGAGGATGGTTCAAAGGCAAAGACTCGTCCATTTTCCCCAACCAAGCTTCGTGAAAGCATGGTGTAAAATCCAACATTAGCGCCCAAATCAAGCACAGTCATTCCTTTTTTGATATGTTTTTCGAAAGTTTGTATTTCTAATTTTTCATCTTCATACAAACCATATTCTCGTATTTGGTTTGAAACATCAGAATCGTTTTCATCCAAGACCATCTTGAATTTTCCAAAATTATGGATCCATGTATTTTCTAGTTTCATCATTACCACCAAGGAAACGTTGTTCCTGGTCCATTATACTTCTGCCACCAATTCCAATTTGCTGTCCTGTCGCTAGTATCTACACTAACACAGACAGGGTTGGAAAATTTTCCATCTATTATTTTACCCCATAATTTGTAATTTTCTTCAAAGTTGATACCTTTGCATATAATATCTTCTGGTTCCACTCCATTCTTAAGCTGGGTTAATGGAGAATCCACTTTACCTTCTAATGCTTGGATTTCCTGTGCTACAGTATATCCCGAAATATATGCACCATGAACAGTTCCTATGTAATGATACAGAGTTGCCTCCCCTGCAAAAAATAGTCGCTGATTTAGAGGTACAGCTAAATTTTGATAACTATCTCTATTGCCACCGGCAGAAACAAAAGAATATGATCCATAAAATGATGGATCTTTTGCGTATGTAGTACGAATAAGTTCTGGCTCTGGAATAGTTTGATCATACATTTTTCCAAGTTTTGCCATTACATCCTTTTTGATTGTAGAGTCATCTTCGTTTTCTAATTTTATTGTAGAATTGCCAACATTAAATGCCAAGAGAATCGGTTGCTCTGTATACTTGTACATATTAAAGAAAGCTAACCAGCTCTTATCAGTACCATTATCTGGTAGACGGAAAATCCAATCCTTATCTATGTCATCGATCCAAAATGGTGTCTGAGTTTTAAAAATTAAGAAATATTTGTCCATCGTTCCATTCATAAGAGTGTCTATAGCCAGCGCTTTATCTGGCATGCTCGATTCAAAAGTTGGGTTAAACTTCACCGCTTTATTTTTCATAACACCTAATGGGAGTGTACTAATCACGTATTTGCCCTTAAAGGTGGTATCTTGATCAGTGGTAACCAATACAGGTTGTTTGCTATAATCAACATGAGTGACAGTAGCATGTTTTATTTTATTTTCTAGCCCTTCTGATAACACTTTGACAATTTGATCATAGCCATCAGCAAAAATGACCTCATTATCATCATCGTTTTCAAAATATTGACTCGCGTCTAAAGAGTTTACTGAAATATCATCAGCATCAGCAACTTGATCAAACTCTGCCCACGAAAACACAGCAAAATTGAACATGGCTTTTTCTATTTTGTTCGCATTTTCATAGTGTTTCTTATAATATTCATCAACAAAATATTTCAAATTATTTTCTGCCAAGGCATTATCGAAATCATCTGTTCTCATCTTCACATGAGCTGTAAAATTATTCCAAATCTTCTCTGTTGTGTCATCATACTTCATCCCATCAGAATCTCGTATTACAGCAGAACTCAAATCAGTTTGTTTAGTTAGTATTTGATACTTGTTAGCAATTTTAAACAGTGGATTTAGATTGACATCAGAAATTCCTACTCCACCATGTATCCATGATCCACCTTCTTCAATACAGGTTCCTTCATGATCAACGGACCAAACTCTTCCACCTATCCTATCATTTTTCTCAAGTATGACTATATCGTCAATTCCTTTCAAATGTAATTGATGTGCAGCTTCAAGTCCTGCTACGCCAGCTCCAATTATGACAGCATCATATGTTTTATCTAGATCAGAATCAGTAACTGGTTGAGGGGTTGGAAGATCTTCGGTACATGGAGTAGCATAAGCATTGTTTGTTTTAAACTCTATTGATAATGCAGTTGGAATTCCCATAATTTTGTCAGAAGAAACATGAAGTGAAAAAATACTAGCAAGACATACACATAATATCACCATAGAAAATGTTTTCAAATGCCCTCTAAATTCCCATATTTGGTAAATAAGGGTTATTACAATTACGAACTTTAGCTATCGTTTTTTCACAGAAAATTACTCAATTAATAAAGAAATTTGAAATATCTATAAAATGGGTTACTTTTTGTTAAGATAAGCATCAGATAGTTTGTCATAATACTTGTTTAAATTTTTGTATAGGCGTTTTGGTTTTCTCGGTTTTTCCCTACTTAAAACATATAGACACAAGATTGGAAATGCTATTGTTGCATCAGCATACACCATTATGACATCTTCGTGTGAATCTTTTACCTTGCCCCAGCTTTTACCCTCTTGTAATGTTGCACCAGACAGTCCACCAGTATCAGGCCTTGCATCAGTTATTTGTATAATGTAATTTTGTCCACCGTGACCAAGGCCTAGTATTTGATCCAAAAGAGGACCTGTCTGTTGTGCGGTGTTTTTTGGAACTCCCCCACCAATTTCAACTATGCCGGATTTTTTTGAATTATACACTATTGCAGCTTGTTCTAATATTTCTCGAATAATATCTAGTCGATATACATTATTTGCAAGTCTTAATGGTACTAAATCAAGTGCAAGCGATGAATCTTTTAGTGTCGATATGTAGACTGGAACATCATAATCGTAAGCTGCAACAACAAAACTCTTTTCAGGGCGTATTGATTTTTGTTTAGAATATTCTCCCATGAGATTACAAAATTCTGCTGTTGTGAACGGTTTATCAAAATTCTTCCTACACATTTGTTGTAAAATTTTGTCTTGAGCCATCAAAGTTTGTTCACCTTTTATGAATACATCTCTAATTCTGACAAT
>Ga0247727_10010450_pt1 | contig 16453 bp, 28 predicted proteins | sample WisWelCaveWW1625_FD_202498 | JGI IMG/M metagenome (GOLD analysis project Ga0247727, IMG submission 202498) | Biofilm microbial communities from Wishing Well Cave, Virginia, United States - WW16-25 | ecosystem: Environmental > Aquatic > Deep subsurface > Groundwater > Cave microbial mat | place... | reverse complement strand
TTGAGGGATTGAAACTTTGTGGGGCTAAGCCCATGCGACTCCCCGTCTTTGCGCGAATGAACACCATCCCGATTGAGGGATTGAAACCTACTAAAGCGATAATATATGTATATAGGCGCAAAGCGCGAATGAACACCATCCCGATTGAGGGATTGAAACCGCTTCCAAAATAGCGCGGGCCACGACGCGGGCCAGCGCGAATGAACACCATCCCGATTGAGGGATTGAAACTGAGCAAGGGCCGAACGGGTAGATACGACCAATGCAAGCGCGAATGAACACCATCCCGATTGAGGGATTGAAACTAACTAATGACGACTACGACGAAAACAAGGTCAACGCGCGAATGAACACCATCCCGATTGAGGGATTGAAACAAAACGATGATGGTCAGCAACAAAAGATACCTGTAGCGCGAATGAACACCATCCCGATTGAGGGATTGAAACCACCAACCTTACCATAACACCGCTTGGCCTGTGTCCGCGCGAATGAACACCATCCCGATTGAGGGATTGAAACCCACATCACTGCCGGGAAGCCCCGTGAGATAATAGCGCGAATGAACACCATCCCGATTGAGGGATTGAAACTGGCTATTCCGCTTTCTCTCCAGGATGGAGAGAGTGCGCGAATGAACACCATCCCGATTGAGGGATTGAAACCGATGGCAAGGCCAGCGTGAGCGCATGGGCCACAGGCGCGAATGAACACCATCCCGATTGAGGGATTGAAACTGCGATTGATCCAAAGCGCGCGGAGGTCGTTGCATAGCGCGAATGAACACCATCCCGATTGAGGGATTGAAACCGCCCAAACCATACGTGCTTGTGAATTTAACTACGCGCGAATGAACACCATCCCGATTGAGGGATTGAAACTTTTTATCTACTTGACATTGGATGTATGATTGGTCAGCGCGAATGAACACCATCCCGATTGAGGGATTGAAACCGGCCCAGTTCGTTTTGGATTTGGGGCGACTTTTCGCGCGAATGAACACCATCCCGATTGAGGGATTGAAACCCCAATTGTCTGATTGGAAGACCCTATGGGAGATTGCGCGAATGAACACCATCCCGATTGAGGGATTGAAACCTGACTAGGAAGGGCAGACGGACGAGCAATCGATAGCGCGAATGAACACCATCCCGATTGAGGGATTGAAACTGGCCGATGCGATGGTTGCGGCCTTCGGCTTGCAGGCGCGAATGAACACCATCCCGATTGAGGGATTGAAACACGCGCTTGCCGATGGCGGCGCGCCGGTCGTCGTCGAAGCGCGAATGAACACCATCCCGATTGAGGGATTGAAACGTGCGCGTTTTCGTCCGTGCCAAGCAAAAAGGCCGAGCGCGAATGAACACCATCCCGATTGAGGGATTGAAACGTGCAAGGCGGCGCTCATGGACGCCTTCGACGACGCGCGAATGAACACCATCCCGATTGAGGGATTGAAACTTCGGGTTACCCCGCCTGCTCGGGCCAGGCGGGGTGCGCGAATGAACACCATCCCGATTGAGGGATTGAAACGCGCGGCGGATAAAGCCGCCGCGCAACCCCCGCTTGCGCGAATGAACACCATCCCGATTGAGGGATTGAAACTGAGCAAGGGCCGAACCGGTAGATACGACCAATGCAAGCGCGAATGAACACCATCCCGATTGAGGGATTGAAACTCTTTGCCACACCGCAAAGAAACCCAATGATTGCATGCGCGAATGAACACCATCCCGATTGAGGGATTGAAACACAATTTTTTATAGCGCGGGAAGGGGGCGCGGCTTGCGCGAATGAACACCATCCCGATTGAGGGATTGAAACCACCCCCAGGAAGCCGAAACCGTCATCACCCTACCAGGCGCGAATGAACACCATCCCGATTGAGGGATTGAAACTATTGCGCACCGCATAGTTGTGCCGCACGTACTAAGCGCGAATGAACACCATCCCGATTGAGGGATTGAAACTTGAAAAGTTTCTTTTTCATTTCATTCTCCTCAGCGCGCGAATGAACACCATCCCGATTGAGGGATTGAAACCCTACTGGGACGGCGAAACCTTCAGCCAGTCCCAAGCGCGAATGAACACCATCCCGATTGAGGGATTGAAACGGTCTCGGTGGTGGTGTTGACGACGGTTGTTTCGGCGCGAATGAACACCATCCCGATTGAGGGATTGAAACAAGCCTGAACGATAAGTAGATTGCATAATGAAAAAGAGCGCGAATGAACACCATCCCGATTGAGGGATTGAAACTCGCTTATCGTTGGTGTGGGCATTGCCGCGTGGGGCGCGAATGAACACCATCCCGATTGAGGGATTGAAACAGATAATAATTACCATCTATAGAATTATCTGAAAAGCGCGAATGAACACCATCCCGATTGAGGGATTGAAACATGCAATTGCGCGATAGCCAGGCGGCATTGGATTGCGCGAATGAACACCATCCCGATTGAGGGATTGAAACCGCACAATTAAGCATTGTGCGGCGAAGCCGCAGGAGGCGCGAATGAACACCATCCCGATTGAGGGATTGAAACCTTCAACGCGGGGATGAGCGTGCGTAGCCCGCGCGGCGCGAATGAACACCATCCCGATTGAGGGATTGAAACCCGTCGTCCAGTCCGCGTCGCTGGGGTCATTGTCCGCGCGAATGAACACCATCCCGATTGAGGGATTGAAACCATATATCCCTATTTGGGCGCGGCGGGGGGAACGAGCGCGAATGAACACCATCCCGATTGAGGGATTGAAACACAACATGCAGGCCCATTACACCACCCTCACCAACGCGCGAATGAACACCATCCCGATTGAGGGATTGAAACTCACTCATCGCCCCGTTCAACGTCGTCGTGCTCTTGCGCGAATGAACACCATCCCGATTGAGGGATTGAAACCGGCGATGATGCGTTGCGTCTCCTCATCCCAAAAGCGCGAATGAACACCATCCCGATTGAGGGATTGAAACACAAATTTCGGGATTTGTACCTGCCCGCGCTTGACGCGCGAATGAACACCATCCCGATTGAGGGATTGAAACCAGACCTTTACATCGGGAAATAGTTCAAAAACTGCCCGCGCGAATGAACACCATCCCGATTGAGGGATTGAAACACTCCAAGACTAATAGCTAAGAGCGCGCAACCACGGCGCGAATGAACACCATCCCGATTGAGGGATTGAAACCATTTACGTCGCCGGTAATGGATGCCGGATTCCATGCGCGAATGAACACCATCCCGATTGAGGGATTGAAACTTTTCGACGTAGACGACCATAGACTCGATACCCAGCGCGAATGAACACCATCCCGATTGAGGGATTGAAACTCAATCCGCGCTGGTTGGCGAAGAGCGTCAAGGCGCGCGCGAATGAACACCATCCCGATTGAGGGATTGAAACTCGGAGTGGGCGCACCGACGGCGGGGCGCTGTGGGCGCGAATGAACACCATCCCGATTGAGGGATTGAAACTCTCTGCGTGCCTTCCTGGAGGCCGCCGACGCTCCGCGCGAATGAACACCATCCCGATTGAGGGATTGAAACTTTCGATTGGGACCTCGACGGCACTGACCCTCGCGGGCGCGAATGAACACCATCCCGATTGAGGGATTGAAACCTACTTTATCGGATTGGGCTTAGTTGGCGTTTTCAGCGCGAATGAACACCATCCCGATTGAGGGATTGAAACTCGCTCTAGACGTGCAATTCGCCGATCGCGGATGGCGCGAATGAACACCATCCCGATTGAGGGATTGAAACAAGCCAAAGCCGCTCTCGGTAATTGCAGTGACCGTGCGCGAATGAACACCATCCCGATTGAGGGATTGAAACTTGTCACTACTGCCTTTGAGTTTATTACCGTGACAGCGCGAATGAACACCATCCCGATTGAGGGATTGAAACCCGTCACTCTCAACGACGATAGGTACAACGTCTACGCGCGCGAATGAACACCATCCCGATTGAGGGATTGAAACCCTAGGGCTTCTTCACTAAACGTCATTATCTCACTGCGCGAATGAACACCATCCCGATTGAGGGATTGAAACGGTCAATTCCGAGTCGTTGGTTTCTGGCGCGGGCGCGCGAATGAACACCATCCCGATTGAGGGATTGAAACTATCGGGTGGCCCGGCGTTGCCAGTGGCGGACGCTGGCGCGAATGAACACCATCCCGATTGAGGGATTGAAACACTCTGGTTGTCACTCTGGTTGTCACTCTTGGGGTGCGCGAATGAACACCATCCCGATTGAGGGATTGAAACGGTCTTGCGCGGGCAGGCTGGGGAAAATTGCGCCGCGCGCGAATGAACACCATCCCGATTGAGGGATTGAAACCAGCATGATTGAGACGCAGACGGCATCGCTCAGGCGCGCGAATGAACACCATCCCGATTGAGGGATTGAAACCTCCCAATACAAGCCGTGCATTGAGGCGACCACCAGCGCGAATGAACACCATCCCGATTGAGGGATTGAAACTCGCCTTCTGCGCTTCAGTTTCGTTGGCGGCCAGGCGCGAATGAACACCATCCCGATTGAGGGATTGAAACCTCTGATGCACGCCTTGAATTCGCGCGGGTCTTTGGCGCGCGAATGAACACCATCCCGATTGAGGGATTGAAACAGGCGTGTTGGGCGTCTTCGCGCCCACACTCGACATGCGCGAATGAACACCATCCCGATTGAGGGATTGAAACCCGAGAATGGCCTCGCCCAAACTAAAGTTGGCCATGCGCGAATGAACACCATCCCGATTGAGGGATTGAAACATGTCGGACCGGGCCAAGGCCCGGCAGGACGAGATGCGCGAATGAACACCATCCCGATTGAGGGATTGAAACTAACAAACGCCCCCAGCCACGCTTTCAATGCTTCGTGCGCGAATGAACACCATCCCGATTGAGGGATTGAAACAGTTTGGCGCGGCCTTCGGTGCGGCTCTTGGCGGGCCGCGCGAATGAACACCATCCCGATTGAGGGATTGAAACATGCCGCAAACTCCTCTTCCGCCGCGTTCTCCGAGCGCGAATGAACACCATCCCGATTGAGGGATTGAAACGCTGGTGTCAAAAATTGATGCGGGGAGTGATTCGCGCGCGAATGAACACCATCCCGATTGAGGGATTGAAACAAGCAATGTGGTCATTGAAAATTACTCGTCCGTTCTCGCGCGAATGAACACCATCCCGATTGAGGGATTGAAACTCGCCGTCCTTGTCTCTGGCAAATACATCGCCGCCGCGCGAATGAACACCATCCCGATTGAGGGATTGAAACTCCTCCGGTAGGCTGTAGCCCAACGGCTCCAGCGCCGCGCGCGAATGAACACCATCCCGATTGAGGGATTGAAACTTGCCCGCGCTTACGGCCACTCCGACTCCGACCCGGCGCGAATGAACACCATCCCGATTGAGGGATTGAAACGGCTCGGGCGCGTATTTTGGTGGACTTGTTGGGCGCGCGAATGAACACCATCCCGATTGAGGGATTGAAACCTCGTCATGCTCGGCGTTAAAGATTTCCCACACCTGCGCGAATGAACACCATCCCGATTGAGGGATTGAAACTACTGGGAGGACGCCTTCACGGTAGATGTGGCCGCGCGCGAATGAACACCATCCCGATTGAGGGATTGAAACTTGTTGGTGTGCGGGTTTGTGCGCTCTTCGTCCAGGCGCGAATGAACACCATCCCGATTGAGGGATTGAAACGAGCAGGCGCATATAATCACCCTGCTCCACTCCAGGCGCGAATGAACACCATCCCGATTGAGGGATTGAAACAAACCAACGCGCCTCGTAGACGCCGCTCGAACCCAGCGCGAATGAACACCATCCCGATTGAGGGATTGAAACCCGCGACCACTACCTCGGCATACTGCGCGACCAAGCGCGAATGAACACCATCCCGATTGAGGGATTGAAACTAGCCGGTCGCTGAACGCTTGCAAGTTTTCAAGGGGCGCGAATGAACACCATCCCGATTGAGGGATTGAAACCAGACCACGATGATTGCCAGACGCCCCAGCAGTATGCGCGAATGAACACCATCCCGATTGAGGGATTGAAACGGCCAACCAACATTTCCACCGCGCCCGCTACGTCAGCGCGAATGAACACCATCCCGATTGAGGGATTGAAACTTTTTCGCCGTCGTGATTTGCCCGTCGTGTGGCGGCGCGAATGAACACCATCCCGATTGAGGGATTGAAACTTGAGACAGACTTTTCCATGCTCCCCCTCCCCTACGCGCGAATGAACACCATCCCGATTGAGGGATTGAAACTTCTATGATGGAGTCATACCCAAACTCCGCGAACAGGCGCGAATGAACACCATCCCGATTGAGGGATTGAAACTCCGCACATCTTAGGGCCACCATTCAAATGCCACAGCGCGAATGAACACCATCCCGATTGAGGGATTGAAACAGGACGAACACATGGTGGGTTGTCGCAACGATGAAGCGCGAATGAACACCATCCCGATTGAGGGATTGAAACTTGCTCCTGTAGTTCGTGCAATCCGCCAGAGGCCAGCGCGAATGAACACCATCCCGATTGAGGGATTGAAACGGTAGGCAAGACAAGCGGAGGCGGGCGTAGCGCTGGGGCGCGAATGAACACCATCCCGATTGAGGGATTGAAACATGCCTTGCTGTGCGCCGCCGATGGTGTAGCCCAGGCGCGAATGAACACCATCCCGATTGAGGGATTGAAACTTTCCTCTCCGCCTCCTCCCACATGAGGCGGAGTTGCGCGAATGAACACCATCCCGATTGAGGGATTGAAACGTTGCGCCGACGGTCATTCTGGGAAGCGTCACCATCGCGCGAATGAACACCATCCCGATTGAGGGATTGAAACATATCCGCCACCCGCGCCCATTGCGTCGCCAGCAACGCGCGAATGAACACCATCCCGATTGAGGGATTGAAACGTGTCGGACTGTATTCGCTCTTTGGTCTGGTGGTAGCGCGAATGAACACCATCCCGATTGAGGGATTGAAACGTCCAAATGCCGCCTATGCTGGAGGAAGATAATGGCGCGAATGAACACCATCCCGATTGAGGGATTGAAACTCAGCCGAGAACCGTGGAGGAGCCTGCTATTCCCCGCGCGAATGAACACCATCCCGATTGAGGGATTGAAACGTGCGGATGCCCGGCCTGCGGCGCGTGGTCGCAGGGCGCGAATGAACACCATCCCGATTGAGGGATTGAAACGGAATGGGTCGCTTGTGGCCAATCCGAGTTGTTGAGCGCGAATGAACACCATCCCGATTGAGGGATTGAAACAGGCGCGTTTGGCTTTCGGTTTGCATGCCCTGTAAGCGCGAATGAACACCATCCCGATTGAGGGATTGAAACTGCCTGACAGGTTGACCATGAACTTAAACTGGAACGCGCGAATGAACACCATCCCGATTGAGGGATTGAAACTATCTTGTTTGTGTTGCGTCGCTCTGTGTTCGCTCTGCGCGAATGAACACCATCCCGATTGAGGGATTGAAACTTCCTATCCAAAGAACATCGCCATTGCCGACACCCAGCGCGAATGAACACCATCCCGATTGAGGGATTGAAACCGGTCGCGCTTGATGCCGCCCGCCTCCGCCGACTCTGCGCGAATGAACACCATCCCGATTGAGGGATTGAAACCGGTACATCTGCCCCACGACTTCGGCAAAGGCTTTGGGCGCGAATGAACACCATCCCGATTGAGGGATTGAAACAGAAGAGTGAGAAATGAAAGTAAACGATTACGTTGGCGCGAATGAACACCATCCCGATTGAGGGATTGAAACTAATGCTTCCCACGCCTCCGCCATCCGGGGCGACGTGCGCGAATGAACACCATCCCGATTGAGGGATTGAAACCGGGAGTTCAACGACTTCCCTCACGGCGTGTGCCGCGCGAATGAACACCATCCCGATTGAGGGATTGAAACTGGCAAACGCCGGAGACCAGTTCTTAGGAATTTCGGCGCGAATGAACACCATCCCGATTGAGGGATTGAAACTCCCAACCTGCCAGCCGGAGCAGGCACACAACCTAGCGCGAATGAACACCATCCCGATTGAGGGATTGAAACTTGGAACGGCGCAGGCGAATTGACATTTGCCCTTCGCGCGAATGAACACCATCCCGATTGAGGGATTGAAACTAGCCGTCACCGCCCGGCGCACCGTCTCCGCCTCCACGCGCGAATGAACACCATCCCGATTGAGGGATTGAAACTTATGTCCATCGTGCAGCTCGGCCTTTGTCGCCTTGCGCGAATGAACACCATCCCGATTGAGGGATTGAAACTGTGCGCTCTTCGTCCAGCACGGCGCGCACGGTGAGGCGCGAATGAACACCATCCCGATTGAGGGATTGAAACCATCTTGGGCTCCAGCACCCAGGCGTCAATCAGCGAGAGCGCGAATGAACACCATCCCGATTGAGGGATTGAAACGAGCGTGGTGGAGGGCGTGACGTGCCTGTTGTTCGCGCGAATGAACACCATCCCGATTGAGGGATTGAAACTCGTGTTGGCGGCCATGGTGACAACAGTCTGCCTGGGCGCGAATGAACACCATCCCGATTGAGGGATTGAAACCGGCCCTGCCGGTGGTCAAGGGCCAGAACCCGGTGCGCGAATGAACACCATCCCGATTGAGGGATTGAAACAACCCATCACCTTCGGCGGCCGCCCCCGCCGCGCCGCGCGCGAATGAACACCATCCCGATTGAGGGATTGAAACTAAGAAAAACGCGACAATCACACAGTCGTTGGCAGGCGCGAATGAACACCATCCCGATTGAGGGATTGAAACAGGCAGTGGGCGGGCTGACCGGAATTATAGCGCACGCGCGCGAATGAACACCATCCCGATTGAGGGATTGAAACTCATAAGCGCCACCCCGATTCGATGCTCTACCTCCAGCGCGAATGAACACCATCCCGATTGAGGGATTGAAACTAATGCTTCCCACGCCTCCGCCATGTGGGGCGACGGCGCGAATGAACACCATCCCGATTGAGGGATTGAAACTTGTGTCCATCGTGCAGCTCGGCCTTTGTCGCCTTGCGCGAATGAACACCATCCCGATTGAGGGATTGAAACTGGTGCAGTGCGGGAAGGGGGCGGGCTGAAAGCCGCGCGCGAATGAACACCATCCCGATTGAGGGATTGAAACCGACATCGCACTCCCCCCGACCCACTCCGCCAAAGGCGCGAATGAACACCATCCCGATTGAGGGATTGAAACCGACCACTGGAATGGTGCGCTGTATGGCGGCGGCGGCGCGAATGAACACCATCCCGATTGAGGGATTGAAACTTCTCCGAGCCTCCCCCGACTGGCGCTCGGGCTGGCGCGAATGAACACCATCCCGATTGAGGGATTGAAACCGGACAGAGACCTGCCGTCCGCACTCTGGACACATTGCGCGAATGAACACCATCCCGATTGAGGGATTGAAACGAAAATTATATCGACAGGCATCGGACATGGCTTGATGCGCGAATGAACACCATCCCGATTGAGGGATTGAAACCTTTCTGCGAGGAATTGATCCAATAAAATTTACAAGCGCGAATGAACACCATCCCGATTGAGGGATTGAAACTATGTCACCCGGCGTGCTTGCAGCACGCTGGCTCGGGCGCGAATGAACACCATCCCGATTGAGGGATTGAAACACGAGCGATGATGATAGGCGCGCCTCCCCGCTTTGCGCGAATGAACACCATCCCGATTGAGGGATTGAAACTTGCTGGTCACGGTCTCGGTGGCGAGCACGTCCTCGGCGCGAATGAACACCATCCCGATTGAGGGATTGAAACTAGCCGTTCAAGTGCAACCCTTTGGTAGCGGCGCAGGCGCGAATGAACACCATCCCGATTGAGGGATTGAAACTTTCCATCCATAGGCTATTCCGGTTTCCCAATCCGCGCGCGAATGAACACCATCCCGATTGAGGGATTGAAACTGCCCCAATCCCACGACCAGCGGTGTAGATGCAAAGCGCGAATGAACACCATCCCGATTGAGGGATTGAAACTGCCACTCTTGACTTTAATGTAGTCAACGCCGTAAGGCGCGAATGAACACCATCCCGATTGAGGGATTGAAACATGTGTTCCAGGAACGTACTCGGGTAACCCCGTCACGCGCGAATGAACACCATCCCGATTGAGGGATTGAAACTTCTGGGTGTAGGGCGATGCTGGTTTTTGCTTTGAGCGCGAATGAACACCATCCCGATTGAGGGATTGAAACCGGAGGATATAGGACAGCCTACCCACAGTCGGACACGCGCGAATGAACACCATCCCGATTGAGGGATTGAAACCGTTCATGCCCACCTTCTCCCCCTCCCTTTTCTCCGCGCGAATGAACACCATCCCGATTGAGGGATTGAAACCCTTCGATCACCTGCGACACAAAAAACTTCCCCGCGCGCGAATGAACACCATCCCGATTGAGGGATTGAAACTGTGATTTGGCTGACGGGGCAGATGAACCCGGTGTGCGCGAATGAACACCATCCCGATTGAGGGATTGAAACTTGATATTTCTCGTCATCAGGGGGTAGTGGATTGGGGCGCGAATGAACACCATCCCGATTGAGGGATTGAAACTTATTTTTGGACACTCCCATTGAACGTTGGGTGAAGCGCGAATGAACACCATCCCGATTGAGGGATTGAAACGACATTGAGCGCAACGTCTGCGAGTGTGAATGGGGGCGCGCGAATGAACACCATCCCGATTGAGGGATTGAAACTGTCAATGGCGCTCACGGTCACGTCATCGCGCTCTGCGCGCGAATGAACACCATCCCGATTGAGGGATTGAAACTTGCAACGGCCTTTCTTCTGCGCCTGTCAACCGATGGCGCGAATGAACACCATCCCGATTGAGGGATTGAAACTGGACCGAGGCGCAAGCTCTGGCCTACATTGCGACGGGCGCGAATGAACACCATCCCGATTGAGGGATTGAAACGCGCTCGCGCCTGAGGTGTCAGGCATTGAGATAAGGCGCGAATGAACACCATCCCGATTGAGGGATTGAAACCCCCAACGCCCGCAAGCGCGAGTAATCGTAAATCAGCGCGAATGAACACCATCCCGATTGAGGGATTGAAACCCGAGGCTGAGTCCGCCCAGCGCGCCTTGCGCCGAGCGCGAATGAACACCATCCCGATTGAGGGATTGAAACCACCGAGCATCAAGCCAAGCGGGAGAAAGCGAGTTGCGCGAATGAACACCATCCCGATTGAGGGATTGAAACTGCCGTGCGCGGGCGCGTGGTCGTCGTGTCGCTGGCGCGAATGAACACCATCCCGATTGAGGGATTGAAACGAGACAGAGGCCTTTGTAGTCAACGCACTCGCCTGCGCGAATGAACACCATCCCGATTGAGGGATTGAAACCTGCGGAGCCGTTGACCAGGTATAGGCGGAATTTTGCGCGAATGAACACCATCCCGATTGAGGGATTGAAACCTGCTATTGTCCGGGGCGGGCGCGAAATGGACATGGCGCGAATGAACACCATCCCGATTGAGGGATTGAAACCATTGAATGCGGGAGTTTTCAACAGTTGTTGAAAGGCGCGAATGAACACCATCCCGATTGAGGGATTGAAACATGCCCACCTGCCATTACGTCGGCGGCAAGACCGTGCGCGAATGAACACCATCCCGATTGAGGGATTGAAACCGCAAAACAATTCCGACTAAGATAGCCACCCGAAAGCGCGAATGAACACCATCCCGATTGAGGGATTGAAACAGGCTCGATGACCGTTTCTCCGATAAGGCGCGGGGCGCGCGAATGAACACCATCCCGATTGAGGGATTGAAACATGCTGAAGCCAATCGGTTAGGCTATTCACTTCATCACGCGCGAATGAACACCATCCCGATTGAGGGATTGAAACAAGCATAGTACCGAAGCCACAGACGGCTTGCCCGGCGCGAATGAACACCATCCCGATTGAGGGATTGAAACTGGTGCGACGCCGAGCCGAGGCTACATGGGCCGGTGCGCGAATGAACACCATCCCGATTGAGGGATTGAAACTTATGCTCAATCGTTCTGTTCTGATGTTCGACTATAGCGCGAATGAACACCATCCCGATTGAGGGATTGAAACTTGAACAGGTTCGGGAAGTTTGGCGCAGGCCTCGGGCGCGAATGAACACCATCCCGATTGAGGGATTGAAACTTTCTTCTTGAGTTTCCAATCCGAGAAACGCCAACGCGCGAATGAACACCATCCCGATTGAGGGATTGAAACGAGCAAGAGCGATTTGAGCGCAAAAGAAATTAGCAAGCGCGAATGAACACCATCCCGATTGAGGGATTGAAACCGTTGCGGACGGGATACTCACCGCTCGCGCTACCGCGCGAATGAACACCATCCCGATTGAGGGATTGAAACCGTTGCGGACGGGATACTCACCGCTCGCGCTACCGCGCGAATGAACACCATCCCGATTGAGGGATTGAAACAATCGCAAACGCAATCAAACGATTGGGCGCGGTCGCGCGCGAATGAACACCATCCCGATTGAGGGATTGAAACGGGCAATTCCATCGGGATGGCTTCAACCAATTCTTGCGCGAATGAACACCATCCCGATTGAGGGATTGAAACAAGTCCAAATCGGTTGTACACTCTACCTAACCGAGCGCGAATGAACACCATCCCGATTGAGGGATTGAAACAGATAAAAAAGGAGATTGTGCCATGAATGTAACTGGCGCGAATGAACACCATCCCGATTGAGGGATTGAAACATGACAGCAATTTGGAGCCGACTCATGCGGTGAAAGCGCGAATGAACACCATCCCGATTGAGGGATTGAAACACGCATTAACGAAAGCTAGGCGATATGTTGAATGGCGCGAATGAACACCATCCCGATTGAGGGATTGAAACTTTGAATTTGCCGGGCAAATTCATGTTATACTTTCGCGCGAATGAACACCATCCCGATTGAGGGATTGAAACTGGTGGTGTCCCATGTCCTCTTTTTCGCTGCTCTGCGCGAATGAACACCATCCCGATTGAGGGATTGAAACTCATGTTGACGAATTGCTGTTCAGTCATCTCACTCATGCGCGAATGAACACCATCCCGATTGAGGGATTGAAACTAATCCTTGTCGGGCAGAAGCCGAAATTCATGCCAGGCGCGAATGAACACCATCCCGATTGAGGGATTGAAACGGGTCAGAGGGATATCGTATGTTCCCTATCGCGGAACCAGGCGCGAATGAACACCATCCCGATTGAGGGATTGAAACTGGCTACATATGGCTACGTCCGCTTTCGCCAAAATGCGCGAATGAACACCATCCCGATTGAGGGATTGAAACATTCAAAATGTCTTGCAATCGCTCGGCGCGCACTCTGGCGCGAATGAACACCATCCCGATTGAGGGATTGAAACTTGCAATCGGCCGAGGGCCAATTGGTCATTGGTGGCGCGAATGAACACCATCCCGATTGAGGGATTGAAACCGCTTTTTGATGTATCTTGTTTGTGTTGTGTCGCGCGCGAATGAACACCATCCCGATTGAGGGATTGAAACACCCAACCAGAAAGGGCCACACAAGCTGGAGCACAGGCGCGAATGAACACCATCCCGATTGAGGGATTGAAACTGTTGAACAGCGTCGAAAGAGTCGCCGCCCCCCGGCGCGAATGAACACCATCCCGATTGAGGGATTGAAACCACACGATGCGCCTGGCGGCCACCGTCAAGGGCAGCGCGAATGAACACCATCCCGATTGAGGGATTGAAACCTGCGCGTTCTTGTCGGTCACGAAGCGCCGCCCATCAAGCGCGAATGAACACCATCCCGATTGAGGGATTGAAACCTCCTGTTCCCTTATTTGCCCAGGTGCATGGGCATGCGCGAATGAACACCATCCCGATTGAGGGATTGAAACACCATGTCCGACCAACACGCTCCCCCGCTGTACTCAGGCGCGAATGAACACCATCCCGATTGAGGGATTGAAACTCGCTGTATTCCTGCACATCACCCACGCGCTTTCGCGCGCGAATGAACACCATCCCGATTGAGGGATTGAAACATGACCCGCGTGGATGAGTTGATTACCCTTGGTCGCGCGAATGAACACCATCCCGATTGAGGGATTGAAACTCCAGGCTACCCCTCAACTCCCTCAGCGCCTCGCGCGCGCGAATGAACACCATCCCGATTGAGGGATTGAAACATTGGCGCGCGCCTGACGCATCTTGCGATTTTCGGTGCGCGAATGAACACCATCCCGATTGAGGGATTGAAACCGGAGGGCTTAGATGAGTCTGACCAATATCCTGCTTGCGCGAATGAACACCATCCCGATTGAGGGATTGAAACCGTCAAAGCGTCCAAGAACGCCAGCGCCAATACAGGCGCGAATGAACACCATCCCGATTGAGGGATTGAAACGGGTATGCCATCCGCCGCCAATGGGAACTGGTCAAGCGCGAATGAACACCATCCCGATTGAGGGATTGAAACACTCGGTAGGGAACAATGTGATGGACTCCAATACCGGGCGCGAATGAACACCATCCCGATTGAGGGATTGAAACATAAGTATTTGGACTTAACAGGAACGGGCGTGACGTGCGCGAATGAACACCATCCCGATTGAGGGATTGAAACATAGTTCTGGGCGGTGATGGAGCGCCAGGCACTGCGCGCGAATGAACACCATCCCGATTGAGGGATTGAAACACGCGCGGCGCGACCGGCTATTTGGAGTCTATTATGCGCGAATGAACACCATCCCGATTGAGGGATTGAAACATCCACCAAAGAGTCGCGCTCTTGGCAAGATGGCCGGCGCGAATGAACACCATCCCGATTGAGGGATTGAAACTTGTGTCCATCGTGCAGCTCGGCCTTTGTCGCCTTGCGCGAATGAACACCATCCCGATTGAGGGATTGAAACTTAATTTGGCTTTGATTTCCTCCCCACGCCGTTTGCGCGAATGAACACCATCCCGATTGAGGGATTGAAACCGGCGTAGTCGGGGATGTCGGCGTGAGTGATGGTCAAGCGCGAATGAACACCATCCCGATTGAGGGATTGAAACTGGCGCGCGGCGCATGGGCGCGCCGGGAAATAGGCGCGCGAATGAACACCATCCCGATTGAGGGATTGAAACGCCCTGATTGAATCCGGCTTCGGTTAGCCACTTCCCGCGCGAATGAACACCATCCCGATTGAGGGATTGAAACAACTATGTTCCGGCCCGCCGTTTCTGTTAGCAGAGCGCGAATGAACACCATCCCGATTGAGGGATTGAAACTTTTCAGGCCTGGCCCTGTGCATCTTTACCAGGTGGGCGCGAATGAACACCATCCCGATTGAGGGATTGAAACGGGCCTGAATGAAGCGGGGGTTGCGCGGCGGCACTGCGCGAATGAACACCATCCCGATTGAGGGATTGAAACGCGCAAATCATGATGGCCGGGCGATGGCTGGAAGCGCGCGAATGAACACCATCCCGATTGAGGGATTGAAACACTAGAGTAGTAATATATACATATAGGCGCAAATGCGCGAATGAACACCATCCCGATTGAGGGATTGAAACTCTCTTTACCCTTCATCCTTCTAGGTAATCGGCCTCGCGCGAATGAACACCATCCCGATTGAGGGATTGAAACATGTGCTTCTGTTGCTTATCGTCCCACAGGCCAACGGCGCGAATGAACACCATCCCGATTGAGGGATTGAAACCTTTCAATCGAGAAGATACGGTAGTCATTTTTTTCTGCGCGAATGAACACCATCCCGATTGAGGGATTGAAACCGGCAAAAACGACATGGCTGGAAGCCGTAAGCGTGCGCGAATGAACACCATCCCGATTGAGGGATTGAAACTTTCCGGGGCTGGTTTTGATTTTTATAAAATCTTCGCGCGAATGAACACCATCCCGATTGAGGGATTGAAACAGTTTGTGTCTCATTGCGCGCCTCGCTTGCGTTGCGCGCGAATGAACACCATCCCGATTGAGGGATTGAAACTGACCGATTTCCAATGCGTACAACATCGCGCACTCGCGCGAATGAACACCATCCCGATTGAGGGATTGAAACAGCCGACAAGTGGGACAGAGACTTTGCCCCCATGGCCGCGCGAATGAACACCATCCCGATTGAGGGATTGAAACAAACCGTGGACGTGGACGAATTGCTCAAAGCCGCGGCGCGAATGAACACCATCCCGATTGAGGGATTGAAACTCGCATGTGATTCTCCTCCGCTAACTAAGCCGTTGGCGCGAATGAACACCATCCCGATTGAGGGATTGAAACTCTTCCAGCCCCATTGGCGCACCTGGGACCCGGCGCGCGCGAATGAACACCATCCCGATTGAGGGATTGAAACTCACCAAGCGCAGGA
>Ga0247727_10010449_pt1 | contig 16455 bp, 11 predicted proteins | sample WisWelCaveWW1625_FD_202498 | JGI IMG/M metagenome (GOLD analysis project Ga0247727, IMG submission 202498) | Biofilm microbial communities from Wishing Well Cave, Virginia, United States - WW16-25 | ecosystem: Environmental > Aquatic > Deep subsurface > Groundwater > Cave microbial mat | place... | reverse complement strand
GGCCTTGACGTCGTTGAGGACGATGCCGCGGATGGCGGCGCGGACGTTGTCGAGGTGCACCTTGGCCCGCTTGAGGGCGGCCCGTCCGATGCGGCCGAGCTGGTAGACGAGGATCACGCCGTCGACGCGAGTCGACAGAATGGCGGCGTCGGTCACCGGAAGGACAGGCGGCGCGTCGATCAGGATCACATCGAAGCGCGACGCCACCTCGACCACGAAATCGTTGAACAGCGGCGAGGACAGAAGCTCCGACGGGTTCGGCGGCAGCGCCCCCGCCGTCAGGACGTGCAGGTTCTCGAGTCCGGCCGAAGTCAGCATGGCGTGCATGTCGACGCGTCCCAGGAACACTTCCGAGAATCGGTGCACCACGTCGTCGAGCCGCGCCATGCCGAGCACCACGTGCGTGAACCCGGGCTCGCGCGGCACGCCGAAGAGGCGGTTGAGCGATGGGCTCCGGAGGTCGCAATCCCAGACGAGGGTGCGCATCCCCATCTGGGCCATCGCGATCCCCAGGTTGGCCACGGTGGTCGACTTCCCCTCGCTGGTAGAGGCGGAGGTGAACAGGAAGGTCCGGCCGGCCTTGCCGAGACGGGAGAACTCCAGGTTCGTGCGCAGCGAGCGGAACGCCTCGGCGGCCGGCGATTGCGGCGCAAACTGGGTCACCAGGCTGAGGAAGCCCTCGAGGTGAGGGTCGGCCCCCAGGCCGGGATGCCGCTCCAGGAGCTCCTTCCGGACGGTGTCCTGATCGATGTGCGGCACGACGCCGATCACGGAGAGCTCGAGGTACTCCTCCACGTCCTCGATGCTGCCGATCGAGGTGTCGAGGCTCTCGACGGCGAACGCGGCGACCAGTCCGAGAAGGAGACCCACCAGGAGGCCCACCAGGCCCCGCAGCATCCGCCCGGGGGCCCGTCGCGGCGCCGCGTGGGTCGCTGTCTCCACGACCGACAGCTCGGTGACCTTGTCGGCCTCGCGGATCAGCGCCTCCTGGTGCTTGCGCATCAGCATCTCGTAGGCCTCCGCGTTGACCTCCACCTCGCGCTGCAGCTGCATGAGGAGCTGCTCGGTGCGGGGGAACTGGGCCAGCTTGAGGTCGAGTACCGCCTTGCGCTGGCGGGCCAGGGAGAGGGCCGTGCGGGTCTCCCGGCGCAGCCGCTCCGCGATCCGGTCGATCTGCCCCCGCACCGTCACCAGCTCGGGGGCGTCCTCCTGCATGAACACTTCGAGCTGGCGCTTGCGCTCCTCGAGCACGGTGAGCTCGCGGCGCAAGGTCGCGAGCCCCTCCTCCGGGAGGTCGACGAGCAGCAGCTCGGGTGAGGTGCCGGGATCGCCCGGGGTCGAGAGGATGCCCATCAGGGACTCGAGGGCCACGATCTGCGCCTCGGTCCTCGCCGCCTCGTCCTGGAAGTACTGGATCTCCTTGGCGTCGGGGTTCCGCGCCCCGACGTTGGCCTCCCGGAACGCGGTCAGTCGCTCCTCGGCGTCGCGCAGCCGCTCGCTGACCTCCGCCACTTGCCGCGCCACGAACTTCCGCGCCTCGATGGCCTGCCGGTTGCGCTCCAGCGTGTGGAGCTCGATGTACTCCTCCATGACCGCGTTGGCGACCTGTACGGCCTCCTCGGGCGATGGGCAGGCGGAGCGGATCTCGATCAGGCTGGTGTTGTCGATGGGGCGGGCCGTGTAGCTGAGGATGAGCTGGTCGAGGCGCGCCGAGCCGACCCGGTCGGCGAGCACCTCCTCGAGGGTCGCGTCGGGGAGGATGCGCTCGAGACGCTGCGCCGCCCGGAGGGCGACCGGCTTGCTGGCGATGATCTGAGCCTGCGTCGCGAGGTCGTCGCCGGGGCTCCACGAGAACGCCTCGAGGAACAATCCCGCGACGCTGTCGGTGCGGGTCCACTTGACGCGCGCCGCCGCCTCGTAGGCCGGCCCGCCGTGCGGCGCCAGCGCCAGGGTGAGCAGCCCGAGGAGGAGGCAGCAGCAGAGGACCACCTTCCAGCGGCGGCGCAGGATTCTCAAATAGTCTTGCAGGTTGAGGTCGTAGGAGGCGCTCATGTCAGTCGTTCATGAAGCTGTCGATGATGTACAGCGACTCGATCGTCTGCAGCGCCGGGCTGATGATCGAGAAGATGTCCTGCATCGTTCCGATGGCACCCTTCGGAACGTAGACGATGTCGCCTGGCGAGAGCGCAATGTCCTCGGAGAGGGCGCCCTCCTTGTAGAGCGCCTTGACGTTCGCGATCCGGATGTCGGCCGTGCCGGTGGTGGTGCGCTTGAGGACCACGATTTCCTTCAGGTCGCCGCGGCGGCCGATCCCGCCGCAGCGCGCCAGCGCCTCCACCAGCGTCATGCTGTCGTAGATGGTCACCACACCCGGCTGGTTGACCTCTCCGAGGACGTACACCTTTCGCGTGCCCATGGCCAGCGAGGGCACGAAGATGAAGTCGCCGTCCTGGAGGATCGGGTTGTCGTCCTCGCTCTGCTGGAACACGGCGCGGAACAGGTTGGCCTCGACCACGGAGCCGTCGCGGCGCACCAGACGCACGCGCATCAGGTCGGCCTCCTGCGTGGCGCCGCCGTGCTCCGACAGGAAGGAGACCAGCCGGGTCGGCCCGGAGAGCGGCCAGTCCCCGGGGCCGCTGTCGGTGCGCGCCGTGGTCCGCACCTCGCCCATCAGATGCACGCGGTGTCCCGCATACCGCAGCACCAGGAGCTCGGTGTAGATCTCCTTGTAGATGCGGCGCAGGCGTGATTCGATGTCGCGTTTCGCCTCCGGGGCCGTCCGGCCGCCCAGGTCCAGGGTCCCGAAACCCGAGATCGGCAGGAAGGCGGTGCCATCGCTCTGAATCGTGAGCTGCGCCTCGTCGATCTTCTGGCCATCCCAGATGCGCAGGCTGAGAACGTCACCCGGGGCGAAGCGGTAGTCGGGCGCCGGGGCGAAGGTCTCCGCCGGCTGGGTCAGGGCGGCGGCCGAGATGCCCAGCGCCGAGAGCGTGGCGAGGATGATGACCGCGGCCCCGCGCAGGAGGCGCGTTCGGCGCCGCATGGCCAGCCGGCGGAGCGCCTGGCGCAGCGCCCTGGGGCTCTCGTCGATGGGCAGGCGTCGGCCATCGCGCACCACCTCCGTGACCCTCCCCATCAGGTCCTGCCGTCGCACGAGGGTGTCGGGGGCCGCCTCGGCGTCCCCCTGGAGGCGGTACCGGCGGCCCGTGATCGTGATCTCGACCTCGATGAGGCGATGCGCCACCTGGATCCCGTCCCGGCGGACCAGGGCGATTTGACCGGGGCGGGGGAGGCCGAGGAATGGCACGACGATCAGCCGATCCCCCGGTCGAATCGTCGGCTCCATGCTGTGCCCGCCGGCCGGCAGGCCGACGGAGGCGCCCTCCTCCAGGAGGGCCTCGAGCACCGGCTCCAGCTCGAGCCGCGCCACCTCGCGCGTTTCGACACGCCCGGCGCTCACGGTCGGGGCCCCTCCACCCGGGGGGAGGCGGGGACCCGCTGCCGGATGTGGAGGAATGGGGCGCGGGCCAGGTCGACCACGCGGCGCTCCGATGCTCCGCCGCGTCCCGAAGTGATTTCCACCCGCGGCCGGAAGTGGTTCTCGTCGTTCTGCGCCACCACGCGCGCCACGTCCCCGCTGCTGAGCTCGACGATGCAGCCGATCGGGAAGATCGGGATGGCCCGCAGGAGGGCGCGGAACAGAAGCGGTGAGAACCGCTGGCCGTGCTGCGCCATGACGATCGACGACACCTCGTGCAGGTCGGTCGTGCCGGTGGACGAGGCATGGTGGGTCAGGTCGATGAGGCTCGCGAGGGCGACGGCCTGGCACCTCAGATCGGCGGGGCCACGCTCCGCCGGCGGCGCCGGCGACCCGAGCGCCCCCTGCACGGCGACGATGCGCGCGGCCATGTCGGCGCCGGTGACGCCGAGTGCCGCCAGGACGGCCTCCGGGCGGAGCCGGCGGCCCTCCGGATCGATCGCCTCCTCGGTCTCGATACCCGGCAGCTCGGCGCCCGGATCGAAGCCGCCCTCGAGCAGACCGGCATCGTGCAGCAGGCCCAGCGTGGCGGTGGCCGGCGAGTCCTCCCCCTGGCCGAGGGCCGACACGATGCGCACGGCCAGGAGGGCGGTGTTGACCGCGTGCCGCCCCTGATGAAAGCGGCCGCACGGACCGGCGAGCAGGTCGGAAATTTCCCCCTCCGAGGCGCGACCGGCGATGCCGCGCGCCATCTCCGCCAGGAGCTCGGGCTGCGCCGGCTTTCCCGCCTGAGCGGCCCGGAACAACCGGACGATGGTCTGGATGTCCGTTCCGGTAGAACCCCGCGGCGGCATCGCCCGTGTGTCGGCCGCCACCGCCGGGCGCGCCGGCCGGACCTCCGAGGGCGCGAACGTGGCGGGCTGGGGCGGGTCGGTGCGCGCCGCCGGTGTCAGCCCCGCGAGCACCGCGATCTCGCGCATGGAGCGCAGGGCATGCTGCGCCCCGGGCAGGGAAGCGACATCCTCGTGGCATGCCACCCCCTCGACCACCTTCCTCCATCCTTCCTCGCGCAGGGCCGGCAGGCCGCTCACCAGTCGGCCGTCCGAGCCGGCGTAGCTGAAGACCCCGGTGAGGCCGCCGTAACCGGTCCCGGCGCACGCGCCGCAGCCCCGGCCTGTCGGCACGGCGAACCCGCCGCGGCGCTCGATCTCCTCCAGGTCCCAGCGGTGGAAACCGAGCCGGAGCGCCTGGGCCGGCGGGATCGGCTTCCAGGACAGGCAGGCACGGCACACGGTGCGCACCAGGGCCTGGGCGAGGACCATGACGGGCACCTCGGGCCCGGACACCGCCTCGAGGTCGCGCCCGACACGGCGGAGCATTGCCTGGGGCTCCGCGGGAGGCGCTCCCGCCAGCACCAGTGTTCCGGAGCCCGCGAGACGCGCCGCCAGGAGCAGGTGCCGGAGCCCTTCCAGACGCTCGACGATCACGAAGTCGGGCGCGGCCTCCTTGAGGCTCTCGGGGAAGGGCCAGTCGGTGACCGAGTCGGCGAGCCAGGGCAGGTTGGGTTCCGGCGCCTCGGGCCGGGCGCCGATGCGACCTCCGCGCCGCCCGCGAGCCAGGATTGCCGCCGCCAGCAGGTTCAACGTGGTGCTGCGCCCGGAAGAGCTCCCGCCCGAGACCAGCAGCAGGCCCGAGGGCTGGTCGAGGGTCTCGAGGAGGATCTCCAGAAGGGACGGGGGAAGGCCGATCTCCGGCAGGCCCTGCGGAGCGGGCGAGTTGACGGCGCCCGCCAACCGAAGCCGGTACTCCTGTGGCCGCGCCGCCGGTCGGACGGCGAGAAGAATTCGCCCCTGTCGGGACGACCCCGGGGTGACCACGCCCCTGGGCGCGTGATGGAACAGGGCCGCCAGGAGCCCGAGAGTGTCCTTGGGGGCGATCGGGAAGGGATTCCGCTGCCCGTCGGTCGCTATCATCATCGCCTTCATGCCGTCGCGGCCGGGATGAAGGCTCATCTCGACGTGCTCCGAGGAGACCATCCGGGACAGGGCCGGAGCCAGCAGGTCGGGCCGCGGCAGGGCCCGCGGCCAGGCTCCCGCGTCCGAGGGCGGCAGAAGCTCGCAGGAGCAGACCTCGTCCTCGTGCGCCGGGATGGCCACGACGCCCATGTCGGTGCCCCAGTAACGGCGCGGCACGCGCAGCGAGTCGACGCTCTGGGACGTGGCGACGAACACCACGCCCTGCCGCTCCGCCAGCAGGACGGGCGGGGTGTGGCGGACCGGCGCGACCGGGTGGGAGGCTTCCTCCGAGCGCGATCGCGGGATCACGGCGCTTCCGCCTCGCCGAGCGCCTCCAGGACGCAATCGACCGACGAGCCCTCGGGGAGGAACTGCAGCCGGCGCACGGGCACCTGTGCCGCCAGGCTCGACAGGAACCTCACGGCGAAATCCAGGCCCTGCTGGTCCCACATCGCCGGGAAGGCGCGCACCATCATCTGCGCCACCGCCTGCGACGGCTTCAGATCGACGATGCGGTTGCGCGAGGCCTGCTCCAGGATGAAGACGGCGTGCAGCGGAGCCGATCCGGGCGACTCGCAGGCCGCGTCGCCGTGCCACGGCGTGCCGTAGATCCGGTAGCCGCCGTCCTGGGCGCGGATGACAATCCGATCATCCGAGAGGATCTGGGCCCCGGGCCGCTCGCTCCAGAGTCGCGCCGAGGTGCTCTTGCCCGCGCCCGAGGTGCCGAGAAGCAGAATGCCCCGGCCCCGGTAGGTGACGCCGCAGGCGTGCACCAGCACGCCTCGGCCGCGCGCCAGGCGGGCCAGGAAGACCACCTCGTCGAAGGGATAGACAAAAGGGTGCATGGTCCCTCCGGCGAGGTGCGGCCCGCCGTCCAGGGTTTCCCCCTGACCGCAGGCATACGGAGCGTCGAACTCCACCGCCAGGTAGGGATCGTTCCCGTAGAGGGGCGATCGCAGGGTCAGCAGGTGGTGGCCTTCGCCGACGTCCTCGAGGCGCCAGACGGCGCCGGTGTCGAACACGGTCCTCCCGGACCGTCGCGGGGGGCGGGAGGAGCTGACGGGCGCGAGGGTGATGGAGGCGCAGTCGTCACATGCTCCCTCCGCCAGGAACGGCTCGTGGGCGGCGTCGGTGACCAGGTCGATCCCCGGCTCGGCGGAGCGCACCTCGAGGCCGATGCGGGCGATCTCGAGGACCAGCGGGCGGCGCTGCTCAGGAGCCATTGTGCGAGCAGATGGACGGCGCGCCAGTGCACTTTATGGAGGCGCCCGCCGGTCCCTGCGTCGAGGCGTTCTTGCAGGAGGCGAGCACCGCCTCGTCGGGGACGAGGCTCACCCGCCGCAGCTGCGGTGGCTGGTAGGGCCGGCGCGCCGGGGCGCCTGGAGTCGGGCGGTCAGGTCTCATGCCGGAGTCTCCGCGGGAGGCCCGGCGTGCGGGCCGGGTCGTTCGTTGCTTTGGGGCATTTCGATTCTGAGGGGTACGGTTTCCGGCACGACTCCGGCTTTCGCGCAGCCACCGGGTGAGACGCATCCTCCGCCGGCGCAGGTGGCAGGTCCGGGTCCCGCCGGCCACAGCGCCGAGGAGCGCGGCAGGATCGCCCCCTGCGGTGTCCAGCCGGCGGCCACCCGATCGGCGTGGGCCAGATAGCGCGCCGCCGTATCGCGATTCCCGAGCTCCGTTTCCAACATGGCGGCGCGGCGGTGCGTCACCTCGCAGTAGTGCGGGATCCACCCGTCCGGGCTGCCGGTTTCGAGCAGGGCGGAGGCGGGACAGCGGTCGCACAGCGACTTGATCTCGCAGGAGGCGCACACGTTCGCCTCCCCGGCGCGGCGGCGCCGCACGTTCCCGACGATGCCGTACCAGCCCTCCCGGAACGACCCGCGCACGAGGTCGTAGCCGTCGAGCGGCAGCGCCTCGCACGACAGGAGAGTCCCTTTCGGGTCGACGTGGAAGGCCTGCACGCCGGCGCCGCACGACATCAGGTATCGGCTCGATCCCTGCGGCTTGACGTATTCACGATAGAACTGGAGCCAGTCGGCGAGCCGTTTCGGGTCGGAGGCGTCCCACTCCACCAGGCGCTCCGGCGTCGAGCGGACGGCCGCCGGGGCCATCGAGCCATCGAGGCGGGCGTGGATCATCCCGTCGTAGCGGAACGGCACGCCCAGCTCACGAGCCCAGGACTGCATCCCGGGGATCTCGTCGACGAGCGGCTCCATTGCCACCGCCTTGAGGGTGAGCCGCAGACCGCGCTCGACCGCGAGCTCCACGGCGCGGCGCACGCGCGTGAAGCGTCCCGGGAAGCCCGTGGTCCTCTCGTACGTGGCGTCGGACAGACCGTAAAGAGTGAATTCGAGGCCGAACGGCGGGTACTCGGCGAGCAAGTCCGCCATCCGCTCGTCGAGGAGGGTGCCATTGCTGAACACCGTCACGAGCAGCCCGAGACGCTTGGCGTGCCGGTAGATTTCGGCGAAGTCGGGCCGGCAGAGGACCTCGCCTCCGGTGAGGAGCATCCAGAGACAGCCCTCGTCCGCCGCCTCGCTCAAAATGCGGCAGGCGTCAGAGGTCTTGAGCTCGCCCTGCCCGGAGTAGTCCGGGATGTAGCAATGGACGCAGCGCAGGTTGCACTTGAATGTCAGCTCGAACGAGCCGTTGAGCGGGATGCGGGCGTCGCCGCAGGCCCGCCGGACCTGCGTCCCGAAGACGCTGTACGGCACGCTTTCGCAGGGACTCATGACGTGCCGTCCTCGACCCGGACCAGCCCGGCCGCCCGCAGATCGGCGAGGAAGACCGCGACGTCCTCGCGGGCCCGCGCTTCGTCGACCTCGAACTCGGCGCTCACCTCCCGGGCGATGGCCGCCACGTCCCGCCGGCCGTCGAGCGCCGAGACGACAAAGGAGCCCACCTCGTCCGTGGTGTAGAGGTAATCGATGTGGGCCACACCGGTCCGGACCGGCACCAGCAGGTGCTCCCCGGCGATGTTGCGGGTGACGACGTCGGGAGAAGCGCGGTACACGAGCAACGCCTCGTGCGGCGGCCTCATCGCGCCTGCCTCCGCTCGCGGACCTGGCGCGCGGCGCCGTCGAGGAGGACGACGGCGCGGCGGGACAACCCTGCGGTCGCGCGGCCCACGGTCCGCGACTCGCCGCGCGGCGCCATGGCATCGAGGATGAACAGCAGCCGATCGATGAACCGGGGCGCGGCGAGCGCCATGAGAACCTCCCCGCCGTAGGGCAGAGGTCTCAGATCACGTGCTCTCCGCAGAAGCAGGCCCTCGAGCCCGCGCGCCGGATCCGCCAGCCGCACCGGGGCGGGCGGGGAGACGCCGAGCATCTCGCTGGCTCCGAGGGCCAGGCCCACCAGGCGCAGGGCACGGGCCATTTCCGCCTTGTCACGCACCGCCTCCCAGCAGAGAGCCGTGCCGTGGGCGGCGATGATGTGGGCCAGGTCGGCGGTGCGGATGAGCCGGTCGAAGGAGTGCTTGACGACATGGAGGGCAAGCAGGATGAGATCGTCCTCGGGTGACAGGAGGAGCGCCGGGCCGCCCGCCACCCATCCCGGTCGCGCCTCCCGGAACAGCGCCGGGACGTCGATCGGCAGCAGCCGGGCGCGCGTCGGGCGCCGCCGGGCGCCGATCGGATCCGTGTGCAGGTCGATCGACACGGTGGTGCGCCGGAACAGGCCCGACGTTACCTCGTCGTACTCCAGGGCTTCCAGGACCGCGCGGGCGCCGGCCTCGTCCTCGGGGCGGATCAGAAGATCGTGATCCTCGAACGGGCGGGCGCCGGCATCCTTATAGATCCACTCGATCGCCCGCAGGCCGCGCATCACCGCGACCGGCACTCCCGCCCGATCGAGGCGCTCGAGCACCTCGCACAGGGCGAGACCCTGCGCCAGGGCGGCGGCGGCGCGCTGCTGATGGCGGCGCCGGAGCGTAGCACGAAGCCACGGGTCAATCTCCTCGGGGGGCAGGGAGGCGATGGCCCTCCAGGCGAGCCCATCGACGCGGTGGTAGATCAGCCGGTCGAGGAGCCGCGGCACGGCCACGCGATCCGGCTCCCGGAGGGCGGCGCGCAGCGCCGGCCCCATCGGCCCGGGCGAGGCCAGCAGGATGACCGGGTCGGCCGCGGGAAAGGTCGGTTCGTCGTCATGCTGCGGCACGGCAAACGATTCCGTGAGTCCCACGCATCTCCTCTCGATGTTCCCATCGTTCGGGCGGAGCGAATATATGTTCAGGTGACAAACTCGCAAGCGGCGCCCACCGCGCCGCGCGAGGCGCGCCGCGGCTTACAAAGGTGAAACTCCGGCGTCGCCCGGAGACATGCTGGCCTGCCTGTTTGGTAGAATCCCCCACCTATGGTGAGCGAATACCGCGACCGGTTCGAAGCGATCGAGCGGAAGTGGCAGGAGCGCTGGCGGAACGGCGGCGCCTTCGCGGCGCCGGAGCGGCCCGCGGCGCGGAAGTACTACTGCCTCGAGATGCTGCCGTATCCCTCGGGTCGGCTTCACATGGGTCATGTGCGCAACTACTCGATCGGCGACGCGGTGGCGCGCTTCAAGCGCATGCGCGGCGACGTGGTCCTGCACCCGATGGGATGGGACTCGTTCGGCATGCCGGCGGAGAATGCCGCCATCAAGCACGGGATCCACCCTTCGAAGTGGACGAACGACAATATCGCCGCCATGCGGGAGCAGCTCCGGCGCCTCGGCCTCTCGTACGACTGGGAGCGCGAGATCGCGGCGCACCGGCCCGACTACTACCGCTGGAACCAGTGGCTCTTCCTGCGCCTGCTGGAGCGCGGGCTGGCGTACCGCAGCCGGCGGGAGGTCAACTGGTGCGACACCTGCCGGACGGTGCTGGCCAACGAGCAGGTCGAGGCGGGGCGCTGCTGGCGCTGCGAGTCGGTCGTCGGGCGGCGCAACCTGGAGCAGTGGTTCCTGCGGATCTCCACCTACAGCGAGGAGCTCCTCGACGGCCTCGACCGTCTCACCGAATGGCCCGAGGCCGTGCGGACGATTCAGCGCAACTGGATCGGCCGGAGCGCCGGCGCCCTCGTCCGGTTCCCGCTCCTGAACCAGGACGGGCGTGAGGGCCCGTCTGCCCTGGAGATCTTCACCACACGTCTCGACACCATCTACGGCGCAACCTTCTGCGTCGTCGCCCCGGAGCATCCGTTCCTGGAGCGGCTGAGGCCGGGAAGCGCGGAAGCGGAGCGGGTGGCCGCGTTCCGGGCGCGGGCGGCGCGGGCGGGCGACGCCGCGCCGGAGGGCGCGGTCGCGATCGAGAAGGAGGGCGTCGACACCGGGCTCCGGGTCAGGAACCCGTACAGCGGCGAGGCGCTGCCGGTCTTCGCCGGGAATTTCGTCCTGATGGGGTATGGCACCGGCGCTATCATGGCGGTCCCGGCGCACGACGAGCGCGACTTCGAGTTCGCGACCAGATACCGGCTGCCGATCCGCGTGGTGATCGTCAAGGAGACAGGCGAGACACCGGCCACCCGTCCCGCGGCCGCCCTGATCGAGGACGGCGTTCTCGCCGCCTCCGATCGCTATTCCTCGCTGTCGTCCGCCGAAGCGCGCGAGGTGATGGTGATCGCGGGGGAGACGGCCGGCTTCGCGAGGAGGAGCGTCCAGTACCGGCTGCTCGACTGGGGGATCTCGCGGCAGCGATACTGGGGAACGCCGATCCCGGTCATCTACTGCAATCGCTGCGGCGTCGTGCCGGTCCCGGACCGCGATCTGCCCGTCCTCCTTCCGGAGGACGCCCCGTTGACCGGCACTGGCGGCTCGCCGCTGGCCCAGTCGGAGAGCTTTCTCAAGGTGTCCTGCTCCCGCTGCGGCGGACCCGGACGGCGCGAGACCGACACCATGGACACCTTCGTCGACTCGTCCTGGTACTTCTACCGCTACTGCGGCCCGCGCGACGAGCGGGCCCCGTTCGACCCCGAGGTCGTGGCCTCCTGGTTTCCAATCGACCTCTACATAGGTGGCATCAACCAGGCGCATCTCCACCTGATCTACTGCCGCTTCTTCACCAAGGTGATGCGCGATCTGGGGCTGGTGCGCTTCGACGAGCCGGTCGCGCGGTTGATGTGCCAGGGGATGGTGCTCAAGAACGGCGTCGCGATGTCCAAATCGCGCGGCAACGTCGTCGATCCCGACGAGCTGATCGAACGCTTCGGCGCCGATACGACGCGGCTGTTCACCCTGTTCGCCGCCCCGCCCGAGAAGGACCTGGAGTGGAACGAGCAGGGGGTCGAAGGGTGCTTCCGCTTCCTGGAGAAGGTGTGGCGGCTCCTGGCCCCGCGATCGGAGGCCCTGCGGGCGGCGGCGCTGCCGGCGGCGCGTGACGGGGCGGCGGATCCCCGCCGGGCGGCGCTCCGGCGCAAGGTGCACCAGACCATCGACCGCGTCACCACCGACATCGACCGCAGGCTGCACCTCAACACTCCCGTGTCGTCGCTGATGGAGCTGCTCAACGCGGTGACCGATTTCGTCAGGGACGAGCGCGAGGGAGACGCCCCGTATCTCAAGGAAGCCGGCCGCACGATGGCGCTCCTGCTGCAGCCGTTCGCGCCGCACATCTCGGAGGAGCTCTGGGAGTCGCTCGGGGGCGAGGCGAGCGTCGTCCGCCAGCCCTGGCCCGCCGCCGATCCCTCCTGGCTGCACGAGGACCTGGTCGAGGTCGTGGTGCAGGTCAACGGCCGCCTGCGCGGCCACGTCCGCGTTCCCGCGGCCGCGGGCGAGACGGAGGTCGCCGCCCTGGCGCGCGGCGACGAGCGGATCGCGTCGCACCTCTCCGGAAAGGAAGTCCGCAAGATGATCTACCTGCCGGGCAGGCTCCTGAACATCGTCGTGCGGTAGCCAGGACCGCGCCCCTCGGGCGGCGCCGACCCGCTGCTATAATGCCGGCGATGTCGCCCCGCGCCGCCACGAACCGCACCTCACTTCTGGCGCTCTTCCTCGCGACCCAAGGCGTAGTCGCCTGCGGCTACCACCTGGCGGGGAAGGGGGGCGGGCTCCCCGCGAACATTCAATCGGTCGGCATTCCCATCTTCGAGAACCGCACCAGCCGGCCGGAGCTGGAGCAGCGGGTCACCGAGCACGTCATCGACGAGTTCACCATCCGCGGCCGTGTGCGCATCCTGCCGGGAGAGGAGGGGGCCGACGCGGTGCTGCGCGGCATGCTGTTCACCTACACGACGACACCCGTCGTCCTGAACCCGGAGGGGCGGGCGACCCGCTACGAGATCCTGATCACCGCGCGCGTGGTCCTGAGCGAGCCGGCCACCGACAAGGTCCTGTGGGAGGACGACCACTTCCTGTTCAAGCGCCAGTACGACGTCCCCGAGGTTTCGCTCACCTTCGTGGATCAGGAGATCGTCGCCATCGACAACGTGGCGTCGGACTTCGCCAGAAGCGTCGTCAGCTCGATTCTGGAGGGATTCTAGTGGCGGCGCCGCTCCGCTTCGCCCAATTGCAGACGGCGCTCGTGCGCGGGTCGATCGACCCGGTCTACCTGCTCGAGGGGGCGGAGACCTATTTCCACGAGGAGGCGATGCGTCTCCTCGAGGGTGCGGTCGTTGCGCCGTGCGCGGCGGGCATCAACCGCCACGTCCTGGACGGGCAGGAGACGGACCTCGCGGAGCTCCTGGACCTCGCCTCGACGTATCCCATGGGGCCCGGTCATCGCCTCATCCTCGTGCGCCAGGCCGGTCGGCTGCGCGCCGAGAGCGTCGATCCGCTCAAGACCTACCTTGCGAGCCCCAATCCCAGGACCTGCCTGGTCTTCAGCGACGTCGAGTACGACGAGCGCCGGGCCGTGTACAAGGCCCTCGCCGCCGCGGCGAGGCGCGTTCTGTGCGCGCCGCTCAGGGATGAGTCCCAGGTGGCGGCCTGGGTGCGCGAGCGCCTGAGGGCCAGGAGCTATGGCATCGCGGAGGAGCTCGCGGAGGCGATCGCGGTGGGACTGGCCGGGGCCGGCCTGGCCCGTCTCGACGCCGAGCTCCTGAAGCTGATGAGCGCCATCGGGGCGCCCCGGCCGGTCGAGGCGAAGGACCTGGAGATCCTGGCCGACGTGCCCCGGGTCGGGTCGGTGTTCCAGGTGGCGCTCCTGGCCCTCCAGGGAGACAGGGGCGCGGCGATCCGGGATCTCCGGGCGCTTCTCGACAGCGGCGAGCAGCCGCCGGCGATGCTCGGGGCGATGGCCTGGTACGTCCGATCGGCTCTGAAGGCCCGCGCCGCCTCCGACCGGAGAATCCCGACCCGCGACCTCTACCCCCTGTACGGTCTCAGCCCCTCCCGGGCGGACCAGTTCCGTTCCGAGGTCGGCTGGGCGACGACGGGACAGTTGAGGCGCGCCTTGAGGCTCTGCAAGGAGGCCGACCGCGAGATCAAGGGCTTCGGATCGAAGCGGCCGGCCCACGCCCTCGAGCGGCTCGTGCACGGCATCGCGCGCGCCACGGGAAGGGCCAGGTGATGCGCGGGACCGAGCGCGAAACCGTCGTCGTCCTCGACTTCGGCTCGCAGTTCAGCCAGCTGATCGCCCGGCGGGTGCGCGAGCTGCACGTCTACAGCGAGCTCCTGCCCTGCGACATGCCGGTCGAACGCCTGCGGGAGAAAAAACCCAAAGGCATCATCCTGTCGGGAGGGCCCGACTCGGTCTACGACCGGGGCGCTCCCCGCATCGACCCGGCGGTGTTCGCCATGGGCGTCCCGGTCCTCGGCATCTGTTACGGCATGCAGCTCATGGCGCATCTCCTCGGGGGAAGGGTGGAGCGGGTCCGGGAGCGGGAGTACGGCCCGTCCGATCTCGAGGTGATCGAAGACACGCCGATCTTCGCGACCACACCGCGGAGGCAGCGCGTCTGGATGAGCCATGGTGACTCGATCCTGGCGCCCCCGCCGGGCTTTGTTGTGGTGGCGCGCAGCGCCAATGCCCCATGCGCCGCCATGGTCGACCCGGAGCGGCGACTCTACGCCATCCAGTTCCACCCCGAGGTGTCTCACACCGTGCACGGCCGGGAGGTGCTCGCCGCCTACCTGCGTGGCGTGTGCGGCTGCTCCGACGCCTGGAGGATGACCACGTTCATCGAAGACTCCGTGCGCAAGGTGGGCGAGAAGGTGGGCCCGGGTCGCGTCGTCGCGGGTCTCTCGGGGGGGGTCGACTCCGCCGTCGCCGCGCTCCTCATCCACCGCGCCCTCGGGGACCGGCTGACGTGCCTGTTCATCGACAATGGCCTCCTCCGCCAGGACGAAGGGGACTTGGTCGTGAGCGCCTTCCGGGACTCCTATCACCTGCCGGTGCGGCGGGTCGGCGCCGAAGATGCCTTCCTCGGCGCCCTGCGGGGTGTCGTCGACCCCGAGGAGAAGCGCCGCGCCGTCGGCCGCGTGTTCATCGAGGTGTTCGAGAAGGAGGCGCGGGAGATCGGCCGCGTCGACTTCCTGGCGCAGGGGACCCTCTACCCGGATCTCATCGAGTCGACCTCCTTCAAGGGTCCGTCGGCGGTGATCAAGACACACCACAACGTGGGCGGGCTGCCCGAGGCGATGAGATTGAAGCTCGTCGAGCCGCTCCGGGAGTTGTTCAAGGACGAAGTGCGTCGCGTAGGACTGGAGCTCGGCCTCGACCGCCGGTTCGTCATGCGCCACCCGTTCCCCGGTCCCGGCCTGGCGGTGCGCATCCTGGGCGAGGTGACGCGCGAGCGCCTCGAGCTGCTGCGCCGGGCCGACCACATCTTCATTTCCGAGCTCGTGGCGGCGGACCTTTACGACAGCGTCGCCCAGGCCTTCGTCGTCCTCCTGCCCGTCAAGTCGGTCGGGGTCATGGGCGATGGCCGCACGTACGAGAACGTGGCGGCGATGAGGGCCGTGACGACCGACGACTTCATGACCGCAGACTGGGCCCGCCTGCCGCACGATTTCCTGGCGCGGGTCTCGGCGCGCATCGTCAACGAGGTGCGCGGCATCAACCGGGTGGTCTACGACGTCAGCAGCAAGCCCCCCGCGACCATCGAGTGGGAGTGAGCGGATGACAGCGGAAAGGAGCTTCGTCCACCTGCACAACCACTCGCAGTTCTCCCTCCTCGACGGGGCCCAGCGCCTGGAGGAGATGGTGGAGCAGGCGGCGCGATTCGAGATGCCGGCGCTGGCGATCACCGATCACGGGAACCTGTTCGGCGCCATACCGTTCTTCGAGGCGGCGGCGGACAGGGGAGTCAAGCCGATCCTGGGATGCGAGACCTACCTGGCGCCGGGACGGCGCACCGACCGCACGCCACCGGGCCAGGGAAGAAAGCCCTACTACCACCTGCTCCTTCTAGCTCGCGACGCGGAGGGGTACCGGAATCTCATGCGGCTCTCGACCGCGGGGTATCTGGAGGGCTACTACTACCGGCCCCGCATCGACCGCGAGCTTCTCGGAGAGTGCGCGGCGGGACTGATCGCCACCTCCACCTGCCTGGGCGGCGAGATTCCGCAGCTCCTCCTCCGCGGAGACCGGCAGGGGGCCGAGCGCGTCGCCGGGGAGTACCGCGAGATCTTCGGCGCCGAGAACTTCTTCCTCGAGATCCAGGACCAGGGGCTGGCGGAGGAGAAGGCGGTGAATCCGGCGCTCGTCGACATCGGGAGACGGCTCGACATTCCTTTGCTGGCGACGAACGACTGCCACTTCCTGCGCAAGGACGACCACTTCGCGCACGACATCCTGATCTGCATCCAGACCGGCAAGACCGTGAAGGACACCGATCGGATGCGCTTCACGCAGGAGCACTATTTCAAGTCACCCCGGGAGATGCGCGACCTCTTCAAGGACATGCCGGAGGCCGTCGAGAACACGCTCCGAGTGGCGGAGCGCTGCACCTTGACGCTGGAGAAGGGCCGCAACCTGTTGCCCCACTTCCAGGTCCCGGAGGGAGCCACCACGGAGGGGTTCTTCCGCCAGGTCGCCCTGGAGGGCTACGACGA